>ENA-UOOE01001848-UOOE01001848.1-fermentation-metagenome-genome-assembly--contig:-NODE-1848-length-16713-cov-3.982111_pt1 | contig 16713 bp, 18 predicted proteins | sample MGYA00245776_ERZ724021 | MGnify/ENA primary metagenome ERZ724021 (study PRJEB28704, sample SAMN03018321) | fermentation metagenome | biome: anthropogenic terrestrial biome; feature: soil; material... | reverse complement strand
CCTGTGACCCTCTGCTTGTAAGGCAGATGCTCTCCCAGCTGAGCTATGCGCCCATAGATTTAACATTAAGACAATATTAATTATAATGAAAATCATAAAACTTGTCAATACCTTTTTTTAATTTAATGAAAAAGTCAATGCACCTTTTGGGGAGCATTGGCACCTTTTATAGTGAATAAACTACTTTTCTCTTATATCTACAAAGAACTCACTGTTATGTATACTTGCTTCCTCTAAAGTGGCCATATTATTCATGACACATAGAGCTGACTCAATTATGCAAAATTCTAGAGGGCAGCCAGTACCTTCTCCTAATCTCATATCCATATTTAGCCCTGGTCTTAATCCTATTTCATTCATCACATATTCAGATCCTGGTTCTGCTGATAAATGGGATGGAAACATAAAATCTTTTACATTGGGATTTAATCTAAATGCACAAAGAGCAGCGGCACAAGCAATTATTCCATCTATAACTATAGGAACTCTGTTCTTGGCAGCTCCTAGGAAACATCCACACAATCCCGCTATATCAAATCCACCTACCTTAGTTAATACATCAATAGGATCTTTTTTATCAGGGTCGTTAATTTCTATTGCCCTCTTAATTACTGCTTTCTTATTTGCAAATCCTTCTTCTGTAAGACCAGAACCCTTTCCAGCAACAATATCAGAATCCATTCCTGAAAGCACACTTATAACTGCAGCACTAGTTGCGGTATTACACATACCAGCTTCACCAGTACCAAATAAATCATAACCTTCTTTAACAAGATTATCCACAGCTTCAATGCCGATTTCAATAGCTTTAATAGCTTCTTCCCTTGTCATAGCAGGACCTTTTGCTATATTTTTAGTGCCATAAGCTATTTTTTTATTTATTATATTGGGATTATTAAATTCTGCTTTAACTCCCACATCTATTACGCAGATATCAGCTTTTGCATAATCAGATAAAACTCCTATACCTGTTATTCCTTTTGTATAATTGTTAGTAATTATAGCTGTTAACTCCTGTGGGCAGGCACTAACCCCCTCTTCCCAAACTCCATTATCAGCAGCCATTATTATAGTATTTTTCTTATTTATTCTGTTCTTTACTTTTCCCGTTATTCCTGACATTTTTACCGCAATTTCCTCTAGCTTACCTAAACTGCCTATAGGCTTAGAAAGATTATCCATCCTTTCCCATGCCTTTTTTATAGCTTCTTTATCCGCTGGTCTGATAATATCTAAAGTCTTTTGTAATAAGTTCATATATTCCACCCCTCTAAAAACATCACCTCTACATTTTAGTTAGAGGCTTAATAGTATTCAATTATGGATTAATTATATTACTTTATTCCACATGTTTCAAGTACATTATCCCTATTCTTAACTAAATCATTCGTAATTACTCGTTAATTTTCTCTAACAATTGTCCTATTTCTTCGTGATTAAAGTGGTAGCTTTTATTACAAAATTCACATTTTAATTCCTCAGTTTTATTATCATTATACAATTCCCCTAAATCCTTTTTACCTATACTTATAAGAGCTCTCTTTACTCTTTCTCTTGAACAATCACATCTATATTCTGGTGTAAGGTGTTCTAATATTTTTAAATTCATTCCTTCAAAAATAAATTCTAATATTTCTTCTATGCTCATTCCCTTTGATATAAAATCAGTTATTGATGAAATCTCTTCTAATCTGTAAGTTACTAAATCTGCTGCCATATCATCAGCCCCAGGCATCATTTGGATTATAAACCCTCCTGCTGCCTTTACACTCAAATCTTCATTAACTAAAACTCCTAATCCTACAGCGGATGGAGTTTGTTCTGAAACAGTAAAATAATAAGCTAAATCATCTCCTATTTCTCCAGAATATATTGGCGTTTGTCCTACATAAGGCTCTTTAAGCCCCATATCCTTAATTACTGTCAACATACCATTCTTTCCTATAGCACCGCCAACATCCAGCTTTCCTTTATCATTTGCTGGTAAATCTACATAAGGATTACCTATATACCCCTTAACATGTCCATCAGCATAGGATGTTACAACTACTCCTCTTGCTTCTCCACCACCTTGAATCTTCAATGTGAGTGTGTCCTTATCAGATTTTAGCATAGTACCCATAAGAGCGCCTGCCGTTAACATTCTGCCAAGTGCAGCAGCTGCTGTAGCACTACAATTATGAACCTTTACCCCTTTATTTACTAAATCAGTAGTTATTGCACCAATTATTCTTATGCCGCCGTCCATAGCAACAGCTTTAACCAATTTATCCATTCTATCAATGCCTCCAAACTTCTATTTTTTTAACACATAAGCTATTCTTTCTGTGTCTTCCCTCAAAGCTTTACTTTCATAATTATCAAGAAGCTTTGCAATTTGAAACCCGCATGCAATTGCCGACTCCTGGATTTCTTTGTTTGTATAAGCTCTTTCTCTGTGGAACTCATCAAATCTTTTGTAAACTTTTCCCTGCTTAATAAAAAAGGTTAAATACATGTCCACTATATCCTCTTCAAGATTATTCTCCCAAATATAATAGACATCTTCACTATCATAGTTGTATATATTGTTTCCTAGTATTTGTGTGATCTTATAATAGGAATTAATATCAAAAACAAATATACCCCCATCTTTCAAATGATTGTATACACCTTTAAAATATTCATGAAGCTTCTCTTTTTCAACTATATAGTTAGTAGAATCTAAGCAGCAAGTTATTAAATCAAATTTTCTATTTAAGTTTAAACTACTTATATCCTGACATATAAATTTGCCCTTTATGCCACTGTCTCTTAATTTTCCTTCTGCCTCTGTCAGCATATCGTATGACAAATCCACAGCCCAAGTGTTTAAAAAAGACTTTGCTATATTTTCTGTTATATTTCCAGTGCCACAGGCTAGATCTAAATAATCTTTTCTTTGAACTTTATACTCATCACAGAAAATCAAAATTGTATCTGCCCATTTTTTATAGTCAATATCTCCTTTTATTAGCTCATCATATATATGAGCAAAATCCTTATAGCAATCCATTTAGCAATACTCCTTTTTGCGAATAATTTACACTTACTATATTATATATTTTCATTCTGCAAGTCAATATTTTTTGGAATATTAAGTTGTTTTTTTCTTTTAGTCATTATTCCACCTATTCTTCCAGTCTCCTCCGAGGTTAAAGAACTCCATCCAAGTTTATCGACTTTTTCCCTTAATCCTAATTCTTCTGCAATTTCATATTTCATTTTTTCTCTTAGTTTTTCACTGTCTGTTAATTCCCTATTTGATTTTAGCTTTGCCTTTATAACCTTCTTTAAAGGTGTTTTCCCCATAATTATTCCTCCACTTAAGATTAATAAAAAGTCATATAACACATTAAATAGTTTTTACAGGAAGGAAATTAATTATACACTGAATAGAAATAAAAATAGAGTAAGGATTATCCTTACTCTGTAAATAATCTATTTATCATTAAATAAGTGACAAGCAACAAAATGATCCTTTTCTACCTCTTTAATCTCAGGTATGGCCTCAGTACATATAGGCTTTGCATACTTACATCTAGCTGCAAATCTACATCCAGGTTTTGGATTAATAGGGCTTGGCACTTCCCCTTCTAACATTATTCTGGACCTAGTTTCTTCAATTTCAGGGTCAGGAATAGGAATAGCAGATAAAAGTGCCTGAGTATATGGATGCAATGGTTTTTCATATAAATCATGGCTAGATGCTAATTCCACCATAGTACCTAAATACATAACTCCAACTCTATCTGATATATGTTTTACCATAGAAAGATCATGTGCAATAAATAAATAGGTTAATCCTAATTCATTTTGTAATTTAATTAATAAATTTACTACTTGTGCTTGTATTGATACATCAAGAGCAGAAATAGGCTCATCACATACAATGAACTTAGGTTCTACAGCTAAAGCTCTAGCTATACCAATTCTCTGTCTTTGCCCTCCAGAAAATTCATGAGGAAATCTTGAAGCATGCTCTTTATTAAGTCCTACTAAATCTAACATTTCGTATATTTTATTTATTCTTTCCTTCCCCTTGTATAATCCGTGTATATCTATTCCCTCGGCAATAATTTCTCCTACAGTCATTCTAGGGTTTAATGAAGCATATGGATCTTGGAATATAATTTGTGCATTTTTAGTAAAAGCTTTTTTATCTTTTCCTTTAAGTCCGTGTATATTTATTCCTTCAAAAAAAACTTGTCCGCCAGTAGCCTCGTATAATCCTAGAACTGTTCTGCCACAGGTAGTTTTACCGCAGCCTGATTCTCCAACTAAACCTAAAGTTTCACCTTTTTTTATATTAAAACTTACATTATCTACAGCCTTTAAAACTGAGTCTTTTCCCACCTTAAAGTATTTTTTCAAGTTTTTTACTTGTACTAAATAATTATCTTCCATTATTTCGCACCTCCTATAGCCTGTGGAACTTCAACCTTAGGTGCTAAAGGATGTTGAAGCCAGCATTGAACACTATGGGTATCGCTTATCTTAGTAATCTCTGGCATTTCGTCTCTACATATCTGCATACAATACTCACATCTTGATGCAAAAGGACATCCAACTGGTGGTTTTAAAAGATCAGGAGGAGTTCCCTTTATTGAATATAACTGATTTTTATGCTTTGTATCCAATCTAGGAACTGATTGCAATAATGCCCAAGTGTATGGATGCTTAGGATTATAGAATATCTCTTCTGTTGTTCCTCTTTCAATTATCATTCCTGCATACATTACTTGTATTCTGCTAGCTACACTAGCAACAACCCCTAAATCGTGGGTTATAAGTATAACTGCAGTGTCTAGCTTATTTTGTAATTCTTTTATAAGGTCCATAATTTGAGCCTGTATAGTAACATCCAATGCAGTGGTTGGTTCATCAGCTATTAATATCTTGGGATTACAAGCAAGAGCTATAGCAATCATAGCCCTTTGTCTCATACCACCTGAAAATTCATGTGGATATTGTTTGGATCTTTTTTCCGCATTAGGAATATTAACTACTTTTAGCATTTTCACTGCTTCTTTCAAAGCTTCTTTTTTATTCATTCCTCTATGAATAATTAAACTTTCAGCAATCTGATTTCCAATTTTCATAGTAGGATTTAAAGAAGTCATAGGGTCTTGGAATATCATGCTTATATCTTCTCCCCTTAAATCTCTTAACTCCTTATCAGACATTTTTAAAACATCTTTGCCTTCAAAAAAAATTTGTGAACCTTTCTTTATCTCTCCTGGTGGAGTAGCTATTAGTCTCATTATTGATTTAGAGGTTATAGTTTTTCCGCATCCAGATTCACCAACTATTGCTAAAGTCTCTCCTTTTTCTAAATCGAAGGATACTCCTCTAACTGATTGAACCTCACCTGCATATGTGTGAAATGAAACTTTTAAATCTTTTACTTCAAGTAATTTTGCCATAAGTATCCTCCTTTCTACTGACGAAGTTTTGGATCTAGAGCATCTCTTAATCCATCACCCAATAAATTAAATGAAAGCATAGTTAAACTTATTGCTAGGGCAGGGAAAAATAATTCATGGGGATAAAAATCTATTACAGATTGTCCAAATGAACACATAGCACCCCAGCTTGTATCAGGCGGCTGAATACCTAAACCTATAAAGCTTAAAAATGCTTCTGAGAATATAAATCCCGGTATATCAAATGTCATATATATAATTATTATTCCAATAGTATTTGGTATTAAATGTTTAGTTATTATTCTCTTTGGATCTGAACCCAATGCTTGAGCTGCAAGCACATACTCTGATTCTTTTAACTGCATAACTTGTCCTCTTATCAAACGAGCCATTCCAGTCCATCCTGTAATACATAAAGCTAATAATAAGCTTCCTATACCTTGATTATCAAATACAACAGCAAATAGTATAACAATTATCATATATGGAATACTATTTAATACTTCAACTATTCTCATCATTATGTCATCAACTAATCCTCCGAAATAACCACTGATTCCACCATATAGAGTGCCAATAGTTACCTCAATTAAAGTACCGCAAATACCGATTGCTATAGATACCCTTCCGCCTATCCATAGCCTGCCAAACATATCTCTTCCTAGATTATCCGTTCCAAATATATATTGACTATTAGGCTTCTGATTAGTAATAGCTATGTTTTGATGGGTGTAATCAACTCCAGATATCAATTTACCTATCCAAGGTCCTATAACACACATTATAATAATTGCTGACAATAATATTAAAGAAAAAATGGCAACTTTATTTTTCTTTAATCTTCTCCACGCATCCTGCCAATAGGTCATATTGGGTCTTACTATGGCATCAGCATTAAAATTATCACAACCTATTATCTGAAACTTTTCTTTACTTAATTCTGCCATTTTTACCCCTCCTATTTTTTACTGCCTGATAATCTTATTCTTGGATCTATTAATGTGTATAATATATCAACAACTAACAAAGATACTATATATAAGAATGAGTAAAATATGGTGAATCCCATTATCATATTGTAGTCTTTCGCAGATATAGAATCAATCATTGCATTTCCAAGACCAGGAATAGCAAATATCCTTTCAATTACAAAAGATCCCGTAATTATAGAAGCTATTTGTGGTCCAAGTATAGTTACGATTGGAAGTATTGCATTTCTAATAATATGCTTCCATGCTATAGAAACCTTAGACACTCCCTTTGCTTGGGCAGTAATTATATAATCTTGGCTTATTACATCCAAAACAGAAGTCTTCATATATCTTGCATAGGTAGCAATACTTGAAAAACTTAATGCCATAGTTGGTAAAATAGTAAACTTTATAGTATTTAGGAACCCATCTCCTTGACTATACCACCCTGCTATAGGTAAACCTGCTTTTCCTCCTAAGCCCTTTTGCAACAAAGCTGCAACAACAAAGCTAGGTATAGATACACCTAATATGGCAATAAATATAACAAAATAGTCCACCCCTGTATTTCTTTTAAAACCAGCAATTATTCCTAAAGTTAAGCCTATAGCCAAACCTACAAATACAGCTTGAAGACCAATCCTTGCAGAATTTGGAAATCTATCATGTATGTACTTATTAGCAGATATACCTGGTGTTACGAAAGAATCTCCCATATTTCCTTTTAATAAATTTTTAACATACATTACATATCTTTCTGATACAGGCTTGTCCAAACCATACTCAGCCATTAAATTTTCTTTAACTTGTGCCGGCAATTGCTTGACCTGTGAAGTTATGGGATTTCCAGGCATACTATTCATTAAGAAAAACGTAATAGTTACTATTACCCATAACGTAAGCACCATATATCCCAATCTTTTAGATATATATCTTACCATCTTTTCTCCCCTCCGAAACTACAAATATTTTTATATCCTTTGCTATTAAATATATATATAAAATTATTACATTCTTGTAATAAGTATTTTCTACTTTAAAATAAAAGAATTCACACTCTCAAAGTAAATTCTTAATTCTATGAATATTTTATCACAAGCTATATAAAGGCTACAACAGGAAAATCCTGTTGTAGCTTTATAATTACATTACCAATATAATTTACTATTTTCCTTCAATTGAAGTCCACTTTAACTCATATAATCCACCGAAGGATGGGAATTGTAATCCCTTTACATATTTCTGTGTAAAGAAACGTTTGTCTTTGTAGAATACTGGAGCAATTCCAGCCTGTTCTGATACTAATATCTGTTCTGCTCTCTTATATAACTCAATTCTCTTATTCATGTCAGGTTCTTTTTTTATATCTTTAACAATTTTATCATATTCAGCATTTGAGAATTTACCATTGTTGTTTCCATTACCAGTTGTGAATAGTTCTATAAATGCCATTGGGTCATTATAGTCAGCGCCCCATCCTGACATAGCTATTTCAAAATTGCCTTCCTCTGTTTTCTTTAAGTAATCTGAGAAATCAGCTGCTGAGTCTACTTTAATGTTAACACCTATTTTTGATTGCCACTGATTCTGGAAGTATTCTGCATATGCCCTATCTGAAGTAGCACTTCCCTGTGGTAAATATCTTAATGTATATTTTGATGGATTTGGATCTAAATTAAGCTCTTTTAATCCTTCTATAAATAAAGCTTTAGGATCCTTATTAGCTACACTCTTCAATGGTTCTGGAACTACATCTCTATATACTTTTTCTCCAGCTACCATTCCTGTTGGAATCAAACCATTTGATGCAAAACCTCTCTGATAAACCTTATTAACATAAGATTCTCTATCTATAGCAAGTGATAATGCAAGTCTGATTTTAGAATTTGTTAAGAGTTTATTAGCTTTTTCTCCATTTTGATTCATTATCTGGAGAATATGTTCAGAAAATGAAAGATGTTGGATCTGTACTTTCAACGTAATCATATTTTCCTGCTTTAGCTTCATCTTTCATTTTCTGAACATATTCTCCAGTTATAGCTGTTCCATCTATCTGTTTACTAGTAAACATCTGATATCTTGTTGGCATTTCTTCAGCTACCTGGAAGGTACCTTTGTCAAGTTTTACTGTATCCTTATCCCAGTAATTTGGATTCTTATTAAATGTAATTTTTGATCCTTTTTCCCATTTTTCAAGAACAAATGGTCCATCGAATACCATTTTTGAAGGATCTGTACCATATTTATCTCCTGCAGCTTCAACTATATCCTGTCTTAATGGGGATAATAATGGGAAAGCTGTTAACTGTAAGAAGTATGGTGTTGGATTTTCTAATGTTACTTCTAATGTCTTGTCATCTATAGCTTTTACGCCAACTTCTTCTTCTTTTGCTTTACCCTCATAGAATTTTTCACCATTCTTTAATACAAACATAAAAGAAGCATATTGTGCTTTAGTTTTTGGATTTAATATTCTCTTCCAAGCATACTCAAAATCCTTAGCTGTAACTTTTTTACCATCGGACCATTTAGCATCTCTCAATTTAAAAGTCCATTTTAATCCATCCTTGGATTGTTCCCAGCTTTCTGCAATAGCTTTTTCTGGTTTGTCATTGTTGTATCTTGTTAATCCCTCCATAGATGCATTAATAGCATTGAATGACATCTGGTCTGTAGATTTTGAAGTATCTAATGTTTTAGCATCAGAAGATATTAATGTTATAGACTGTCCCTTCTTTCCGCCTTCGGCAGGCTTTTTGCCATCACTACTTCCACCACAACCAACTAATGCTGTGGATAACAACATAGTGGCAGTTAAAAGTATGGCTAAAAACTTTTTACTTTTCACTTTTACTCCCCCTTTTATTTAATTGTTAGACCTTTATTTTTTTATTTATTAATAAGTATACTTATTAATAAATAACTTATACATATATAAATATTTTATACATATAAAAATATTAAATTTTTATTAATCTAAAATATGATTATAAGACACTTCAAATGACATTTCCTTTATTTGTTTAAATCATATTAGCATAATTCTTTTATATTGTCAATTATACACTTTTTGATTTATCAAGCTTTGAACTATTTTATCATATTCACAATTTTCCACATATTGAATAATTTCATTCCGATCTAATATATTTTATAATTATTATATTTTTATTAAAAAACTATATGATTTTAGCTATATGGGTTATATAATATAGTAAAGAAATTTTAGGAGGGATTTACTATGAATTATAATGTAGCCGTAGTTGGTTGCACAGGAATGGTAGGAAGAAAATTTCTAGAATTACTAGAAGAAAGAAATTTTCCAGTAGATAATCTCTATCTTTTTGCATCAGCTAAATCTGCTGGAAAAGAATTAAGTTTTAAGGGATGTGATTATACTGTTGAAGAATTAAAGGAAGATAATATAAAAAATAAAAAAATTCATTTTGCTCTTTTCTCAGCAGGAGGAAGTGTAAGTTTAGAGTTTGCTCCTATCTTCGTTAAATATGGTGCTACTGTAATTGATAATAGTAGTGCATGGAGAATGGATCCAAAGGTTCCTCTTGTAGTACCAGAAGTAAACCCTGATGATATTGAATGGAATAATGGTATAATAGCAAATCCTAATTGCTCTACAATACAGGCAGTAGTTGCATTAAAGCCGCTCCATGAAAGATATGGAATTAAGAGAATAATTTATTCAACTTATCAAGCAGTATCTGGTGCTGGAATGGGAGGATACAACGATCTTCTTGAAGGATATAAAGGTATGCCTCCTAGAAAATTTCCTTATCCAATAGCAGGTAATATAATACCGCATATAGATAGCTTTCTTGAAAACGGTTATACAAAAGAAGAAATGAAAATGGTTAATGAAACTATTAAAATATTTAATGATAATACTTTAAAAATAACAGCTACTACTGCAAGGGTTCCTGTTTATCATGGTCACAGTGAAAGTATAAATGTAGAGCTAAAGTGTAACTTTAAATTAGAAGATATTTTTGAACTTTATAAAAATGCTAATGGAATTATATTAAAAGATGATGTAAAACATTTGGTATACCCTATGCCAATTGAAGCTGCAGGTCATGATCAGGTATATGTGGGAAGAATAAGAAGGGATTTCAGCGTTGAAAATGGCTTAAACCTATGGGTTGTTGCAGATAATATAAGAAAAGGTGCTGCATTAAATGCAATACAAATTGCAGAATGCATTATAAATGAATAATATTTAATAAAATTAACAAATTTTTTTAGAAAAGGGGTTTATTAATGAATATATTTAAAGGTTCAGGTGTAGCTATAATTACTCCCTTTACTGAAGAAGGTGTGGATTTTAATAAACTAGGAGAACTATTGGAATGGCATATAAAAAATAATACTGATGCTATAATTGTCTGTGGTACTACTGGTGAAGCATCTACAATGTCAGAAGAGGAAAGAAAAGCAACTATTAAATTTACAGTAGAAAAAGTAAATAAAAGAATACCAGTAATAGCTGGTACAGGAAGTAACAGCACTATTTCAGCAATAAACTTTAGTAAGTGGGCTGAATCAATTGGAATAGATGGGCTTCTTGTTATAACACCTTACTATAACAAGACAACTCAGAAAGGATTAATTGAACACTTTAAGGCAATAAACCAAGAGGTAAATACACCCATTATTATTTACAATGTTCCAGGCAGAACAGGTTTGAACTTATTACCAAAAACCTTAGTAAAAATATGCCATGAGTGCAAAAATGTAATAGCTATAAAGGAAGCCTCAGGAAATATAAGTCAAATTGCAGAAATAAAAGCCTTATTAAGGGATAGAATTCAAATTTATTCTGGTAATGATGATCAAACAATACCAATACTTTCTCTAGGTGGTATTGGAGTTATATCTGTATTAGCAAATATAATACCTAAAGAAGTTCATGAAATGTGTGAATTATATATGAATGGTAAAATAGATGAAGCTTTAAAAATTCAACTAGATACCTTAGCTCTATCAAATTCATTATTTATAGAGACAAATCCTATTCCTATAAAAACTGCTATGAATATTTTAGGAATGAATGTTGGTAATTTAAGATTGCCATTATGCAGTATGGATGAAAATAACTTAAATATACTCAAAAGTGAATTAAAAAATTATGGATTATTAAAATAACAGACTGATTTTATAGGAGGTACGTAATGGTAAAGGTAATTTTATGCGGTTGCAATGGAAAAATGGGAAAAGTTATAACAGAAGCCATACATTCATTTCCTGATATCAATATAGTTGCTGGAATAGATAAATTTGTAGATATTAAAAATTCCTATGCTACATTTTCTAATATAAATGAATGTACCGCTTTAGGTGATGTAGTGTTAGACTTTTCAAGGCCAGATGCATTAGAGGATTTACTTGTTTATTGTACAGAAAATAAGCTGCCCTTAGTACTTTGTACTACAGGCTATTCTCCTGAACAAATAGATAAGATTACAGATACTTCAAAAAAAATACCTGTATTTAGATCTGCAAATATGTCTATAGGAATTAATATAATAAACTCTATATTGAGAAATATAAGCAAAAAATTATACCAGGATTTTGATATTGAAATAATAGAGAAACATCATAATCAAAAGGTAGATTCCCCAAGTGGAACAGCTCTTCTATTAGCTAATACAATAAAAGAATCTATTCCAGAAGAAACAGAATTTACTTATGGAAGAGTTGGTAATTGTAAAAGAAAAAATAATGAAATTGGAATTCATTCAATTAGAGGTGGATCCATTGTAGGAGAACATGAAATAATATTTGCAGGTACTGGTGAAACTATTGAAATAAAACACAGTGCATTATCTAGAGAGGTTTTTGCCATAGGTGCACTTAAGGCCTGTGAATTTATGAAAGGTAAAGAGCCTGGATTTTATAATATGGAAGATATTATAAATAATAACTAACAGAGAATAGAGAATAAATACGGAAGAAAATTCTCCATATTTATTCTCTATTATTTTTTATTTACCATTTATTAATTCATTTTCTTCATTAATTATCTCTTCTTCGTTAATTTCTAATTCATTTATTTTCTCAAGAATGTTTTCATTATTATCGTCTTTTGAGACCCTTTCCATCTTAGATATGGATACTTCATAAGCTATTTTCTTAATACTTTCATTTTCCGAAATCTTCTTTTGATATTCCCTGCTTTGAAGTCTACCCCAAATTCTTATATTATCTCCCACTTGTAACTCTTGACAAAATCTAGAATTTCTGCCCCAAGCAATAGTTGGAATATAGTCAGATTTGTTATAAGCTCTATTTACTGCTAGAAGCAAATCCGCTATTTCTCTTCCAAAGGGAGTTGTCCTATATACCGGCTGCTTACATATAAAACCATTAAGGCATATCTGATTTGGGTTCTTACTTTTTTCAATGCAGTAGTCAATATTTCTAGCAAATACAGTTAGTATTAACCTATTAGCCCCATCTATGAACTTATTGTATGATCTTAACTGACCTTCAATTACTACTTCTGTTCCTTCTTTTATTTCCATGCTGCCAATAAGCCTTTCCGAAACTGTAATAAACAAATTATCCTTAATTTCACTTAGTCTTGGTACTTCCACATAGAAAGTATAAAAGCCCTCCCCATACATTTCATGACTAAACTCTAATTTGGAACACACTTTCCCCTCTAAATAGATCTTATTGTTTTGTAACAAATTATCCATTATAACCCCTCTTTCCCTTAGTATCTTAAAATAATTTATACAACATATAATTATTCAAATAAAACTTTAAATATACCAATTTTAGTAAATTCATTTATCTCTTAATTAAAATATTTTCTGATATCATAACTATCCATTCCCTCAATTAAAGCTATAGTTATGGTAGCCATAAAAGAGTATAATTCATAGTCATCTTTAAAAGTTCTATCTATAGGAATTTCCTCTGGCTGAACAATAGAATCTATATTGCTTGATAAGGCCCTTTGAATACAGTAAACAAAACTTCCATTATCTTTTTCCATACTGGATACTGTTACAGTATTTCTATTACCTAATCCATAGGTAATTATATTACCTGAAAGGTTAATTCTACTATTTTCTAAAAGGTCCATGTTTAATAATATATATTTGCTGCTGAAGCCTTCCTTATATTTATCTATAATTCCTCCATTGTTTATTACTACATAATCATAAGTTCCATAAAGTTTATTAGGATTATCCTTAATATCCCATGATATCCTTAATAAATCTAACTGACTTTTTAGATAAGCCTTAAATTTCCTATTACCATCAAAAACAACTATGTTTTTCATATAATCAACTCCTATTTTTTTGCATCTTAACAGTATTTTTAACAGGAGTCTATATTTTATACTTTATTATGCTAACAACAGCCTAAAATAAATCCTATGGCCTTTTACTTATATTTCCATTATAATATAGATATATGTCTGCTTCAATAGATTAAGCATTTATATATGTCTATTTTTTAATTTGCTTGCCCTGATTATTTATATAATAATTTTCTTTATATATTAAATCCCCTACTTTAACAAAGCTATAACCTTTAGCTTTTAAATCCTCTATTATTCTCGGTAAGGTTTCTGGTGTATATTTACCATCATTGTGAAATAACAATATAGAGCCTGGCTGTACTTTTCTCATAACCCTGTCATATTCATTATCCGCTCCTTGGGCTTTCCAATCTATACTGTCTACATCCCATTGTATACAGTGATATCCATTGGAATTCACTGTTTCAACTACTAGATCATTGTAGGCCCCACTAGGACATCTAAATAGTTTTGTGCTTTCCCCTGTTACTTTCATTATTTTTGCATCTGCTATGCTTATTTCCTTTATCATATCCTCTGTAGATATTCTGGTCATATCAGGATGAGAATTAGAATGGTTTCCTATTTCATGTCCTCTTTTGCATATTTCTTCAACTTCTTCTGGAAAATCATCAATCCAATTACCTATAAGAAAAAATGTTGCCTTTATATTGTACTTATCCAAAACATCCAATATCTTCTTTGTATTGCTATTTCCCCAATTGACATCAAAGGTAATTGCTATGTTTTTTTCTTCAGTTTGTACAGAATATATAGGAAGCTTTCTTCCAGTATCTAAAAATACCCCTTTACTTTTAAAAAATATAGATGCTGCCATACTAATAAGAAGTAAACACATTGCACCTGTTAATTTTCTTAATACTTTTTTATTCAATAATACTACCCCCATATTTATCTTCTCTATAAATTTTATATGCGCAATTTAATACTAATTATTACTATTATTCACAGCATTATATTAAAAATAAATAATCCTCCCTAAAAATAAATTTATAAATTTAAAGCACCTATTTCTTTTTGGTGTTTTATTCATTTTAAAAGATTTATGTTATAATGAAATATATATATTTAAAATTAATATTATTATAATATTATTTTTTAGGGAGGATAAATGATGTTTGAAGACACTTTAGAATTAGCGGAGAATAAACTTCTCCTTCTTTATATATTTGATAAAATTAAGATTCCTATAACAAACAATAAAATTACACAAATCATTTTAGAAAATAATTTTATTAATTATTTCACACTGCAGCAATATATATCTGAATTAATTTCCTCTAATTTTTTAAAGTATACTGAAGGTGAAAATAAACACAGATTAGAAATAACGGAAAAAGGTAAAAAAGTACTATCTTTATTTGGAAATAGGCTATCACGCAATAAAATTGATGCGGCTGATGAATATTTGACTAATAATATTAATATCATAAAGAAAGATGTTACTATAACTTCTGACTATACAATAGAGAACAAGGATAAATTCATTGTAAATTTAAAGGCTGTAGATAATAATATTGTATTAATTGATTTAAAAATTACTGTAGATTCTAATAAACAGGCCAGAGATTTGTGTGCTAAATGGAAAAATAATTCTTCAGAAATTTACAGTAAAATACTAGGGATACTAACAAATTAATATTTTATGCTAATACCATACCTGTAGGTTCGCCGCCTATTGGTATATTTTTTTTGTTTCCATTTTCAATATCCACTCTTATAAGAAGATTATTATAATTATCACCTACATATACATTATTATTAACTTTTACAATTCCTCTAGGCATTCCGCCTATATTTAATTTCTTTACTTCTTCATAATAATTTATATTAATAATGCTTATAGTTCCATCTCCAAAATTAGAAACATAGCAAAATTCATTTTCTAAAAACATATCCACTGGTGAATTACCCACTTCTATTCTGTAAAGAACTCTAAAAGTTTTTAGCGAGATTATACTAATACTTCCTCTGCCATCCGATCCTAAATTACTTTCGCAAACAAGTATATATTGTCCATCCATACTAAATATTGCTTTAGTGGGATAGGAACCTACTTTTATATTTTTAACATTTTCCCTATTTTCACAGTCTATTAAAGTAATGCTGTCATTCTCCATATTGCATATTAATAACAATTTTTTTTCCTTATTCAAAGCTATGCTATGAGGAAGATTTCCGCAAGGTATTTCTTCTATTAATTTGCTTTTTATTAGATCAAATACTACTACATTATTTAGCTCTCCACATATTATAAATGCATTATTTTCATACTCAATTACATCATTACAATGCATACCTATAAAATGGTTTTCTTTTTCTCTATTCTCTTCTATATCTATAATGGAAATACTATTATCATAACTATTTGCCGTTATTAGTTTATCCTCATATCTACATATTCCATGGGGGCCAACTTTTCTATAGTTTGTAGCACTTAGTGTAATTTTACTTTCTTCTTTAAATGAATTGACATTTACCTTTGATATACAATCAGAAGATGTGTTACAAATAAATAAACAGCACATAAAATTCCCCTCCTCACAAACATAATATGTAGAATTATTAAAATGTGAGATTAAATATTATTAATTACTATTGAGTTCCAACTCTAATATAGTATATAATTTTTTCATATAATACTTAAGGAGGAGAATTAATGTATAGCTACAAAACAAAGGGAGTTTGTTCTAAAAGAATTGATTTTGAAATAGTTAATAATAAAATAACAAAGGTTAATTTTACTGGTGGCTGTGATGGAAACTTAAAGGGTTTATCCAATCTTATAGAAGGTATGCCAGTAGAAGAAGCTATTAAAAAATTAAAAGGAATAACCTGTGGAAATAAAACCACTTCCTGCCCAGATCAACTTTCAAAGGCACTAGAGGAAGCTATTAACAGATAACAGATAACAGAGTACAGCATTCCTGTAATGTAGCTATATTAA
>ENA-UOOE01001844-UOOE01001844.1-fermentation-metagenome-genome-assembly--contig:-NODE-1844-length-16749-cov-11.357733_pt1 | contig 16749 bp, 14 predicted proteins | sample MGYA00245776_ERZ724021 | MGnify/ENA primary metagenome ERZ724021 (study PRJEB28704, sample SAMN03018321) | fermentation metagenome | biome: anthropogenic terrestrial biome; feature: soil... | reverse complement strand
ATGAAAGTGGCGAAATCCCGGTTTGTGCATAACTACTGTATTCCCAACGCGATCTTTACACTGAAGGAATATCTGTTGGACTACGCAACACCGGAAACAAAGGCCAAAGGAGAAAAAACCCTCCGGAATCATGTGGAACAATTCAAGGGCGAACCCGTTTACGACACGATTCAAAAGAATCTGAAGAGAATCGAAAACGGAGAACGGGATCTGCGCCTGTAGGAGTGGCGTATTATGACTTTGTCAGGGAATGCCGATACCTTTTCAGATTGGATGAATGCTGCAGGCAGGCGGGAGCTTGCCGGGATGATTCGATTTTTTTGTGAACAGGCAGCGCCGGAGGACAGGGAGAAACTTTGTCTTGCAGCCAATGAGCTGCGGGAAAGGTATTATGGAAAGAAAGTGTATTTCCGGGGGCTGATCGAATTTTCCAGCTATTGCAGAAACAATTGTTATTACTGCGGTTTGCGCAGGGACAACGAAAACGCCAGGAGATACCGCCTGACCGAAGAGAAAATCCTGGACTGCTGCCGGAAAGGCCATCGGCTGGGCTTTCGCACCTTTGTCCTGCAAAGCGGGGAGGACGGATACTTTACGGATGGCAGGCTGTGTTCCCTGATAGCGGAGATAAAGGGAAGATTTCCCGACTGTGCGGTGACCCTTTCCATTGGAGAGCGGAGCCGGGATTCTTATCAGCGGTTGTTTGAAACCGGTGCGGACCGTTATCTGCTCCGTCACGAAACGGCGGCGGAAGGGCATTACAGGAAGCTGCACCCCCCGGAGCTCAGCCTGGAGAACCGGAAGCGGTGCCTGTATGATCTGAAGGAAATCGGGTACCAGGTAGGGGCCGGATTTATGGTGCAGTCGCCTGGTCAGAGCTATGATACCCTGGCGGAGGATTTTCTGTTTCTGCGGGAGCTGAAGCCCCATATGATCGGCATCGGCCCGTTTGTTCCGCAGAAGGATACCCGTTTCCGGGATTATGATACGCCGTCTGCCGATCGGACTGTGGTGTTGCTGTCCCTGCTGCGCATTCTGCTGCCAAAGGTTTTGCTTCCCGCCACAACGGCTCTGGGTACGGTGGATGCCCTGGGACGGGAAAAAGGCCTCCGGGCCGGTGCCAATGTGGTGATGCCGAATCTTTCCCCTGTGGAGCACCGAAAGGATTATGCTCTGTATGACAATAAAATCTGCACCGGAGAGGAAGCGGCGGAATGTCTGTCCTGCCTTTCCCGCCGGATTGTCCGGGCAGGATTTGAACCGGATTTTTCCCGCGGGGATCATGCGGACAGGCAGAAGAAAGGGGTCGTGTAATGGAAGATATGAATGCAACACCCATGGCAAACCGATTTGCCATCGGGCTGTTTGGAAAGCGAAACTCCGGGAAGTCTTCCCTGATCAATGCGCTGACCGGACAGAATGTTGCCGTTGCGTCGGAAGTGCCGGGAACGACGACGGATCCTGTGCGCAAGACCATGGAATTACTGCCCGTTGGCCCCGTGGTACTCATTGATACGGCGGGACTGGATGATACGGGCGGGCTCGGCGTTCTTCGCGTTGAAAAAACCTATGAAGTTCTGCGCAAATGCAATCTGGCAGTTGTCGTCGTGGATGTGGAAGCCGGTCTCACCAGGTGCGAGGAGGATTTTATCCGGCAGCTCCGACAGAGGAAAATCCCGGCCATTCTGGTTCTCAATCAATGCGATAAGCGGATTCCCGAAACCCCGGGGACGAAACGTATTCAAAAGCAGGCCGCGATCCCTGTGGTATGTACCAGCGCAAAAAACGGATTTGGGATCGATCAATTGAAACAGCAGATCATTGCAAACTTTGATTCTGAGGATATGGAACCGGCTTTGGCAGGCGATCTGGTCCGGGAGGGGGAAGCCGCCGTACTGGTGACGCCCATCGATAAGGCGGCTCCCAAAGGCAGATTGATTCTTCCCCAGCAGCAGGTGATCCGGGATATCATTGAAAGAAATGCCATTGCTGTCGTTACGAAGGAGAATAAGCTTACGCTGACGCTGGATCGGCTGAATACGCCGCCTGCCATTGTAATTACCGATTCCCAGGCTTTTCAGAGGGTATCAGGGGACACGCCCCCTGAAGTTCCCATGACCTCCTTTTCCATCCTGTTTGCACGGCAAAAGGCGGATCTTGCCGGGATGGTGCGGGGAGTCCGGCGGATGGAAACGCTGTCGCCGGGAGACAAGGTACTGATTGCCGAAGGCTGTACGCATCACAGGCAGTCGGATGATATCGGTACGGTAAAGATTCCGCGCTGGATTCGAAAGAACGTGGGGGACGGCGTTGAATTTGAATGGACAAGCGGCGCCTGCTTCCCGAAAAATCTTACAGACTATGCCCTGATTGTCCATTGCGGAGGATGCATGCTGAACCGCAGGGAGATGCAGTACCGGGTGGAGACGGCCCGGCAGCAGGGAGTGGCCATTACCAATTACGGAGTTCTGATCGCCTATGTGCTGGGGATCCTCCCCAGGGCACTTCAGCCTTTTCCCGCAGCACGTCTGGCACTGGAGAAATAGGAAAGAAGTCGTTTTGTTCTGTCAGTGGCAGAAAACAAAAACGGCTTCTTTTGAATACTTTGACACTACGGATTATGGATTGGGCGACAATTCGTTGGATGACAGTTTGTTATCCAAACAGCGACAGCAGGATACCGGCAGCCACCGCTGAACCAATTACGCCTGCTACATTGGGGCCCATGGCATGCATGAGAAGAAAGTTGGCCGGGTTTGCTTTTTGCCCTTCGATCTGGGATACCCTTGCGGCCATGGGTACGGCAGATACTCCGGCGGAGCCGATGAGGGGGTTGATCTTCCCCTTTGACAGCCAGCACATCAGTTTCCCAAGCAGCAGCCCGCCGATGGTGCTGAACATAAAGGCGATCAGTCCCAAAGCAACAATCTTTAAAGTCTCCGGTACCAGGAAGCGTTCTGCGACAGCGGTTGCTCCGACAGACACTCCAAGAAAAATCGTAACGATATTCATCATGGCGTTTTGTGCCGTATCGGAAAGCCGATCCACCACGCCGGACTCGCGGAACAGATTGCCCATCATCAGCATTCCAATCAGCGGAGCGACGGAAGGCAGAAGAAGGACGCAAAAAAGTGTCACAAATATAGGAAAGCATATTTTTTCCCGTTTGGATACTTCCCGTATCTGTTCCATTTTGATTTCCCGCTCCTTTTTTGTTGTGAGAAGCCGCATCAGGGGAGGCTGAATCAATGGGATCAGCGCCATATAGGAGTAAGCTGCGATGGCGATGGGAGGCAGAAGGTGCGGGGCAAGCCGGGTCGTCAGATAGATGGCGGTGGGGCCGTCTGCTCCGCCTATAATGCCGATGGAAGACGCTTCCTGAGGGGTAAATCCCAGTGCGTTGGCAATGGTGAATGCAGTAAAGATCCCCAGCTGTGCTGCGGCACCCATGAGCAGTCCGGACGGCCTTGCAATCAGGGGGCCAAAATCCGTCATGGTCCCGATCCCCAGGAAGATCAGGGAAGGATAGATTCCCAGTCTGACTCCCTGATAAAGATAATACAGGAGGCCTCCCGGTTGGCCTGAGTCACCTGGTTCTGTCATAAGCCCGGCCAGCGGCAGGTTGGCCAGCAGCATGCCAAATGAAATGGGCAGCAGCAGCAACGGTTCGAATTTTTTTACAATGGCTAGATAGATAAGGATACAGGCGATTCCAATCATGATACACTGCTGCCACGTGATGGCGGCAAAGCCGGAACCAGCCCAGATGGATTTCAATGTATTGACAAACACTCTATCACCTCATTATTTAGTACAAAGGGATACCTCCATGGATGCGGAGGAAATTCTCAAAGGTCATGGCTCATTCCTGTCCTGTTCTTCGCAGGTTACACTACGAACCCTGCGGATGGTCTGTTTTGGAGTCCTTCTTCAGGAGTCCTGACAACAGGGTAATCAATCCGGAGAGGACAGCAAGCACAAAAAACACCAAAACCATACTGAATAATGAGATCGATAAACTTTGAGATATGGATAAATGATCTGTTATGGACATCATATCACCCTTTCTGTTTGTATTTCATACGGCAGAAGGAGTGCTGCTGGCTTTATGATTCGAAAAAAAGGGGGGAGTTTTTGCAAACTGCCCGCCTGGAAATTCAGGAATCTTTAAGACGACTCTTCCTTGATGAACCGTAATTTTAATATATATTTCATTGTACCAATTTTATCATACCACGGCACATCCTTGTTGTCAATTATTTAACAGACTTTCCGGCCCATTCTTCCTGCATTATCCTTCGCCCATTGGCTTCGTGTTCAGGGACTCCAGCAGTGCAAGCATATCTTTGGGCAGGGAAGAAACGATTTTTGTTTCCCTGCCGGTTATGGGATGAAGAAACCGGAGGCTTTGGGAATGTAACGCCTGCCGGTCGATCCGGGTGGTTGGAATATCCGAATACAGGGTATCCCCGATCAGGGGATGCCCTATGGCCCGGCAATGGACCCGAATCTGATGTGTCCGGCCCGTTTCCAGGTCAAAATGAAGAACGGAGGCATCCCGGAAGGCTTTCAGTACCCGGTAGTGGGTAACGGACGGCGCCCCGTCCGGGGAAGTCTCCCGGAGAAGAATGGATCCCGGTGTTCTGGCAATGGGAAAGTCGATGGTGCCCGATTTCTCCTTCAGGCAGCCATGGACAATTCCGATATATTCTTTTCGATAATCATTTGTTTTCATCTGACGGATCAGCTGATCCTGTACAAACTGATTTTTTGCAAACAGGATGACTCCTGTTGTTCCCTGGTCCAGCCGGCCTACCGGCCGTATTTTTCTGTGAAGTCCTCTCTTCTGGTAATAATACAGCAGTCCGTTCGCCATGGTGTTTTCCATATTGCCTTTGATGGGGTGAATGATTTTCCCCGGCGGTTTGTCCAGTGCAATGACCGATTCGTCTTCATAGAGAATGTTCAGATCCATTTTCACAGGCCGGACATTTTTGGATTCCTCCTCAAAGTCGATGGAAGCTTCCACCACATCCCCGCATTGTACGGCATGGTTCATATAAACCGGAGCCCGGTTGCAAAGTACCTGTCCATGATAATGAAGCCGCTTGACCAGGTTCTTGGAAAATCGGAATTCCGATCGTAAAATGCTCTTTACTGTTTTTCCGCTGTCTTTTTCCTCTGTCACATATTGAAACTGCATTGCTTGTTTTCTCCGCCTTTGGGTTCGTATTTCAGGATATCGACTCCATTATTGTGTATTCTACCAGGCCAGTACTTCATGGCCGTCCTCTGTCACCAGCACCATAATCTCCCACTGGGCGGATGACTTTCCGTCTGCGGTATAGATGGTCCAGCCGTTTTTCCTGTCCTGATAGATGCGGCTCGTACCCATATTGATCATGGGCTCTATCGTAAAGATCATACCCGGTACCAGAAGCATCTCGGTATTCCGCCTGGAACAGTATCCAACCCATGGATCTTCGTGAAACTCCAGGCCTACACCATGGCCGCCGATTTCCTTCACCACGGAATATCCGTTTTCCACCGCGTGTTCATGCACAGCCTGGCCCATATCCCCCAGGAATCCCCAGGGCTTTACTTCCTTTAATCCCCGTTCCACACATTCCTTTGTGACCCGTACCAGCTTTTTTCTGTCTTCCTCCACGTTTCCGATGCAGAACATTCTGGACGAATCCGAAAAATAACCGTCCAGTATGGTGGAGGCGTCCACATTGATGATATCTCCGCTTTTCAGAAGCCGGTTCTTTGAAGGGATCCCATGGCAGACTTCTTCGTTGATGGAGGTACAGACGCTTTTGGGAAAGCCTTCGTATCCAAGCTGGGCAGGCGTACCGCCTAGATCGATGGTTTTCTGATAAACGATCCGGTCGATATCTTCCGTGGACATGCCTTCCTGTATCTGCTCTGCAACCGCGTCCAGAACCGCAACGTTGATTTTTGCGCTTTCCCGTATTTTGCTTATCTGCTCCGGGATCTTGATGATTTTCCTGGGCGGGACGATGTGCCCCTTTCTTCGATAGGATGCAATTTTCTCGTCAAACGCCTCGTGGCATTGTTTATATTTTTTCCCGCTGCCGCACCAGCAGCTGTCATTTCTCCCCAATCGCATTTTCGATCAATCTCCTTTCCGTACTTTATTATATCACGTTCCGAAGGAAACTTGCCAGGCTGGGGATGGAATCGAAAATTATACACTAACGATGGAATGTGTGTTGCCAAACCCGGACAGCAGTGATAAAATTATGACAATTGGCAGGGAGATTATCTTTTTTCTGCCTCCGGCAAAATAACATAGTGTAATATCTGCCGGTACCATTTGTTTGCCACGCGGGGAGGGCAGACCGTATCGGCGGATGTTTTGCGGCTTTTCAGTCGACATTTGATAGTAGCAGAAAGCAGGTGTAATTTTGGAGAAACGTCCATGGTATCAAAAAAGCATTGAAGAAACCTGTAAAGCACTTGGTACAGACCCCACCACCGGATTGCGATCCGCGGATGTCCGATCCCGGCGGGAAAAATATGGGCCCAATGAACTGGCGCACAAGGAAGGCCCGGGCATTTTTCAGATGTTCGTGGAGCAGCTGAAGGATTATATGGTAATCATTCTGATTATCGCCAGCCTTGTATCCATCGCCATTGGAGAAGTGGTGGATTCCGTGGTGATCATCGGTATTGTCATCATCAATGCCGTTCTTGGCGTTGTGCAGGAGTATCGTGCCGGTAAGGCACTGGAGGCGCTGAAGAAGATGTCTGCGCCCAACGCCAATGTGATCCGCGACGGCAAAACCCAGACCATTCCATCAACTGATCTGGTGCCCGGTGATGTTGTCCTGCTGGAAACCGGTGATTATATTCCTGCTGATGTCCGGCTGGCTTCTTCCGTGAACCTGAAAGTGGAGGAGGCGGCTTTGACGGGGGAATCCGTTCCGGTGGACAAGAATGCCGGCACACAGCTGGAAGGCGATATTGGTCTCGGCGATCAGATCAACTGCGGCTTTATGAGTACCATTGTTACCTATGGCAGGGGAAGCGGCATCGTAATTTCCACCGGCATGCATACCGTCGTGGGAAATATCGCCAAAATGATTCAGGAGGATAAGGAAGGAAACACCCCTCTGCAGAAAAAGCTTGCGCAGATGGGCAAGATGCTGGGCACTGCCTGCCTGATCATTTGCGCAGTTGTCTTTGTTATGGGACTGATTCGTGGGGAAGAGGTTCTTGAAATGTTTATGACCGCTGTCAGTCTTGCTGTCGCGGCTATCCCGGAGGGGCTTCCTGCAGTAGTCACGATTGTGCTGGCCCTGGGCATGCAGCGTATGGTAAAGCACAATTCCATCATGAAGAAGCTTCACGCTGTGGAAACCCTGGGAAGCACAACGGTGATTTGTTCGGATAAGACCGGGACACTGACCCAGAATCAGATGACCATTGTTAAGATGTATACCCCGGGACAGGAAATCGATGTGACCGGAGATGGATATAATCCGACAGGGTCCCTGACCATTCAGGGCAGGGACATCAATCTGCCGGAGCAGCCGGCGGTGGCACGCCTGCTGGAAATACAGGTACTTTGCAATGACTCCCGTCTTGAGCAGGATACGGAAGGCGGTTCCGATGAATGGCGTGTGATCGGGGATCCCACCGAGGGAGCCATGGTGGTTGCAGCTGCCAAGGCGGGGATTGACCGGAACGAAATCAATCGGGAGCAGCCCAGGCTGCAGGAGATTCCCTTTGATTCCCAGCGTAAACTGATGACCACCTTTCATCGGACGAAGGACAATCAGCCAGTGGCATTCACCAAGGGCGCACCGGATATTCTGGTGGAGCGCTGCACGCATATTATGCGCAGCGATGGAACGGTGGTGCCTATATCTCCGGAGGATGTCCAAACGATTATGGCGGAGAATGAGGCCCTGGCAAAACAGGCTTACCGGGTACTGGCCATGGCATTTAAAATCATTCCGGACATTCCGGAGAATCCGACGCCGGAACAGGATGAAAAGGACCTGGTGTTCTGCGGATTGGTGGGTATGATTGACCCGCCCCGGAGCGAAGCCATCGAAGCGATCCGGACCTGCAAATCTGCCGGGATCCGTGCCGTGATGATTACCGGGGATTATCGGGAGACGGCTGCTGCCATTGCCCGTAAGCTGGGCATCATTTCCACAGAAAAGGAAGTATTGACCGGCGCGGAGCTGAATCGCATGGACGACGCGCAGTTGAACAAGGCGGTGAAGACGGTCAGTGTATTTGCCCGGGTTTCCCCTGAGCATAAAGTGCGTATTGTACAGGCACTGAAGGACAACGGCGAGATCACCGCCATGACCGGCGACGGTGTAAACGACGCGCCTGCCCTGAAACGTGCCGATATCGGTGTGGCAATGGGGATTACCGGCACGGATGTCGCCAAGGAAAGCGCAGATATGATTATTACAGACGACAACTTCTCCAGCATTGTTGCAGCTGTGGGGGAAGGCCGTGTGATTTACAGCAACATCCGCAAGTTTGTATTTTTCCTGATGTCCTGCAATGTGGGGGAGATTCTGATTATTTTCCTGGCCATGGTGTTCAACTGGCCGATCCCATTGCTGCCAATTCATCTTTTATGGGTCAACCTGCTGACGGATGCTTTTCCGGCTCTGGCTCTCGGCACCGAGAAAAAGGAACCCGGTCTGATGAAGGATCCGCCCCGTAACCCGAATGAATCCATCATTGACCGCAGAATGACAATATCCATTGCAGTGCAGAGTGTGATTATGACCATTGCGGTATTGGCGTCCTTCTATTATGGGTGGCAGAATCATGGACTGGAAATGGGGCAGACCTATGCGCTGGTTACCTTGATTACCAGTGAACTGCTGCGGGCCTATACCGCACGATCCGAGAAGTATCCCATCTGGAAGATCGGGATATTCAGCAACCGCAGCATGAATCTGGCCTTTGTTTTCTCCTTTGCGCTTATGGCTGTCATCCTGCTTGTCCCGGGGCTGCGGAGTGTGTTTAATGTGGAGCTGTTCCATTGGTATGACTGGGACTTTGTGATTGCGCTTGCCCTTCTTCCGCTGGTATTCGGCGAATTGACCAAGGTGATCCGCAATGCTCTTTCGAAAAGGAAAGGCTGACAGGAAAGACCGCCGATGGGTTGCCCGGTCAAAGAAGTTCACGATTGGAGACAGGAACCGATAGCGTGAGGGGATGACAAATCGTCATCCCCTCACGTCAATACACGCATTTCGCCCTGCCCATTCTTCACCGGACAAATTGCTGTGCGGGACGGTACGAGCCAACAATAAGACCAGCAGGTCATTCTCAATTCCATACATAAGCTTCCTGCATGGCGCGGGACCCAAGCCCAGCCAAATAACCATGAAATAAAGAAAGCCGGCATAGCCTGATGCCATGCCGACAATCGCATTCAATATTTTCTTGACTTACTGCCGCTTTGACCGGGAGCCTTTCTTTTCAGGATCTTGAAATATCTTTAATCCTTTAACGGGCGTTCTGCTCTGCAAGTCTGTTTGTGGAGTTTATATCCCTGCCTTCGTTGAACTGATCCCACATGAGCTTAACGTTGACGGTTGCGCCGGTGTTCTGGCTCTGCGTGTCATCGTTGTCTGCCATGACTTTTGTGGAACCGGTTGTGTAAACGCCTTCTGCATCAGGATCCATGCCAATGCCAAGGAACAGATCCATGCTGTTTCCACTGGGCAGGGACAGCAGTTCAGCATTTTCTTTCAGAACTTCTTCGGACACCTTATCCAGGGCAGAGAGACGGACAAAGTCCACATTGCCGACGGTGAAGATATCACTGGGATCCAGGCCCAGGGATTCTGCAAGCCCGAATACATGTTCATGATCGTTGTTGCCTTTGTAATATTCCCGCTGTATCAGGAGGGCAACCCCCAGCATATCCTTTGCAGTTTCTTCCTTGCCATCGATCCCATTGACATCAAACTGAAGTTTGCTCAGTCTTGCGGCGATGGAGCCGAGGTTCAGGATATCCGAACGGAAGGCCTGTGCATAGCCAGGATACATATTGTTGACGGAAATTTCGATTTCGTCACTGCCGAGTACCTGTGCATTGTAGTCACGGATTTGCTTTCCGATCTCTTTGCTGTCCTTGAGACTGGCATCGAATGATACATCGTTGTAGCCTTCCGCCTGCTTATGGTAATTGTCGATGGTGCCATCCGCTGCGATTTTGTTGTAATCTGTGCCTCTGCGGAAGTACTGCGCATCCACATATCCATTGTCGCCAACACCGTCAATGATGCTCCAGTCGGATCCATTGACCAGTTCATCAGAGCCATACTGTGCGTAAAGGCCCAAGTCCACAAATGTAACATCCAGATCACCGGTTGTGGCTTTTGTGTTGACTTGCAGGGTGTCTGTCCAGTACGCGTACCCAATACCTGCCAGGATCAATGTCATGGCCAGGATCGTGCAGATGAGACTCTTTTTCTTCATACTTTCTCTTCCTTTCCCTTATGTTTTATTGGAATTTATCCTACTTACAGTATAAGGGCTGGCAGCTCTGATGAAATCAGCCGGAAGTCGACTCTTTTCCCGGCAAAAGATGTATTTTTTATGGTACGAAAGTAGTATTATGGTGACTGCCGCCTGTATGTCCATTTACCGGTGTATTCATTGTATCCGCAGCTCTCTGGTGCAGCAGATAGCAGCGATGGTTCTCAAACAGACAGAACAGGTCGTTCCGGGGCAGGCCCTCATCATCCGGGCAATAATAAATGGGCCGCTGAAGATCATCGGACAGCCGGATCAGACTGTCCGGATCCGTGATTACGATTTGTTCCATATCGGCTGCGGAAGGCATTTGGGTAAGCCGAACCATCCGGCTGCCATAGGTCCGGATTAGTTTCTGCATATCCATACGATGCTGTTCCTGCGGTGTCGGTCTTCGGGTATGGAAAGCAAGAATCCCAAACATGGCAGCTGCCAGGAGAAACAGCAGGACAGCGGGCAGAAAGGATTTTGGAGTCCATTGGAACAGGCCGGTTTTTGTTTCGGTTATCGAATCCTGGATCGACACCGGGTTCGGTTTTTTTATAGTGTACAGCGAGTTTTCCAGCGGAATGTCCAGGGAATACCGGAAAGGCTTTTCCACTTTCCCGAACTTTGAGTCGCCATGGAAGGTACCGCTCATCGTGACTTTCAGGTTGGCAGGAACCTGTAAGCCCAGGATGGCATTGGCCTGTTCGGCAGTCTTTTTGTAAGACGCAGGATCTACGGAGACCGACTCCGAGATCTTCAGAGCGCCGGTTTCGTTCACCGTAGTATGGTCAATCAGGGGGAAATGCTTTTCATAAACGGTCTGCTGTTCGTCCCCGTTGTTCTTGTATCCCTGCAGGACGGCTTCAATGGTATAGTCCCCGGTAACGTCAGCCTTGCCGGATCCGGCGTACTCCGCGCGGAACAGAATTTCCGCCCGGTCCACCAGGGCCAGGGGATAAATCCGGTTCTCCTCCAGAACACCCTCCGGGAAGAGATCGTTTTTCTTCAGGATCACCTGGTAGCTGCAGTCCGCGGAGATCAAACAGTTGTAAAGTGTCGTGCGGACCTTTTTCTTTGATCCGGTGACTTTGAAGATCTGGTAGATGGATAATGCCAGGAAGAAAAATGCGAAAATAAGGATCGTTATCCTGGCCGATTTCCTGAGTGCTTTTGCTTCAGGGCGTTTCATTGTCAATTACTCCTTCCGGTGTGGATTCATGGCCTTTCAGCCACAGTACGGGCATTCCGATTTTCGGGATGGCATGGTTTACAATCCCTTTGACATCATTTGGTTCCACGGTCTCCGTATCCTCATCATCATTGCTGTCTCCCTTTGTCCGGAAAGATAGATTGCCGTCCTTGTCATGAAGCACCTGCGTGATCCGATGTGTGATGGTGATATCTCCCCGCCGGAAATGGATGATGTCGTTTTTTGAGAGAGTGTCGATATTCTTTTCTGTTTTCATTTTTTCAACCAGTACCACATCTCCGGGAGAAATCTCCGGTTCCATGCTTCCGGTAAGAATGACAGAAGGATACACCGGAAAAACGCCGACGACAAACCATGCCAGTGCAATGCAGACCGTCATAAGGATTGTGGTTGAAAGGATGGACTGTGGTTTTTCCCATTTTGCCCTGTGTGTTGCAATCCCGTATTGGTCCCAGATAAAAAAGGAGGCGAGGACCGGAAAGGCAATTCCCAGGACACTGTTTCCGATCCATGGGAGTGAGGGCAGGAACGGAATCACATGAAAAAATATACTGATCAGTCCCCGATAGAGAATGCCAGGCCAAACACCGCCGCAGTAAGTCAAAAGACTCAGGAATCCGCTTTGGGCAAGGGGCGGCAGCAAATCTTCGGCCAGAAAGATAAACCAGTCCTCTCCGGCATGCAGGGTGGTGATATTTGTAAATGGTATCTCCATGGCTCCCAGGATAAAGGCCCCCAGGACAATCCGGAATGCAGGACGACCGGAGCTGCGGCAGGATGCACCGATGCAATATGCCCGCAGCAGCTCACTGCCTGCGATGGGAGGGAGCAGATTCGCAAAATTGATCAGGATTCCCTTTGGTGAAAGGTCATATGGACTTACTGCAATTTCATTGAGCAAAAACCCCGCCAGAAACTGCAGAAAGGTATAAACGGCCATGCAGCTTATGGCAAGGCCGGGGAACAGATCACGGAAACGAAGCGGGGCAGGCAGATGCGGTCGGGGCAGATACCACAGGATAACGGAAAGCCCGCACCAGAACAGGGGATGCCAAAAGAAACAGATTTCTGTCAGCCAGGAGTTGATTGCCGGTATTCTGTAAAAAAGCGTTGCCGTAATGGCAGCGCCTGTCAAAAGGAAAGCCGGACGGCTGTATTTTTGTGAAAGGATCATGGCAACTTCCTTTCCTGCGTTTTACTGGGGTAAGACGAATTTCCATTTCCCTTATCCGAAGAACTGTCCCGGAGTGCGTCGGGAAGAGGGATTCCCTGCGGCAAATCCGTATTTTGCGGAGATATGTCGGATCCCCTTTTTTCCAGCCCCTGATCCGGGATATTTGGAACTTCCTGTTTGCTGTCTTGTGTGGGATCCGGATTTTCCGCCGGTTTTGCCGATGGCTGCTCCCCGTCCGGGATGGAATCCGGCAGCTGCCGGACTTCTTTTTCGGGTGATGGATTGCCTGCGGGGTCCGGTGTTGGACCGGCAGACGGTTCGGGCGTTGGATCAGCCGGTTTCTGTACGGATATTGTGGCCTTCTGCCGCATGGTTGCTGTCCCGCTGGAGTTCAGCCGGTCTGTCCAGTATCCGTAGGCAGCCTGCCCAATCCCAAGCAGCCAAAGCGCCAATGAGACAGAAACAATCCATGGAATCCTGCTTTTTCTCTTCAAGCTGTTCTCTCCTCCCATCAGTGTTTTTGTTCCACCCACAGAGGCAGTTCGAAAGAATAGGTAATATCGATTTCCGCCTCGATCTTTTCCGGCAGGGCGGCTGCAGCGTTTTCGGGATCCGTTTGTGCTGCAGTCAGATCCGAAATCAGCTCTGCCGGCAGTTCTTCTGCATGGAGCGGGAATTCCTCCGGGAGGAAAGATCCCTCTGTGACATCCGGAGAGGGCTTCAGATATACCATTACTGTTATTTCCGAACGGCCTTTATCGGATTGCGTTTCCGTCTGGCGATATACCTCCCAGGATAACGGCGGCAGCTGATCGAATACATCCTCCGGCAGTTCATATTCCTTTCCGGATACCCTTACCCTGGAACTTTTCGGTGTGAATACCAGATGCTCTTCCGGTTCCGTTTTAAAAGCAGCAGAAGATCGTTTGAAATCATTTATCGTGTTGGCTTCGTCTCCAATGATGGTGTATTGGAACATCAGCATTTTGCCATGCTTTCGGAAATCATCCGTGAGCAGGACCTGGTCCAGGGAAAACTGCAGGGATTTTTTGTCGTAGTCCAATACATAATGGAGTTCCGATGCCGGTATTTTCTCCGGATTTTTGCCCTGTGCATCGGTAATGCAGGCCTGCACCGGTGCCTGATCCGGTGAATCAGGGAAAATCAGGCCCAGCTTACCTGTGGCCATTCTGAAATCTACGGAAGTCCTGTCAGCCCAGGAGGAATATGCGGTGCCCACTCCCAACAGGTAAAGGGCGAGCAGGATCAGGATAATTTGTACGCCATGTCTGGTTCTTCTGTTGCTGCATATCCGTTTCACAGGTTTTTCTCCCTTCTCACAATCCCATTATATTTTTTTGCTCTGACGTCGTTTTGGCGGCAAGCAGGGCAGCTTCCACACGGTTGGTCAGATTCAGCTTTGACAGAATATTGCTGATGTGTTTTTTCGTTGTTCCCTCTGAGATGAACAACTCCTTGCTGATCTGGGAATTGCTCTTGCCGCTACCCAAAAGGGAGAACACTTCCTTCTCCCGTTTTGTCAGGTGGCTATCAGGGAATTCTGTTTCTGGCCGCTGCCCATTTTGTCAATCAGGGCGGTGGAATAGAATCGCCCTCCTTTTTCCACCACTTTCAGGCCGCATATAATTTCATCCAGAAACGCATCTTTCAGAACATATGCGTCTGCTCCCAGGGCGCGGGCTTTTGCAAAGTCACTTTGCCGGGAGGATGACGTGATGATGAATACGTTGGTTTTCATTTTCTGCTTTTTGACCCAGGCGAGCAGATCCAGGCCATTTTCTGCTCCCAGATAGATGTCCACGAATGCCGTGTGGACGGTATGGGCCTTCAGAATCTCCATGGCGTTTTCGATGGATGATGCACAGACAATTTCTTCTTCGCTTTTATACGCCTGCATTAAGGAACGGAGCCCCTGCTGTACGAGTGGATGATCTTCCAGTATTAAGATCAAAGCGAGTTTCCTCCTTCGTCTGGTTGCTCTGACCAGTTGACGAATCAATGGGTAAACGGCATTGTATGACCGTCCCGTTTCCGACGCCTGAATTGATTTTCAGCTGTCCCTTCAGACAGCTTGTCATTCGGTACATATTTTTCAGTCCCTGACCGTAATGCTGGCTGCCGGGCTTAAATCCGGAACCGTTATCGGAGATCCCCACAATGCACTGTTCTTCGGAAAGATGCATTGTTACCCGGATCCTGCTTGCCTTGCCATGGCGTATTGCATTGTTTACTGCTTCACAGACGATCCGGTACATTGTTGTCTTTTGCGTCACGGTCAGTCGCTGGGGGTCGGCGCCCATTTCGACCTGGATCCGTACTCCGCTGAGCGCCTGTATCTCATCCAGATACTTTGTCAGTTTTTCGGAAAAAGATTCTTTTCCCCCGGAATCCCAGTGGGTACTGTATATGGCTTCCCGAAGCTCCCGCATGGTGGATTTCAGGGATTTTTCAACCTGCCGGAGCTGATATTTGCTCTTTTCAGGAGGAGGCATGGGATTCTGTTCCGAGAGCAGCCGGACATTGCATGCAATGGCAAAAAGCTTTTGAATTACGGTATCATGGATTTCACTGGCAATGCGGTTCTGCTCCTCTCCGATGATGCTTTCCCCGGCGATGGCCTGAAGGTCCATATTTTGAAAAATGATTCCTGCCAGTTGCAGATAGAAAGCGCCTTTTTGATCGATATCGTCTTCCGGGGGATTTTTTTCCTTCCGGTAAATCAATCCTCCCGCGATGCCGCTCTGATTCCGAATCCCGGTCAGCGTATAGGAGATTCCATCGATTTCAATTTGGTTTTTACTTTGTTCCGGGAGAGAGGCCGGATTCCGTTTGCCCATATACTCAAGGATTTGTTTCCCTTCCGCTTCGGAAAGGTTGCAACTGCCGGAGTGTTCTGTCTGAAACGGAAGGCTTGTTTTTAACAGCATGCAGCATTCCAGGGACAGGACGCGGCACAAAAGCTCCGCCATTTCATCCATCACCTTTTGCGGTTCGGAAATGCCGAACAGCTGAAAGGTATCGTACAGTTCCATTGTATGACGGAGGGCCTGTCCGCTCCGGGCTGTCTCCTGACGCAGGGAGTCATTCAGGCATTCCAGATCTTTTTTTGCCCGGTTCAGTTTCCGGATGGAAAGAAACAGCATATAAAATCCGCAGATCACCATCAGAAAGCCGATTGCCGTATTGATGCGGAACGGGCCGGATGCCGATGGGGGAAAATTCATCCGCTGACTGCCAAACCGGGCGCAGATCAGATACCAGAAAACAGCCGGAAAAAGAACGAACCCGCATCGTTTATCCGAATATTCCGTTGCCATGATCATGACAATGGAACTGATCAGATACCACAGATAAGGGCTGGAAAATCCTCCGGAAAGATAAAGCAGGACACCATTTGCCGTGATCTCCACGCATTCCGAGGCCAGGATCCATGAGTTTGCATGATTCATATGGGACGAGGTGATTTTTCCATACAGATGGGTACCAATGCCGCTTGCAGCGATCATTCCCGCGGCAATGGCTCCCCGAAGCGGAGTGATGTCATTCAGACTGACAAAAAGGTAAATCAGTGTGGAAACAAGGAGGGATGCCCAACGATATATGGTACATACCCGCGGGATCTCACTGATGTTTGACCTGTTCCGTTCCATAGCCATTGCCTGCCTCCCCTGGGAAAAAACCACCTCTATCCTATATGATACGATGGTTTGTCCTTTTTTACACCCCCATTATGGGGGGTTTTCCCATGCGGCAGCTGGTATCCAACCATGAGGCCGTGTTTTATGGTAAGGCGTTTTGTGGTAAAGGC
>ENA-UOOE01001835-UOOE01001835.1-fermentation-metagenome-genome-assembly--contig:-NODE-1835-length-16795-cov-5.237097_pt1 | contig 16795 bp, 13 predicted proteins | sample MGYA00245776_ERZ724021 | MGnify/ENA primary metagenome ERZ724021 (study PRJEB28704, sample SAMN03018321) | fermentation metagenome | biome: anthropogenic terrestrial biome; feature: soil; material... | reverse complement strand
GACTTAGAAGCCGTGAAAAAGGACCTCCAGGCCATACGGATGAACAGGGGTCCGTAGTGGCCAAAGTCTGCAGGCCACCATTCCTGTGAATCCGTCATGAGTTCATGGAGGTCCTTTTTCACGGCTTCTAAGTCTAGACTCTCGAATTCCCGGGCGTAGGTGTAACTTTCATCCATCGGATTGGATTTTTCTGAATGCTGGCGTAGGATATCGAGATTCAACCGATTTGGCCACCAATCAAGGTTCGTGATACCACTACTAGCAGTCATTTTGCCTTTTTCATCCATAATCTCACTCTCTTTTTACATCACGTTTAATTCATCTAATTTTATTTTCTCGAAAACTGTGAATTTCGTGTTTTTTAGAGCTAATTACTATTTTTATGCGACCTTTCGGAAATACCATTGAATTATTCCATATTTAGTTATTAGTTCTAAGTTTTATTTAGAAATTTTTATTTGATTTCTGAAGGTAATAGAATTCAATACTAAATAGAACTTAGTACTATATAGAATTTAGTATTGTTTGGATCTGCCACTGACAATTATCTTAAAAATTCAAAGTTATATTCCCTTTTTCATAGCAGGAGAACTTAATCAGCCCGAAGATTCCCTTTAATTTGTTCTGGTTATTTACAAAAATTATAAGGGATTTAAAAGCAGTTATATACAAAAAAAATGGTTTATAAAAAAAAGGGTAAAATAGTTCTTAATGACTTATTTTATTCCGAAGGCTTAATAAACCTATAAATGTGCTTTAAAATAGTAAATATCTTCAATTAGAATAAATAAAAGATTATTAAAATTTGAAATTAACGGTTTTTTATAATAGATAACTAAGTAATTTCATTATTACTACAAACGAAATCAAATAGATAAAAAAATATTTCTTAATGTTTTCATTGGTTCTTAAATCAATATTGAATATTTTTTCTAATTTATCCGAAAATAGAATAATTGTTTCAAATATAAATCCTACTAGGAAACCTATATTCATTGCATCCGCAGTGATGACATTACCACTAAAGAAGGATAAAGTGATCATAGTTCCAATTGAAGTACTAAGCCCGATTATAAAAGAATACATAAAAATTATATTATTCAAAGGTGAGTTTCCGTTACTGGTCCCGTTAGAGACTTTTATGGCATTTTTAAAGGCTTTTGGCCTCAATTGGACCATAGTAGCAGGATAAAGGAACCATAAACAGATTAATGCAAAGATCATTAGGCGCATGTAGGTGATTTCTTCCATAATTAATCACTGATTTTCATTTTTTTATTTAAATGGTTGATTTAATTTTAATCTCCATAATACGAGATTTTCTTATTAAACTGGGCATTACGATTATTTAACCATTTGTATTTCTAAGAATGATAAAAGGAATGAACAATTCCCGTGATTCAACAGTTTCCATAGAGTTATCGGATTATTTATGCTTCTCTAAAATTAGATGGATTACAATTGCCTTTTTATTAATTTCCAAATTTTAGGTGTTTCCTTAGCCGCAACATTATGCATATAAAAATAAATAATTATTTATAAATAGATATATACAAAAATATATAAAATAGGCATATTATTATATACATAAATATATAAAGATCTTATTTAACTTGACTGGATAAAGGTGGAAATCTTATGGATTCTGGAGATCTGTTAAATTATGTCTTTGCCAAGTTGGCTGAGGCTGAAAAGTTATCACAGGATAATACCCGGATGGGGAATGTTCCATTTGAACATAGAAAAACATATTTTCAGATTAAAAAGCACATCGATGAGTTTTTAAATGGTTATGTTGAAAATAGATTTCTTATCATGCCGGGATTAAGGGGTGTTGGGAAGACAACTATTCTATTCCAGATTTATGAGTATTTAAGAAATGAAAAGGGCGTAGATTCCGACAGGATCCTTTACCTTTCAGTTGATGAGTTAAGTACCTATTTAGGGGCTGGAATTTTAGAGGCAGTAGATGTGTTCGTGGGTGAAGTTCACGAAACTTCACCGGTATATCTGGAAAAAGAACTGTTTATTTTCCTGGATGAATCTCATTACGATAAAGAATGGTCCCAGGTAGGTAAGATTGTCTATGACCAGAGCAAGAAAATATTCCTTATTTTCACTGGTTCTTCCGCACTGAGTCTGGAGATGAATGTGGATGCCGCACGGAGAATTAAAAAAGAACCAGTATTTCCCATGAATTTCAGAGAATATAACCTACTTAAAAATAATATTAGGTACAATGATGATTTCTCTCGTAGTTTAATGGATTTGATTTTTAAGGGTGATGAAGGTTCAGTGGAAGATGCATCTAGAAAAGAAAATGAGATGAAAAAAACATTAAAAAAAGTGAATAAACCGGTGGAAAAAGAGTGGGAAGACTTTTTATTATGTCGGGACTTTCCTTTTGCTTTGAATATACAAAGGAGCGAGGTCTATGAACGAGTATTCGACATTGTCAATCGGGTGGTGGAAAAGGATGTTTTTTCCATAAAGTCTTTTAATACAGAATCAAGGTCGGTTATTTCTCGTGTTATCACCTTTTTAGCACTGCAGGACCCTGGTGGAACTTCTGATGCGAAACTGGCCACGAAACTGGGAAAATCCCCCCGATTAATCCGGGAAATACTTAACATACTGGAGTTGACACACTTGGTTTTCAGTGTAAAACCCTATGGTACTGCCGGGAAAGTGGTGAGAAAAGCCTGGAAATATTATTTCCTGTCTCCAACCGTGAATGCTGCTATAAGATTCAAGTTAGGTAAATACAATAGAAGGGATAGGAAATTATTGGGAGTTTTAACTGAAAGTCTGGTTGCCTCCTATTTTTTCAGAATGAAAGAAACAGTCCACCGGCCTTTAGGAATTTTTTATGACCCCGCCAAGAACGGTGTTGATTTCCTGCTTCAGACTGCAGATGATGGTTTGATACCGGTTGAGGTGGGTGTTGGAGAAAAAGATAGAACCCAGATAAACAGGGCCATTACCCGATATAAATCTGAATACGGAATTGTAATCTCCAATACGACCAGTAAGATTAAAAAAGAGGGAAATGTAATTTACATCCCCGTGGTGACTTTTTCTTTTATTTAGGGGATATCACCTATTTCTTTAAATCTTCCCTGTATTCCCTTATGATTTGCCTATAATTACTTTTTAACATGATTACTACCATAACCGCCGCTATAATTGTGAGTACAATAACCATTGCTGTTTCTACGTTTCTGGTGAAAATTATCACCACAAAGGGGGATGAGAAAAGAACCACCATACAAAGCCATCCCTGCCAGCGCACAGGCTTGGGGAAGCCACCAACTTCATATTTAAGCCAATATTTTTCAGGATTTTCGGTAGTGAACCCTTCATTTAATTCATCAGATAATGGGTCATCGTGGGGTATACTCCTTCGAATTAACCAGGCCGTGACCAGCATAATAATCGTGGCCACCCCCATTATGAGGGATAAGGTGAGATTATTTAAATTAATTCCCATTAAAGTAAAAAGGCTTACTGCAAATACAAAGGATCCAGTCCAGGATAAAACTTTCACTTGTTTATTGGGGGGATTTTGGGGTTTCAAAGAATAGTAAAAGGTTAAAATAATACCGGAGCTCATGGTTAAAAGTAGTATGTAGAATACTGTGTTCTGTGGGGGTATCAGGAAATATTCCAAAATTAACATCAGGGCGGAAGCCACAGCCAGGATTATGCCCGCAGTTATATCCTGATTTTTACCCCTAAACATGATGAAGGTAAAAATGATAATCCCCATGAACATTATTATGGGACCCATGGCGTTTTGAACCAAAACCACAGAAAATAGACCCAATAATACATTGAAAATAGCCAAGTACTTCAAACCCTTGTAATTCTTCATTGATAATCACCATTTAATATAAATTAATACCAGATGGATTGGTAATTATTTAATGAATGTTAATGTATAAAAAATAAATGATAAAATTACCATCTGGGGAAGACGTTTGCCACTTAAAGCGTGTTGATCTATTTAAAACAAATTATATTTCAATTAAGCTTTTTTCGTCAAACCACATACTACCTTCGGTAGGATTTTTAACTAGATACATCTTGGTATACCATGATCCATCAGTTGTAGGAGGAGTTACGGTCATTTTTTGTTCAAAGTAGACCTTATGTGGGTGTATTCGTTCCTTCTTATCAACTACGATGCCTTCAAATCCTAATTTTACATTTCGTACTTTTTTACCCAATCTTATCAATTAAATCCCTCTAATTTACTTAATTTCAAACGGTTTATCTGGTGTGAGATGAAAATTTCCCCATCGATTAAAGGTTTCCCAATAAGATTAAGGGTCTCCCAATCAATGAAAGGTTTAACTTATCGTCCCACCGTTTTACATGAGTATAGTCATCGATTACCAATAATCATCAAACAATTTTCGAATATTTCTATACTCTAAATACTACATAATATGAGGTAAATTCTATAAACACACATTTAAATAATCTATATACTAGATTAAAACTAAATTACCAGAAGGTTTATAGAAATTCCCCTTATTTAATTGAAATAACCATTGCAATATTTAATATTTGCGATCTGTTGAATTAAAAAAAGTTACAATTTTTGTTTTGTTGGACAGGTCTTTGCAACTCGTTATATTTATTTAAAAATTTTAGGAATAAAATTCCAATAATTCTGAAATAAGAAAATTAAGAAATTTACCATAGTCATTCCCTAAGATCAAAAAGATTAAGGGAAAAATAAGGTTACTGTAAAATGAAGGGGTTAATGTCTATTTTTATTGTAAAAAAAGGATAGAATTGATTTAAAATTTTAGATTTCTACCTGTTAGAGGGGACACCAAAGTACGTTCGGTAAGCCCCGCCTATTATCCAAATTACTACAGCTATAACTACACCATATTTCCAATCATAAAGACCAAATATTCCTCCAAGCAAAATTAAAAGCCCTACTACTCCCAATATATACAAAACAAAGTTTTTTTGGTTGTTGTCCATAATTTACATCCCCCTAATTTATCTTTAAATACTAATGATTTTCATTTTATAATACTGTTATGGCTATAGTTGCAGAGAGATTCCTGTTACATTGTTTTTATAGTTCCGGATAAGATAGTCTGTTTCCCTGACCCACTGTTTCAATGGTAGCATTCCATTTTTTAAGGCATTTATGTGTTGTTTTCATCTATAGGTTACCAGTTATACAGATGATTTTGCCCATTCTTCACAAACAACTTTAGCCTGTTCTAAAACTATTTCAACTGCTTTATCCCGGTTATCAGCAGGATACTGGTGTTTTTTAAGGATTCTCTTAACCGCCACTCTCATTTTAGCCTGAACATTTTCTCGGAGTGTCCAATCAATGGTTATATTATGTTTAATTGTTCTGACCAGTTCCATGGCAATTTTTTTAAGTTCTTCATTGCCTAAAACTTCTTCAGCATCTTTATTAACCAACAGTGCATCATAAAAAGCAATTTCATATTCAGTAAGTCCTAAATCTTCCCCTCTTTGTTCAGCTTCTCTGAGCTTTTTGGCAATATCGATTAAAGTTTGAATAACTTCTTTACTATCCACAGGGCGCTGTTTATACTTTTCCAGGGCATTTTCAAGCATTTCTGCAAATGATCTGGCTTCAACCAAATTTTTCCGAGACCTGGTTTTAATCTGTTCTTTTAGAAGTTTCTCCAGTAATTCAGCTGCAAGATTCCTTTGAGGCATTTCCTTTACCTCTTCCAGAAACTCGTCAGATAGAATGGAAATATCAGGGTTTTTAAATCCTGAAACATCTTTAGAACCAATTATTTCAACAACACCCTCTGAAGTCAGGGCATCAGAAACTATCTGTTTTATGGCTAGTTCCATTTCTTCCTTGCTGAGTTTTTTCTCGCCAGTATCTTCTGTTTTGACAAATTGGGCTCTTAAAGCTTTAAAGAAGCCAACTTCATCCCTTATTTTTAGAGCTTTTTCATGGGGGACTGACAGTGCAAAAGCCTTGGAGAGTTCATTAACATTCTTCAGATACCTGCTTTTACCATCATTAAGTCCTAAAATATGGTCCATTCCTCTTAAAATAACTCTTAACTGTTTTGCAGTGTCTGTGGTGAAGTATCCTTTGTAGTCAAAACCATGGAACATGGACTTAACTATGTCATATTTTTCCAGCATTAAACCCACTGCTTTATCCTGATCAAATGCTGGTTTTCCTTTTCCACCACCCACAGTGTAATCCTGAATAGCTTTTTTAAGTTCTGCTGCAATTCCCAGATAATCAACTATTAATCCACCTTCTTTGTCCTTGTAGACTCGGTTTACCCGGGCAATAGCCTGCATCAAGCCGTGGCCTCTCATGGGTTTGTCCAGGTACATGGTGTGCAGGTTAGGTACATCAAAACCAGTAAGCCACATATCCCTTACAATTACCAGTTTTATCTCAGATTCAGGGTCTTTGAAGGTTTCACCTATTTCTCTTCTACGGGGCTTGTTTCGGATATGTTCCTGCCAGTTTTCAGGGTCGGAGGCAGAACCGGTCATGACCACCTTTATGAATCCTTTATCATCATCTTTGTTTTCCCATTCTGGTTTTAGTTTAATGATTTCATGGTAAAGGTCAACGCAGATTCTCCGGCTCATACAGACAACCATTCCTTTACCATCCTGAGCATCAATTCTCTGGGTAAAATGGTCAACCAGATCTGCAGCTAATTCTTTTATCCTCTTCTGGCTACCCACAATGGCTTCGGTTCTGGCCCATTTACTTTTCAGTTTTTCCTTGATTTCAGCTTCTTCTCCCTCGGTAACATCCTCAAATTTAGGATCAATTAAAGCCTTCTTGGCATCATCCATGTCCAGTTTTATGAGCCGGTTTTCATAGTAAATTCTGACTGTGGCCCCATCTTCCACTGCCTGTTCAATATCGTATATATCAATATAGTTACCAAACACCTGGACCGTATTTTTATCTTCCATTTCAATGGGCGTTCCAGTGAATCCAATGTAGGAAGCATTGGGTAGTGCATCCCTCATGTGCCTGGCAAAGCCATCAATGAATTCATACTGGCTACGGTGGGCTTCATCTGCTATAACCACAATGTTGTCCCTGTCAGATAGAAGCGGGTAAGCTGAACCTTTCTCTGGGAGGAATTTCTGGATAGTGGTGAAGACTATTCCACCAGAAGCCACTTTGAGTAGTTCCTGCAATTTTTCCCTGCTATCAGCCTGTTTGGGTTCCTGTCTTAGGAGATCTCTTGACTTGGTAAACGTTCCAAATAACTGGTCGTCCAGATCGTTTCTATCAGTTAAAACCACTAAGGTGGGGTTGTCCATTTCTAAAACTAATTTACCCGCGTAAAATGCCATGATAAGGCTTTTACCAGATCCTTGAGTGTGCCAGACCACACCACACCTTTTATCTCCTTCAGGTTGTGATGCTTCTAAGGTGGCATCCACTGCCCTGTTAACAGCGTGGTACTGGTGGTATGCTGCTATTTTCTTCTTTGTTTCCTTTTCCCTTTCAAAGGTGATGAAGTGTTTAATAAGATCTAGGAGAACTTCCTGGTTGAGCATTCCCCGGAGCATGACCTCTAACTGAAAGGTGTCATCGGTGATGGTAGTGCCATCTATGGTTTTCCAGGGCATGAAACGCTCCCATGAACTAGTTAAAGTCCCAGATTTGGCTTCCATACCATCTGAGGTTATGAGAATTTCATTGAACTGGAATAGGGAAGGAATTTGGGCCTTGTAAGTTTGCAGTTGTTGGTAACCCTTTTTCAGGGTAGCCCTTTCATCAGCTGGGTTTTTGAGTTCAATTACCACTAAAGGTAGGCCGTTTATGAAAAGTACAATGTCTGGTCTGCGGTTATTATTATTTTCAATTACTGTGAACTGGTTAACTGCTAAAAAGTCATTGTTGGATGGGTTCTGGAAATCAACCAGGTAAACTTTATCCCCTTTTATTCTATCATTCTCACGGTATTCCACGTCAATACCATCGGTTAGTAGTTGGTGGAAACGGAGGTTATTAGATAGAAGATCGCTGGATTCTGATCTTAAGACTTTTTTGAGGGCTTCTTCTCGGGCAGTTGGTGGGATGTTTGGGTTCATTCTTGTAATTGCATTTCTGAGTCTTTGCGTGAGGATGATATCTGAGTAGATTTCTCTTTCAGGCGTGGCCCCGTCTGGCGAAATATCTAAACCATGGATGTAGCTATAGTTGAGTTCTTGGAGGATGGAAATGGTGGTTTGTTCAACCTGATCTTCGTTGAGCATTTATTTTCCCTCCAATGGGACTCTTATTTTTCCAGACATGAGTTTTGGTAATAATGAATCCCTGATTTTGGATAAATTACATGATCCTATTTCATTATTTATCAAAAATTCGATGATCGGGTTGATTATGGCATCAACCTTTGAAAGTTCTTCTTCAGGAGGAATTATAACCAATGCTTCAGAAAGATCTTTTCTTTTAATATGACCCATTGTAGTTGTTTTATCGGCTGCAATTTCTCTAAAACTTTTTAAATGATGTTTTGTCCAATAATAATAGAACCATTTAGGATATTCTTCTGAAGTAACTTTAAAAAGGTGCTGATTAAGCGCTCCTTTTCCTCCACACCATAAAACAACTTCTAAACTTCCAGACCATGAAAATATTACATCGCCATTATCAATTATATAATTAGAATCAATTTTTGCACTCGCTTTGTCAGTAGAAGAAGTTACTCCTTGTTTTAGTTCCCTTATTTTAATCACCGGGAGATAATCGTCATTTTCTTGAGGAAATTTTTGCAAAGCTAGACCATTTAAATAATCAGCTATTTTATCCAAAGATTGGACTTCCCAACCCTTCGGTATCTCACCTAACTCAGAATCAACCATTTCCCCACCGCTTGACTTGTAAGGTTTTCCTTCCTCATTGGGAAACTCAAAATGGACAAACCAGTGCTTGAAAATAGCCTGACCAATTTCTTCCAGAGTTTGGTTCATTTTTTGATTGATTTGAATTTTTTGATCTATACTTAAAAGAATTTCCACAATTTTATCTTGTTCTTCCTTAGAAGGAAGTGGTATATTCGTATTAGCCAATATTGAAGTATTAATTGAGGCCCTAGTACTCCCTAATGATGTTGATTCAGAAAGAGACTGATATTGTGGACTTCTAAAATAAAATTCAACGAATTTGTTGTTAACATGAGGATTATTAATTCTTACTCTAAGCGTTTGACCTGAAAACATCCATCCCTCATACTCTTTTGTAACATAAAGAGTCCTCCCCACAGCACCTACACGAGTAAATACTATATCTCCTTCCCTGAGCCAGAATTTTTTTAATTCATTAGCTTTTTCAAAATTAACTCTAGGAATTCCTTCTTCAACAACTCTACCTTCAACAATATTTTTTACAAGAAGAAGAGGAACTCCTTCATTTGCATAATCATATGAATGAAGAATACTTCCAAAAGGTCCTGTTTGAACCGTTCCCTTAAAAGGATCAATAGTCTTAATTGAAAGATAGTCCCAACTTTCAGGAATAAAACCTATTTCTGTATCTTTTACTTTTTCGGTAACCATTTTAAGCCCCATCACATTTTATTTGTCCAAATAATTTATCATCATAGAATTAACTCGATGAGGATATACTAAAATAAAAAAATGTAAAAAAGCATCATTTTCTGTATAACAAAGTTCATCATCTTTATTGGCTTTTTCTACTAAGTCACTCCATTTGGCTGGAGCATCAGGATGCTCTTCGTGATATTTTCCATCCCTTGTTAACCAAGCAAATAAATCTTCTTTATTATCAATTTCAAAAGTTTCTAAATATATATGGGATAACTCACGCCAATATTTTTCTAGTAAAGATCTTTTATTTCTTCTAACTAACATGAAAATTAAAGATTCTAAAATAAAAGAGCTACCACAAAACTGCTTAAAATCCATTTTTTTAAGATTTGATTTGTTCAAAATTTCAATTAGTGCCTTGTTAACACTATCTGGGTTTTTACCGACCAACAAGATTTCGGGTAGTATTTCTTCGAGATTTTTGGTAGTATCTAAATTAATTATTTCTTCAACAATAGAATATACACTTTTTAGTTCTAATTCTAATCTCGAAATACATTCCAGAACATCACTTGCACTATAATATGGATTAGGTAACCCATAATTGCTTCTAGGATGATTCCTATTAATAATTTGAACAAAAATATTTTCCAATAAATCGCATGCTAAATCAATTTCATTATTCAGTTCCAAATATTTAATTAAATTGAAATAATAGGGAAATGCAGATTCACCCCAGAAAAATAAATTTTCTGAATTATCTTTTACTATCTTTAGAATATCATCATCAAAATCATATTCATCATTAGATTTAAAATAATAAAGTTCTAAAGCTGCTAATGTGCCAATGACTATTAAAATCCGAGAATTATAGTTGATTCTATTCTCACCAATTATACTGCCTTCAGCAAAATTCTTTTTAATTAAAGTTTCTTCTTTTAGTAACAGCAAGTTTCGCTCTATTTCTGAAACAATTAAATTTAAAGAATCAGACCATAATGCATTTTCTAATTTAGATCTTTCGCCATATCTTATTACAGAAGCTGCTAAGCAAGTCCATGCTTCGAATAAAGCATTATAATTTTTTTTTCTCTGAAAAGGATCTAATAAATAGCTCACGATAATTAAACTACTACTGATAGCATTAGCTTTATCTGATTTTCGTTTAGAAAGGTTATTAAAAATAGTATGATCCAAAAAATCTAAAAATCTTTTTTTGGGTAAAAAATCAGTTCCATCGAGTGTTAGAAGATCTAAAAACAAATAAAAATCATCAAATTCTTTAGGAATGAATTTCCCTTGTGCATCAATAAATTTTTGAAGTAAATTATTTTTATCACAAACCTTTAATCTACCATAACCTCTCTTAGTGTATGCATCGTTATATTTATTAATTTTCTCATTTGCATATGTATCAACAAGGCCATTTGTAACTAAATATGATTTATGTTTCTTAGTAGAATCAAATGAAGAATGGTTTATGCTTATTTCAATTAACTCATCTATTTGTGTTTTTATTTTGCCATATTCTGTGGTATTAATATTTCCGCCTTTAAGCTGGAATGCATAATAATTTCCTTTAGAGTCTATTGAAATAACATCTTTACCATATTCAAGAGGCCCATGCATACTAAAAACTTGATGTCCCTCATTTAATAGGACTTGGCAGAATGCAGTCCGATAATTATTTTCATTGGTGTTAATCAACCAATTTTCTATTGCTTTCTCGATCATGCCATTCTTTCCGTTTTATTTCCATTATTTCATCAAGTTTCATTTGATATTCTTCCATGTGATTTGGATTCTTTTTTAGGTGTTCATCTAAAATTTTACCATACTTTAAATCATCATCAGGGTGCATGGGCATACTAGGTAAATATGGGTTGCCTCTTTCATCAAAATCTACTTGAACATTTTTTAAGCCTTCTAAATAAATTTCAGTTATTAATTTTTTATCTGTTTTGAAGTTAGTTCCGGCTTTAGTTGTAGCAATATTTACTTCGTTAAGTAGCATACGAGTCATTTTTTGTTGAATCTCTTTATTTGCTTCTAAAAATTTTTCTATTGATGCGACTAATCCTTTTTCTAAAACTTCATCTAAGCTCACAGAAAATTCACTGCCTGTTTTTTCAAAGGTTTTTTCCACATAATCGCCACAGCCATCAACAAATGAAAACCCTCTACCTTCAAAACATGTTTTTTTATTGATTTTAGAAAGTAAAGGACTTCCACATGTTCTATTACTTATAAAATTGATTGTGGAACTCTCAATTTTTGTTTTAAATGATGGGAAATCTGGTAGCATTTTAATCATTTCCATAAATTAGTGCATAATAGATAATTTTACATATCATAACCTAATCTCTTTAAATTGGCCTTAATTTTATCTTCCAATCGATCAGACTCTTCAAACTGTTTAGCAAGTTCTGAGGTCAGCCTTTTCATCTTTTCCTCAAATTCTTCGGGATCCTCTTCTTCTTCTGCAAAACCAACGTAACGACCTGGAGTGAGAATGTAATCATGTTTTTTTATTTCATCTTTTTTCACGGATTTACAAAAGCCTTTAATATCTTCATAATCTCCAGCTTCTTCTTCCCCTCTCCAAGCATGATAAGTATTGGCAATTTGAGCAACATCTTCATCTGTCAATTCCCTATGTGTCCTGTCAGCCATAACTCCCAACTTACGTGCATCAATGAATAAAACTTCACCTTTCCTGTTTCTGAAGTTACCATTTCCTTTATCTTTTGATAAAAACCATAAACAAGCAGGTATTCCCGTGTTGTAGAATAATTGAGATGGAAGGGCTACCATACAATCCACCAGATCATCTTCCACGATTTTCTCTCTGATTTTACCTTCTGCTCCCCCTGCAGACATGGACCCATTAGCCAGCACAAAACCTGCCACTCCACTTGAACCCAAGTGGTAGATGAAGTGTTGAACCCAAGCAAAGTTGGCGTTTCTAGTTGGTGGAACTCCATAATTCCACCTTGCATCATCTTGAAGTTGATCTGCCTTCCAATCTTTGTCATTAAATGGAGGATTGGCTAATATGTAATCGGCTCTTAAGTCTGGGAGTTTATCCTCGGTGAAACTGTTTCCCCACTGGATGTTGGAGTCTATTCCCCTTATGGCCAGGTTTATTTTACACAACCTCCAGGTGGTCCGGTTGGATTCTTGTCCATAGACTGATATATCATCCAGTTTCCCCTCGTGGGCTTCTACAAACTTTTCACTCTGGACAAACATTCCACCAGAACCACAGCATGGGTCGTAAATTCGTCCATGGTATGGTTCAATCATTTCCACCAGAATCTTTACTATGCTTCGGGGAGTGTAAAACTGGCCTCCCTTTTTACCCTCAGCATTGGCAAACTGACCTAAGAAATACTCATAAACACGGCCTAAAATGTCTTTACTGCGGTTTTCAGCATCACCCAGACCAATTCCACTAATTAAATCTATGATTCCACCCAGGCTCTGTTTATCCAGGGCTTCTTTGGCGTATTCTTTAGGTAAAACACCTTTAAGGGCTTCGGGGTTTTCTTTTTCTATGGCATCCATAGCTTCATCTACTAAAATACCAATTTCTGGCTGTTTGGCCTTGCTTTGCAGGAAGTCCCATCTAGCTTCCGGAGGCACCCAAAACACGTTCAGAGCTTTATATTCATCTTTATCCTCAGGTTCTGCCCATTCATCCTGTTCCAGCCCAGCGTGAACTTCTAAAAAGGCATCTGAAATATATTTGAGAAAAATTAAGCCAAGTACCACATGTTTATATTCAGCAGCATCCATGTTGTTTCTGAGTTTATCTGCTGCAGCCCATAGTTTCTGTTCAAATCCCAGGTTAGCTCCGTTGTTGTTTTTTGCCAATTTTATCCCCTTTTAGCCCATATATTGTATCAGTTTGTTGTTAGTTGAATTTATTATCCTTTATTTATTGAGAATTTATTTCATAAGCCTGTTTAATAAGAGTCATTGCGTAATCGAAATCATCCCCGGGTTTTAAAGATAACTCATAATCCCCCAATCCATAGTGACCTACTTTAGACACATCCCTTGCATTCTGTCGGGGATCATTCAAATCTCCTTTTTTAAGATTGAGCCATATTTTAAGTTGAGATTTCTGGAATGCAATATTTACAATTTGTTTATCAATTTGAAACGCTATGGTAACTATAAATGGCTTTATTTCAATATTGCTATTTAAATTCAGAATTCTTTCCTTAATCTCATCGTATATCTCTTTGATTTCAGGATTAGCATCTTTGAAATGATCTTCTTCCGTATGAACTTTAACCTGTTCATTGACTTCATTCACCACTTTACTTTTACCACTAACCGTAGTAATGGATTCACTGGTGTTTGAAGCTTTTAACTGGTTAAAAAGAAGGGTATTATTTTCATATTTGGATACTTGCCATAATTCGATAGGTAAATCCTTGAATTCAATAGCTTGCCTTTGGTAGGTTGTAAATTGAGGTGAAACAAATATTACGCGTGACTGTGACCAGTCCACATCACTTTTACCAAGAAAATTATCTTTAACTTCATTGTATTCCAGTATAAAATCGGCTTTATTGTTTAAAAGCAAAGCAAGGTAAGCATATCCCTGATCAACTACAGAAAAGTTTGTATTTCTTTTATATTCAATAATTACAAAGGATTTAGTTATTTCATCAAAGGCCAGAGAGTCTATCCTAAGATTGTTCAGTTGAAATTCGGATTTAACAAAATCTAAACCAAAAATCAGGTTCATATTCTCTTCTGTAAGATTCTGAATGTCTCTTTCGTATCTAAAATCAACTTTATCTATACGTTCTAAATTTCCTTTACTCATGGAAAATAATGGCATTAAATCACCTTAAACTTGCAAAATTCTGCTCACAAATATCCTCTACATTACATTCCTTGCACCTATTCGGATGGCAAAAGCCATGGTTTTTAGGATCACCCTTATAAACTTCCTCTTCAACTTCCACTAATGCTGTTTTGGAGCAATGAGAATAAATACCTTTATTGATTTGTCTCAGGGTGTAAGGAAGTGCTAAACTCCTTAGATACTGGACAACTTCATGTTGTTCCGGTTCCTCACATATCCCAGTAACCTTCAAAAAGCGTATATTAGAGTCATCCAATTTATAGGAATTTTTTGCAAATTCAAAGTCGATACCCTCATCATCGAGGAGATCTCCCATTAAGAAATCGAATACATTTTCACCAATCCCCAGTAGTTCATTCCAGGGTTCAGATCTTTTAAAAGAATTCCATTCTTTCTCAGAGATATTTAAGAAATCATCGTCAGTTATGGGTTTGTTTATGGATTTAGAATATTTGAGTTTTATAAAATTAGAAAAACTAGCATTGTATTTGTGCTTCAGATCATTACAGCAGACCAGCATCCACCATAAGAGCTGATAATAACGACTTCCCTTGTTACCTTCGAAGTTACTAACCGCATTATAGAAACCTTTCCCTTCTTCTCCGGCTTTACCATTTTTAAGGTCCAGGTAGAAAGAAGATTCATAATTACCTGAAAAATCACGATTATAGGTTCTATTAAAATTGAAATGATCAAGAATACTGCCTAGTTTCTTTATAGAAAAAATATCCTCTTTGATTAGCAGTTCAGAAAATTTAGATGTGTTAAATCCTCCCTGTTCATATCCCCTTTGTATGAAAAGGTAATCAATATCTTTCCATTTGATTCCGTATTGCCTCCAAGTAGGTTCGGTAGTTTTAACAGCATTTAAAATAAGTTTACTAGCAATTTTCCGATCCAATCAAACACCCCCAATTCTCACCCAATACCTAATCAATTCATTAGGTCAATAGTCAATTTATCAAAGTTAATCTTAAAAGTTACTATTTAATCTGGAAACCCAACACTAGCCCATTAAATTTATTAAATGTTACCATGGCTTTATTTCTGAATTGACTCTATTTCTGAATGTAAAAAAATAACTCCCCCCTACTTTCCCAAATGAACAATATTCAGCTTACAATAACAATTTTCCTTCATTTATGAAAATTGATATAAACTTTTCTATTTGTTTATGAAGTGAATACTTTATATCAATAGATTGGTTAAAATATTGTGTGTAATCTGTTTATCCAGCATAAGGGAGGTGAAACGATAAAAAAGCAAGCGATTACCTATAGATACATGTTTCCTTTACTGTTTATCACATTAACGTTATTATTTTGTGTTAATACTGTTTCTGCGGCGGATGAAGCTATTTTCGTGAATGGTTCCTACGGTAATGATAACTGGGATGGTCAAACATGGCAAACAGCCAAATTAACCATCCAAAACGCAACCGGAACCGTAAGCCCCAACGGAGTGGTAACCATTGCGGATGGTGTTTACTCCGGAAATGGCAACACCAACATCGTCATTGACCGGAACATGACCATCCAGGGCCTAAGCCAGACAAAAACCATAATCAATGGAACAGACACTAACTGGATATTCACTATTCTCTCTGGTGTGAATGTCACCATCGGGAATCTGACATTTACCAATGGAAGTGGATATAGGGGTGGTGCTATCTACAATCATGGCGATTTAACCGTAGAAAATTGTACATTCACCAACAATACTGCAACAAGCTTAGAGCAAACAGGTGGAGGGGGAGGTGCTATCTGCAACTTTGCTGATGAAGGCCCGATTACAACTACTGTAACCAACTGCACATTCAAGTTTAATAATGCAATGAGAGGTAGTGCAATAATGAATTACTGCGGTATCACTGATCATTACATAATTAGTACAGTGACTAACTGTAACTTCACCAATAACACCGCACAAAGCATAGGGACTATCTACAATCTTGCCGATAATGGTTATGTTAATAGTACTGTGACTAACTGTAACTTCACCACTAACACCGCACAAAGTCAGGGTGGTGGTATAGCAAATTACTGTGGTAATTCAGGTTCAATTACCAGTACGGCAATGAATTCTACCTTCAATAGTAACCATGCTAATTATGGTGGTGCTATAGCCCTTTGGCTAAATGGTGGTTTTATTAATTTTATTGCAACTAGCTGTACATTCACCCGTAACACTGCAAATTATGGTGGTGCTATTTACAGTACAATTTGGCAGGGCGGTTCTGTTAATTCAACAGCTCATTTCAACAGTTTTGTTGGAAACATCGCAAGTGCAGGTAGTGCAATATGTAGGGAAAAAGGTTCTGTGAATGCCACACTAAACTGGTGGGGA
>ENA-UOOE01001831-UOOE01001831.1-fermentation-metagenome-genome-assembly--contig:-NODE-1831-length-16837-cov-20.063342_pt1 | contig 16837 bp, 10 predicted proteins | sample MGYA00245776_ERZ724021 | MGnify/ENA primary metagenome ERZ724021 (study PRJEB28704, sample SAMN03018321) | fermentation metagenome | biome: anthropogenic terrestrial biome; feature: soil... | reverse complement strand
GGAGTAACTATTTTACAGCTACTCCTTTTTAGAGCGGAAGACGGGATTCAAACCCTTTTTTACCGCCTACGTTGAGTTGTTTATAGCCCTAATAGAAAGTCTATGCGTCTTTTGGCATGCAAAGGTACAACATTCTTTGAACCGACAATTTTTTAAGGATATTTTTTTACTTTCCTGCTAATAATAAAGGTGTTAATTTAGTTCTTGTTTTAATGTGTTGCTTCTAATATATAAGGATAAACAAATAACCCGATGAATAATGTCTTCAGGCTGGCCATTAAAGATACTGAGATGTTCTGTTTATTTATTTATTTATTGTTCAATTTATATAGAATATTTCTTTATCTGAGGGGTTGTTTCCGTAACCACGAAAGTAATTTAACTCTACTCTATTCCCATGTAAGGAAAATATTGCATATCCCGAGCTATTTTCGCTGTAATAACTTTTAATGTGGGGAACTTCATTTTTCAGTATCTTTAATCTCCTTTCCAGTGTATGAGGTTGCCAAGATTTGTCTATTGTCTGAGTACCCGGGAAAACGGTTGTGCCACTAACGACAGTAGCCTCTTTAAACCCTTGTATGACACTGTTAAACATAAATTGCCTGACTGTTCCCTTATTTGTCTTCCGTTCAATTTTTGAGTATTTATGAAGATGAGCACACAATACGGTAACCTGGTGTTCGGCCAATAATTCTAGAAACTCAGTGCGTAGATGCTCGTCTTTTAGCTCTCTTCTTATCCCGCTGAAAAGATGCCAACACCTTTCAGTGACTGGGATTACTGGCTGATGGGTAACCAGAAATTTGAATTTTGCTTTCGATTCAGGTAATTCCTGTTTGAGAAAGTTCAGAATTTCAGTTTCCGGTAAGTTCTGATCGGGACTGAAGAATTGTTCCAATATAAAAAAATGGACATCGTCCGAGAGTTGATACGTGTACATCCCATTTGTCAGCTCTTTACCCGTTTGCCTCTCAATAAAGGGTAAAACAACTTCTTTCCATGCCTCAGGCTGGCCTGGGCTGGTACTCACATCGTGGTTACCCTTGGCCAGTATCCAAGGTGTTCCCAGATCGGTATCATACAGATAATCAATACTAAAACGTGCCATATCTCTCGATAGTTTATCGTTACCGGCAACACCCTGCATCAGATCGCCCAACTGAACAACAGCTTTAACTGGGGGATTGAACGTTGCTACTTGCTGTTTTGCACGAGCAAACAAATGCGGTGTAAATGTGGCTGTAAAGAACGGGTACTCTTTGGATATCTGTGCAAAATCCTGCGGCCTAGTATTCACATAATCCATATCGTGCAGTTCGAATTTATCCAAGTGAATATCTCCCATTACAAGAAAAGAGACGCCTTGTGCGCTTACTCTGTTGAAGTAAACACACAAGACAAGGATAAATAAAATTTTCAGCTGTTTTTCTATCATCTCTTATTTGATCAGATCCGATATACAGATTCTTTCGTAGGGAGTTTTGTTTGTGGCAGAATAATATTCCAGAAAAACTTCCCCATTTTCAGAATTAGTCGATAGCAATCCGTATCCCGGCAATTCTTGTTGCTTGAAGAAAGAGACATGGCGGCTTTCTTCGTTTAGCCATTGTATCCTCTGAACGATAGTTGCCGGTTGCCACTCTGGACGGTCTGTTGCCAGATTCCAACCATACTTTGTGTATACCTTGCCTGCAGAGGTGCGGTCAAGATCCCTTACCACGCTGTTAAACGAGAGCTGAACAATAGGTCCGAGAGGAGTTTCCCTTTTTACAACGGCATAGAGGTGGAGGTGTGCGGTGAGCACGATAGCCTTGTTTCTGGCTATGATCTCAAGTAGCTTCTCCCTTTTCTCAGGTTCATTCCTGTATAAATGCCAGCAACGTTCATTGATGGGAATAATGGGTTCATGAACCAGTAAAAATTTAAATTTTGCATCCGAAGAGGAGAGATTCTTTTCCAAAACCTCCAGGAGATCTTCTCTTTTATCCCAAGGATCAAAGGCTACGAACAAATTCTCACCTATCCGATGAGCGTAGTTTGCGGAAGTAATATCGTTTCTGTTCAACTGTTTCCGAAACATGGAAATATAGTGCTTGTCAAATGCTTCAACTGCTCCCGGTCCGGTAATGTCGTGATTGCCTTTGATGATAATCCAGGGAACGGGCATATTGACTGCTTCTACACCTTCTACTAACCCACGGGCCATCTGGTCGGCTTTTTCAACACTGCCGGCAAGGCCTTCGGAAATATCCCCGAGTTGTACTACCGCTTTCACTTTTGAGTTACTGTTTACGGCTACCTGCCTGAGATGTTTACTGAAGACAGGCCATATCTCTTTCGTAATCCTTGTGTACTCTTTCACCTGCCTTACGTCATCGGGTTTGGTGTTTAACCACTTCATATCATGATCTTGGATACGATCATAATGGATGTCGCCGAGCACGATGAAGCTTTGTTCCTGAGCCCGCATTGCGACACTCAGAAAAAATGCAAAAATCAGTATATTGATAACTTTCAAATTCATATAATTAAAATATTTTTTCATTAAAGTTCGATATTCGCTCGCTATGGCTTAGCTCAAGCAAGCTTGGCTTATTTAGCTTGACGAAAACGCTCCTAAGCGTAACCGTTTAATCCTTGATTTATACCATTTATTTCACGGTGAATTGATCTTTTAAAATCTCCAGGTACCTTGTTCCGTAACCGGTGGCCGGTTCAATAGTATTACCCTTTTTGTAGTCATTCCATGAATTCACTATCACAAAACGTTGTTCCTTTCCCAGGTTTCTCTTGGCTACATTGCAATAATCCACAAAAAACTTTTCGGTCCTTTCCATACCAAAATTTTTGGTCTTTGGAACAGAAATAGAATCGTTGTATGCAGGAAAAATACAAGGTACATAGTCTACATTCCAGGCAGAAGTCGAATCACACCAGTTTTTCCAACTGATGTCGTTAAACGACAGAAAGGCATAGCTCTTGTCGTAATCGGTTGGTGCCCAGTTGCTCAAGACAACAGCATCCATGGTGATAATATTATTTTTGTACGTCTGAGGGGCTCTCCAGCCTGTGGGTAATTCACCTATGAAATAGGGAACTACTCCCATCTTCCCGAACTCATCCCGCACAGTAGTCATTACCAAATCAAAATCAACTGCGTTTACTGCACCGGAAGAAGGTATTAAACTCGTGATCATGACAACCGGTTGATTTTCTACCTTGAAGTAATACTCTTTAGACATATGGGTTGTATAAAGATTTTTTAACTCTGAAATCATACCGTTCAACTTCCCTTCAGTCAGCGGGGACGTATTTGTTGCTTTCAGATGTGCAATAGAATAATTGATAACCATCTTGGGTGAGCCCGAAGTATGTGAAGATGCAAAGACAGACAACAATTCATCCTCTGTACTTTTCTTATCCCAATTGAAGATGAAGAAATCCAGACCACCTTTTGAAGCCCATTCAAATTGTTTGGCCAATAAATCCGGATTAGCCAATATATCATATTTCCCTAGTTCCGGATTATCGATATAATCCTTACCCCAGTCTGCAGATGTATAACTGAAATAATAAGCTCCTACATTTACCTTTTCAGTTAGATTAGTTTCAGGGATGGGATAGTAAAACTTGTTTGTATCGGGAAGATGCTCATCGGTTGAGCATGCCACAAAAATTCCTGCTGAAACTATAATTGCATAAATTAATTTTCTCATTGCATATACTTTTTATTCGTTCGGTAAATTTTTATTTTTCACGGGAGGTAAGCCCCAGGACAAAGTAGTAAACAAGTAATCACCTCCTTCTCCTAAAGTGGTAACAGCTTTCAAAACCTCCGTATTGTTTGCCTGATATTCATCACTGGGGTATGGTAAACGGGATGGCATATATAAAGTGGTTCCTTCATAAGATGCGAACATTGGCTGGAACTCCAAAACCTGGGTCCGTCTTAGCAATTCCCATGCATCTCCGCACTGCATCGGGATAGCTAACCAATGCTGCATGACTATTTGTCTGAAGTAATCTCCTTCTTCAATAGCGCTTGTACAAATACGGGCAAAATCCTGAAATTCTTTTTCTCTTCCGGCAATATCGGAAGCGGTTCCCCATTTTACGCCGGGTGTATTCTTATACGTGCCGGCATAGCCAGAGAGATCATATTTTGCAAAAGAAGCGTCTATTCCCTCATAGTAGTATTGTTCGGCGCTTTTTGACGTCTTCCAGCCATACAGAGCTGCCTCAGATTTTAACAGGGCCACTTCTGCGTAAGAGATAAATACCCATTCGGCATCCGGTTGCAGGAATCTTGATCCTATAGGTGAATAGTCCTTTTGAGTCAAACCCCTATGAGGATTCTCTTCAACAGGAAACCCATTTGGCTGCCCTCCATAAGAGATGTTCTGTCCGAAATATTCACCTTTGAAAGGCCCTTGGGTAGCAGGCTGTGCGTAGACTGTCAGACGAGGATCATTATAAGGTTTGGTGTGATATACCATTGACTCGCATAACACGGGAAGGGTAGCCAGATTGGCCTTTTCGTTATATACGACCCTGTCGTACAATGGACTCCATGTTGTACTGGTTGTTCCCCAGCGGGCGGTGGCTGATTCTGATTCCCTGTTTATGGTTGCATTTTCATCACTTAAAACAGCTTGTGCTTCCGCAGCTGCCTTGGCCGGATCAGCATTCTTTATGCGAAGGGCGAGACGTAATCTCAAAGAATTTGCGAATTTTTTCCATTTGTCAATATCTCCCTGATAAACAAAATCATATTCTTTTTGATATTTATCTCTTTTATTGTCAAGGTTTTCCGCACATTCTTTCAATTCCTGAAAAAGAAAATCATGAATGCCCTCTTCTGAATCATATGGAATATTAGGCTCTCCATTTAATGCTTTTGATACCGGGATAGGACCATAAAAAGCTACTGTCTGGGAAATGATGTAAGCTTTCCATATTCGTGCTATAAGTACCCTGTTGTGATAAGCATTGTTATCTTTGAAATTTTCAACTATCTTATTTACGGGTTGCATACAATAAACATACGCACTCCTCCAATATGAATTATTCTCGCTGTCACTATAGTTGTAACGTTGCCAACTTCCCTGAAAACCAGAATATTGATGTGTATAGTTGAAGAAGATCACACGATTCATATGTCCACCGTACAGATTCAGCGATTCACTTATCGAGGTAGCAAAAAGAAAATCAGGCTCAACCTTTTCCGGGTTGTTCGGGTCGGTATTTATATCTCCGAAATCAGTAAATGCACATGAACTTAATCCTATTAATACGATCAGGATCAAGAATATTTTTTTATAAATTTTGTCACTATTGTTCATATCCGTGTTTTTAGAAAGTTAATTTTATATCAAAGCCATAAACCGCAAATGGCGGAAGCGATCCATTTTCAATTCCCTGACCGTTTCCTGAAGTTTGTGAAGCTTCCGGATCAAAACCCTGGGGGGTATTTTTATGGATGGTCCACAAATTTCTACCGACCAACGCAAGCCGCAGCCTTTGTATTTTCAACTTGTTCACAACCGATTTAGGGACGGTGTACCCCATAGCAAGTTCTCTCAGCTTGACGTAAGAGGCGTCAAACATGGTGAATTCGGCATAATTTGGCCTTGTATATGCAAAATTCTGTGGACTCATGAATCTTTTCGCTGAGGTTCCGTCACTGTAAACGGCATCCCAATAGGCTCCCCCGGATAACTCAGAGTCGCTTTCTCCCCATATTACTTTTCGGATATAATAATCATCTCTGCCAAACAGAGTCTCCGCAATCATGCCATTCGTTAACATTTTACTGTATGATGCAGAATACATGACGCCCCCTTTTTTCACATCTACCAGAAAGTTTAAATCAACATTTTTATATTTAAAAGTATTTGTTATACCGCCTATCCAGTCAGGAGTGGAGGTGCCGAAAGGTTTATCGGGGTCTTTCATCAATAATCCGCCTCCGTCTTCCATGATCATTTTACCGTTTACATCTCTTTTCACCCCCAACCCTCTCAGGTAACCATAGGGTTTGCCAACCTCAGCGTATACATAGATATAACTGGAGTAATTGCCGATTTGAAAACGATCGACTCCCTCAATCAGACTGTTTACCACAGAATTGTTCTTTGCCCAATTTACATTTACTTCCCAGGTAAAATTAGCCTTTTTAATAGGAGTCCCATACAACATCAGCTCAATGCCATCATTATGGATCTCTCCGGCATTGTAATACCTTCGTAGATATCCAGAGGAGGTTGGCAGCTGAGCATTAATAATTTGATTTTCAGTTCTCGTCTTATAGTAGGTGAAGTCCAATCCTAAACGATTATTGACAAACCTCAGGTCTGTACCTACTTCCCACGAATATGTTTTCTCAGGTTTTAAATCTCTGTTATTCATTGTCCGTGACAGGGAGCCCAGTGTTGCACCGTTAAAGATGCCGTCGAAAGAATAAGTGTCCCAAACACGATAAGGTCCGGTGTCACTTCCTACGATGGCATAAGATGCTCTGACCTTACCAAAAGAAAGAAACGACTTGTCGATGTTAAAAGCATCTGTAATGATAAAGCTAGATCCAACAGACGGATAAAAATAGGAGTTGTTTTGCGGAGGTAATGTGCTGGACCAGTCGTTACGTCCGGTAATATCTAAATATAGAAAATCATTGTAACCCAGGGATACTGCAGCCAGAACCGAGTTGATCTTTTTTCTGCTATAATCTTGTGTGTCTATGGGATATTCAGATGTGTTCGAAATGTTGATCAACCCGGCCTGAAGGATGGAGTTGATAGTCTGTGTATAAGACTTTTGGTTATTGCTATACATCACTGCTCCGGCGTTCGCAAACAAGGATATCTTATTCCACCTTTTATTATACGTGAGGAGCGCTTGCAAATCATAGTTCTCAAGTTCTCTCTGGAATGTACCCATATTACCGTCTTTTTGATTCATCCCGCCCTTGTTGACGAACGTGTAACCATTCCAATTGTATGTGTCTAAACCGGCCCTCAAACTCAAACTCAGCTCGTCTGTAAAGTCCATATTTAAATTAAAGGATGAGATTATCCTTTTTTTAGTATCTTCGTTCTTGTTCTCATTGATGATCCAATAGGGATTACTGAAATTCCGGTGAGTGCCTGTTTCATATCCATTGGCATCTTTCCACTCGTACAATTCACTCAGGGATGTACTTCTTGCCATATGGACATAGGAGTTCATCGGATTCTTACTGTCGCTTTTAGAATATTGTCGGTTTGAGACCCTGTCATATATATAACTTATTTTTGAGTCTAATGACATCCAATCGGTGAATTGATTATTTAATCGCAAATTAAAAGTAGACTTGTTTCCAATATTCACTTTTTCGACCACACTGGTTGAATAGTTATTCGTGTATGATATTCTGTATCTGTTTTTTGCTCCTCCTCCTTCCACTGACAGTGAATTGGTCAAAGCCATGGCTGTCTGATAGAAATCTTTCACATTGTCAGGTTCTGGCAGATAGGCTTTCAGTTTGCCATCTAAGCCAATCACCGGCTGCCCGATCATGGGGCTTCCCCAGCTGCGATAGTTCTGGGCAGCCAAGGGAGGATTGTTTTTATTATCAATATAGGAGCTTGTTCCCACCCCGTATGCATTCTGATATTCGGGGAATTCAATCAAAGTCTGGAGCATCGTATTTGAATTAAAATCGACGCTGAAGCCTTCTTTCCCTGTTTTTGTAGTGATAAGGACGACTCCGTTAGCAGCTCTGGAGCCATATAATGCTGAGGCATTCGCCCCTTTAAGGACCTCAATACTCTCAATATTTTCAGGATTAATATCAGCTGCTCCGTTTCCGTAATCCAAATTTCCTCTTTCACTGCTCGTATTATCAATGGGCATTCCATCGACAACAAAAAGCGGTTGATTATCCCCGGTAATGGAGTTATTCCCCCTAATGACAATTCGTGCCGATCCGTTATTCATCCCGGGTTGGGTTACCTGAACACCAGCAATTTTACCGGAAAGCGAAGAGATCAGATTTGAGCTCTTGGCATCATTCATGCTTTCCGTGTCTATTCCTTGGGTCGAATAACTCAAGGCCTTCGTAGATCGTTTGATACCAAGTGCCGTGACAACAACTTCTTCGAGTAATTCGGCGTCTTCACTAAGACTGATATTCAATGGCGACCGGCCGTCCCAGGCAACCTCCTGTTCTGAAAAGCCTATGTAAGAAAAAACAATAGTAGCCCCTTCTGAAACAGATAATGAATAGTTTCCATTGATGTCGGTAACGGTGCCATTTGTAGTTGATTTTTCTACAACGTTTACCCCTATAAGAGGTTGACCGTCGGCATCCTTTACACTTCCCCTTAGAGTTTTATTTTGTGCAATTACATTGTTTGAAAACAGAAGTAAAAGCACAATAAAACACACTGATAGTTGTTTTTTTATACAAATAAGATTCATTTTCATGTGTTTTGTGAATTTAATAATACATTTTTTTAATTTTATAAGAGTTATAATTGCTATCCATATTACTTTACAGAGATCCCGATCGGATGAATTTGGCTGCAAAAGACGAATATTTATGTTACAATTCTATTACTTTCCGGTTAAGATATTATTACGAAACGTAAGGCTGTCCACGTATGTCCTGTGTAATAATATCATCCTTTATTATCCATGATGTTCGTTTAAAACCATTGATATAGGGCAACTATCTAACATTATCTCGTTGATAAATAACACCTAGGTGCAATATTGTCAATTATTTCAATACTCCTTCCGATGGCGGGGCATCTTCGGATGCTGTTCCCCACTTTTTGTTAGCTTTACTGTCCATCACGAGCTTAAGTATACCTCCCTCCTTGATATCATCGTGGCTAAACCAGGGCTTGTTCCACTCTTTACCGTTGAGGCGTGCCGACTGGATATATTTGTTTTCCGGGCTGTTATTTTCGGCTATGATGCGGAAAATTTTCCCGTTATCCAGTTGTACGGTGATCTCTTTGAAGAAGGGACTGCCAATGTTGTAGGCAGGGCTACCGGGTGTGACGGGATAGAATCCCATCTGCGAGAAAACCACAAATGCCGACATGCCCCCTCCGTCTTCATCGCCGGGAATACCCATGAGATCGTTCCTGAACCACTCCGATACAAGCTTACGGATACGTTTCTGCGTTTTCCAGGGAGCTCCGGCATAGTTGTAGAGATAGGGAATGTGAAGGGAGGGTTCGTTGGCCATGGAAAATTGCCCCACGTTTCCTGTGTGATCGGGCAGCTGGCTATAGAACTCAAATTTGCTCTTTCCTAACGGTTCGCTGAACGTTTGATCCAGATAGCTCAGAAAGTTCTCCCGACCTCCCATAAGGTGAATTAGGTCGGCTACGTTATGGGGTACATCCCACCGGTATACCCATGCGTTGTTCTCTCCGTAGTATTCCCTGGCTCCCATCCCGCCGGAAAACTTATAATCGAACGGTTCAATAAAATTCCCTTCTTTATCCCTGGGGTGGAAAAAGTTTGTTTCAGGATTGAAGAGATGGCGATAATTATAGGATTTTTGCAGGAAATGTTTGTAATCGTCTGTTTTGCCTAATTCTTTGGCTATCTGTGCCAGGCACCACTCATCGTAAGCAGTGCCCAACGTAACAGCTACGGGCTGACGTTTTTCCCATGAATGGACTTCGGGAATGGTTTCCTGTTCCCCATCCCTGAGAGCGGGGATGTACCCATGCTCCTGATAGAACTGGTCCAGTTCGCCCGCCGGCTTTGCTGACCAGGGGGCCAGTGTCTTTTTTACCAGGGCATTACGCATGGCTGGGTATTTTCTTTCCAGATCGAGTCCGACCAAGCCTTTCCGGTAAGCATCGAGCACCGTGGCAATGCCGTGGTTGGAATTCATACGGCGACTGTCTCCCGTTATCTCAGGGAAGGTAGGCCACCAGAATTCCGGCATCTGTTCCGACATCCTTAAAAAAGAGTGGAGAATGTTGACCTCCATTGCGGGTTCAGTCAGTACCCGGAGGGGGTGTGTGGCACGATAGGTATCCCATATCCAATCGTCCGTATAGAAAGGTGTCCCATTGTCATTGTGAACCATGCCGTCAAAAGCGCTGAAATAGCGTCCCCCTTCAGAGATACAGACAGGTCTTTCATAGGTGCGGTAGAGAGAGGTATAGAAAACCTTTCTGTCCTCATCCTTCCCTCCCTTCACGATGATCTTTCCCAACTTTTCGTTCCAGAGCTTACGCCCTTTTTCAGCGGTACGATCTACATCAAAGTCGCTGATCTCTCTTTGCAGATTCTGTTTTGCCTGCTCTTCATCGATAAACGAAATGCCGTAGCGAAGATTCAGCTGTTCCGTTTCATTTGAGAAATGGAAGACCAGATTGGCATTTCGTCCCGAAGCCTCGTGTTTGTCCAACTGACGGCCATCCTGAAGAGAACTTACCCTCTGTGGTTCTGTCTCAGTTTCCAGATAGAGGTAGACCTTGGTATTGTTGGCCAGCTGCTGGTAGCCCGACACGGCGGTGCCATCCCATCTCAGTGCGCCGTTACGGGAGTTTAACACCAGAAAAGTGTTCTCTTTTCCACTGAACCCTAAGGAGTAAACAGCCGACTGATGCGAAAGGGCAAATCTCACATCTATACCGTAGTCGTCGAGGTATACCGAGTAACTGTATGGGGTGATTTTTTCGTTGTCGTAACTGTATTGTACGACAGGCTGCAGACCTTCCATATCTCCGCGATAAGGACTTAAATTGAAAGCAGAGCTGCCGCGGTGGCTGGTTACAACAATAGGGAGGCCAGACAAAACATCTCCGGTATAATCATTCCGTTCGGGATATACACGGAGCATGCTGTTGGGTAGATGAACAGTAGGATAGGCAGGCACCAGAAGATGGCTGATATTACCCATATAGGGATTAACGTAGTCTACAGGGTCGCTCACGGTTACACTTAACTGTTGATTACATCCTGTAAGAAAAAAGAGGATTCCCAAAAATAAACTGATTGATTGTCTCATACAATGATTTAATAGTTTTGCAGCATAAATTGAATACAAATGAGGTCCTTCGTAATTTGTAATCTCCCCTTTGATTTTGATATGCCGTTTTGTTTTTTAATTATTATTTGACGTGGACCTCTCAGGTTTCACCTCTGTATAACTCTCCTTCCCTTTAATCCACCGTGCTGCCTGTCCCGAAAGCCATAGATAATAATCAGATTCTAAATCATCTTCTATTCCTACGAATTTACGGTTTCCGTTTAATGGCACCTCGCTTTCTCTCAGACACTTGAATAATGCAGTCCCTTCATCGATCTCGTCAAACATGGCAAGGTATAACGACTGTGCTCCAGATAGTTTAGCTCCAGCAACTTGTTTCCAGAAAAACTCTCCTTTCTCCCGGGGAATTGAGTTGTACTGGGCGGGATCGTTTTTTAAATTTCCCCAGCTGAATCCGGGAAAAACAAGCGGAACATAATCGATACTATGCTCTTTACACCATCTTATATCTCCGGTAAGTACCGCATCGCTTTTCTCCCGATAGGTGTCGGAGTTATAACGACCTACAGCCCATGGCATTATAATGTCGGCTTCTTTAATCAAGGTATGTAAAAAAGGATTATTTTCAGTATCGTTGTCCAACGTTCGCCAGTAATAGGGCACGCCAAGCATCAAAGAAAATTTATTTCTGTCTTGATTTAATGTTTCAATCAGTTGTTGAACATCAGAGAGCGAGTACTTCCGTCCATCATTGAACCCAACTCCCCAAATTGCAATCAATGGTCTCTTATGATGTCTTAGATAAGTGGGGTTACTTCTGCTATTAAATAAATTAAACTTTGCTTGGAGCTCTGCTAAATCATTCGCGATTACAGTAAGATCGCTTGATGCACAGCCGCTTAAATCATACATGATGCAGATGGCCCTTTCGTATTTGGCTGCTGCTTTCAAGGCGCTCTCCAACACTTTGTTGAAATGATTCTTTCCTGCCGGATTTTTTATCTCAACTATAAACCGTTGCATAAAGGCTCCATCAATTCCATACTCTTTCATCCACTTAAAATGCAGATCAACGCTCTCTTCATCGTATGGGCTATAAACATATGCTGGCGTTCCATCCGAGTGTTTGAATTCTGTCTTATATACCCGGCTATAGTCATTTATATCAGGCCAAAAATCAACGGATGTGCTTTCGGGTTTAAAACGTCCTCCCTTCTGATAGTGACGCCAGCCTCTGTCTGCACCGTCCCCTTCGGCCGTAAACCAACCTTGATAACCGGTCATCACTAATCCATTATAAGAGGTGTAAATGGCTTCAATATCATCATAAGCATTTTTTTGTTTTTCCGGGCTGTTTGACTTATCTTCTTTTATCCTGAAAAATAAAATAAAGGCTGATATAAGTGCGAATAAAATAATGATTGGTTTCACTGTTTTTCTCATTATATTTTATTTATTTCCCAAATTCAAAGAAAAAATAAATCGTCCCTTGAAATCAGTATTATTAAAAAATCCTGAGAAAACCTCACTCCCGGGGCCATAGGAATATACAGGCAGCATTACGCCTGTATGACCTTTAGTAGAAAAGTTTACCTTTACCTCCCCTGTTTCATAATTCCCCTTTAACACGGTAACACCGCCCGTTTCATGATCTCCCGTAACAACGACTAACGTTTCACCATTCTCGCGTGCAAAGTCAAGAGCGACACCAATCGCTTTGTCAAAATCGAGCATTTCTGCTAAGAACTGTTCCTGGTTATTATTATGACACGCCGGATCAATCTGTGATCCTTCTACCATCAGGAAAAAACCTTTGTCGTTATCTTTATCCAAACTCTGAAGTGCTTTCTCTACTGCTACTGGGAGAAAATCTCCTCTCCCATTGATTTTGAAGGGCATGTGGGAGTTGGCAGTTAAGGCTAAAACTTTATCCTTGGAACTATCTATTTGCAAAACATCTTCAAAAAAATCATACCCTTCTTTTTTCATCTTTTCTACAAGGTTAAGCTTATCTGCTCTATCGGTAAAATGTTTCAATCCTCCACCAATAATAATATCAACTCCCGAAGTTGAAATATCCGAAGCTATTTCTTCATACATATTACGATCGGGTTGGTGAGCTATAAAGGCTGCCGGCGTAGCATGAGTAATCGTATTTGTAGCTATAAGTCCTGTTTTAAAGCCTTGATTAATTAAAATTTCCACAATAGATTCTGTAAAGTTACCCTCCGGATTTATTCCTATGACACCATTCTTGGCTTTTTCTCCGGAAGCTAAGGCTGTTGCAGAAGCGGCTGAGTCTGTAATATAATTATCGGATGATTCGGTTTTCTGTAAACCTATTACCGGAAATTGCTGAAGATTCAGTTTTTTCTGAGATACCGTCATTGCAGCATGGACATGACTTAACCCCATTCCATCACCAATCATAAAGATTACATTTTTAGGAGAGGTTCTAATTCCTTCTTCTGTGTTTTGACAAAAAAAGGAGAGAGAAAAGCTCAAAAAAAACAAAAGAAAACCAGATCTATAGAAAAATGCGTTCATTGTGAAATTGAATATTGATTAGAATTAATAATGAGTCTAAAAATTTTAAAACGAAATATCAGTAGCGTGAAAATTTCCAAATGACATTGCAATAATAGGAAGAGCAGGGTTATTTTAACCTTAAAAACACCTTAAAAAGCAAAGTTTCGGTCAAATATTTAATTATATTTGTGTTATTTTGTTTAATTTAACATTTTGGTTATTGACAAAAGAACAATCACGATTCTGTATTTTTGACCTGTTTGTGTATGAAGATAGGCATCATTTAAGAGACTATACGGTGTTATAGCCATCTCAAAAATTAGTTTTAATCAAAAAAAATTGTACCTTTATTTCTCGAATTTTACAAGAAATTGTAATGCTCATTATTGCTTTGTACAATGAGGTTTTTTTATCTGACAATATTTACATTGTTATCTTTAAGTACGTTTTCTGAAGGTGTAAACTATGGGATTTTTATTAGATCATACCCGGCAAGCAATTCTTCCTGGTCTGAATTGGAGATTGAATATGGTAAGGCATTTCGTCTCAGAAAACATTTTTCACTGGAGTTTGAGATATACATAAGGGATGATTGTCCATTTGGCTATGTCTTTAGGTCTATCGGAGATGACAATAATAATATCGATCTGTTCTTTACAGTAGGAGAAGAAGACAAAAGATTTCCAGCAATCAGGGTCCTAGACTCAATTTATATTCTAACCCATGAACTGGAAAGAAATGCCTGGCTTCCTGTGAAAATGGTAATAAATAAACCGGAACAGAATGTAATTCTGAAGTTCGGAGCAGAGACTAGGACTATCAATTATAAATCTAAAGCGAAAGAATTAAAATTTGTTTTCGGAAGATCAACGGACAGTGGTATTGAAACAAAGGATATTGCTTCTGTTAATTTAAGGAATATTAAGGTCGAAAGTAACCACAGGCTGATTCGTCACTGGCCTTTGAAGAAATATAACAATAATATAAGTTATGACGAACTTAAAAACGTTCCGGCTGTTTCAAAAAATGCTCAATGGCTTATCGAAGACCACTTGACTTTGAAGCTGATCTTAAAAAAGGAATTTGACCTGGCACCCTCAGTCGCATTTAATTCCCAAACGGGAGAATTTTACATTGTCAATGATTCCGAAAAAATCTTAATTTTTAACGCGACAGACTACTCTACAGATACGCTAAGAGTGAGTGGAGGCAATTTTGTAGCTCATTCACCCAATCAGTTAATGTATCTCGAAAATACCGGGGCGCTGCTCTCTTACAGAATTGAAGATAATGTTTTTTCTTTTTTTAATTTTAAAACCAATTCATGGAGCGACAATTCACATAGCTTTGAATATACTCATGAACATAAATATTGGAATAATTCAACAACATTTCATGAACGCGATTCCGTTATCTACTCGTTCGGAGGTTATGGGTATTATCAGTTTAACAACGACCTGATAAGGTTGACCCCGTTTAAGGGAGAAAGAAAAAACGACAGTAACATTACCCTGAAAGATGTTCCTCCGCGCTCAGCGGCAGCTACTGTTATCACTGGGGATACGTTGTATATCTTCGGAGGCAGGGGGTCAATGAGCGGACATCAGGAAATCTCCCCTCAGAATTTTTACGACTTCTATGTTGTCAATTTAAAAAAATTCGAAATAGACAAGAAATATGAATTCAGTAATATAGTTGGAGGTAACTTCTTGCCAAGTGAGAATATGATTTACGACAAAGAACAAGACTGCTTTTATACTTTTGTGAATCAGAATGGAGGCAAGATCATTCGCGTAGTACCCGACAAGAACTTGCTTAAAGATGTATCCCTATTACTGGATATAGATTTCACAACCCAGTATCAATACACAAATTTGTACTATTCTGCTGAATTAAAAAAGTTTTTTGTGTTGATTAACAGAATAAACGTTGACGACACTTCCCAGATATCTATTTACAGCATTAACTCACCTCTAATACCTGTTGAATCAATTTTAGCCTATTCACCCGCAAAAAGATCATCACTACTACCGCTAATAATCATCGTTTCATCTATAGCTCTGGGGTTGTTGGTCATTATTGCCCACAGATTAAGAATAAGAAGAAGACTCCAGCCGGTGGATATGATAACAGAAGAGATGGATCTAAAGGATGAAATACCTTCCGTCTGCTCTCCTAAAAACTGTTACTTCCTGGGCCCTTTTCAGGTAATCGATAAAAACGGAAACGATATCTCAACAGATTTTACGCCGACCTTAAGAAAATTGTTTGTCGTACTAATTTTGTATACTTATAATAATAAAGGTATCTCAGGAAAGGAAATGGTCAGCCTGATATGGCCGGATAAAGATATTGATTCTGCGAAAAACAGTAGAAACGTTTATATAAGCAAACTAAGAACGCTGATAGATAAGATTGGAGGTGCGCAAATAATCAACAAAAATAGAATATGGGCTCTCGAGATGGATGATGATATAAAAGCAGATTACATAGAGGCTATACGAATGTTCAATAAAATAAATAGGGAACAATTGACCAATGAGGAGATAGCCGAACTGATCGGGATATTATCCCGAGGCTCCCTTCTCCCGGGTTTTGAGTCCGATTGGCTGGATAACTACAAAAACGATTTCTCCAACCGAACTATTGATACCCTGTATACTCTGCTGGATAATACCTCGATCGGTGATTCAATAAAGCTGAAAATATGTGACATCCTTTTTAAACATGACTTCCTGAATGAAAAGGCTCTTATTATCAAGTGTGAAATCCTTAACAATCATGGGAAAAAGGGTATAGCCAAAAATGTATATGATATGTTTTGCGCCGATTATGAGAATTCATATGGTATTGAATACAATAAATCGCTTACTGAAATACTTAAAACGGAAATCAACTTGAGGTAGGTTTTGAGATGTTATGGCACTATGTTGATAACGGTTAGATTTGAAAAACCCAAGACTTGATTTTATACGCATCAAGATGGCTTTTACCCTTGTCAAAAGATTTGGAAGAAATTGTTCTGTTCGGTAAGTAATCAATTGTATAATGTATTTATTGGGGACTTTCCTAAGACTTAATTGCTACACAGTTTTGGAGAAGGTAAAGGCGGTGGGGTATTTGCATATTCCTTTATTTGATCTTCATGATTTATTTCAAGGAAAAACGTCCTGAAATGTTAATTCCAGGACGTTTAAATATTCATAAAAGCATTTTTGGAATGCTTTTTGAAACCCAGATGGGCTCTTTTTAGAGCGGAAGACGGGATTCAAACCCGCGACCCTCAGCTTGGAAGGCTAA
>ENA-UOOE01001827-UOOE01001827.1-fermentation-metagenome-genome-assembly--contig:-NODE-1827-length-16859-cov-12.797786_pt1 | contig 16859 bp, 11 predicted proteins | sample MGYA00245776_ERZ724021 | MGnify/ENA primary metagenome ERZ724021 (study PRJEB28704, sample SAMN03018321) | fermentation metagenome | biome: anthropogenic terrestrial biome; feature: soil... | reverse complement strand
CGTTCCATCCGAGGTGCCCTTTCTGACCACATTCACGCCAATCAGGCTCTCGCCGTTGGCATCTTTCACCGTTCCCCGCACCTCGCTGGTTTGTGCCCATGCCGGGAGGGAAGAGAACGTAAAAAATAAAATAACACATCCCAAAAGATGTGTTTTCCTAAGAATCGAACTTATATTCATGTTCGCTGTGTATATATTTAACGATTATTATTGTCTGTACTTGAGGTAAATACATAAAATAAGGTTACTCCCTTTCGGTTTCGCCTTACAATTTATCTCTTCATTTACAGTCACTTAATTTTAAAAAGTCGTAAAGATAACAAAAAAACAGCAACTGGCAATTTATTTTTAGCTATATTAACCCCGATTCTGCAAAAATTTCCCGTGCCCGTTCCAACCGGCCGGCCGAGAGCTCGGGGGTCTCCTCCAGCCGGTATTGTAATCCCATTTGCCCGTACTTGTGCGCCCCCATGCGGTGGTAGGGCAGCAGCTCCACCTTCTTGACACACCGGTAAGGCTTGAGAAACTCCGCTAACCGTTGCAGCAGCACATCGTCGTCGGTCCACCCCGGCACCACCACGTGGCGTATCCACGCGGGAATCTGCTTCTCCTCCAGGTAGTCCAGGCAGCGCAGCGTATTGTTCATTTTGGCACCGGTCAGCTCCTTGTGCTGCACCGGGTCAACCGATTTGATGTCGAGCAGCACCAGGTCCGCCGCCTCCAGCGTGTTGCGCACGGCAGGGGTAAATATCGCGCCCGAGGTATCCAGCGCCGTATGAATGCCCTGTTCGCGGCAGAGCAGGAAGAACTCCCGCACGAAGTCCGCCTGCATCAGCGGCTCCCCGCCGGTCACGGTCACCCCTCCCGTTGCGATAAAATTCTTGTAGCGCATCACCTCCGCCAGCAGCTCCTCCGGCGTCAGCTGGTACTGCCCCGCGTGGCTCCTCTCCCAGCTGTCCGGATTGTGGCAATAGAGGCAGCGCAGCGGGCAGCCCTGCATGAATACCACAAAGCGTATTCCCGGGCCATCCACCGTGCCGAAGCTCTCCAGGGAATGTATGTTGCCGACCATGTTTCAATGTTTCAATGTTTCAATGTTTCAACGTTTCGAGGTTTCGAGGTTTCGAGGTTTCGGGGTTTCGAGGTTTCGGGGTTTCGAGGTTTCGAGGTTTCAACGTTTCAGCGAATAAGCAAATCACTCAACACCCGAAGCTCAACGCTGAACGCTGACAGCTAAAGAGTCTGATTGATGGTCCGCGAGATCACATCCAGCTGCTGTTCGCGCGTCAGCTTGATGAAGTTCACCGCATAGCCCGACACGCGGATGGTCAGCTGCGGATAGTTCTCCGGGTGCTCCATCGCATCCAGCAGCAGCTCCTTGTCGAACACGTTCACGTTCAGGTGCTGTCCTCCGTCCGCGGTGAAATAGCCATCCAGCAGTCCCACCAGGTTCGTCACCCTCGTATTCTGCTCCTTGCCCAGCGATCCTGGCGATACCGCGAAGGTATAGGAGATGCCGTCGTGTGCATGCTGGAAAGGCAGCTTCGCCACCGATGCCAGTGCTGCCACGGCCCCTTTGCGGTCCCGTCCGTTCATCGGGTTGGCCCCCGGTGCAAAAGGAGTGCCGGCAGGGCGGCCGTCGGGTGTGGCACCCGTCTTCTTGCCATACACCACGTTCGAGGTGATGGTCAGGATCGACTGAGTCGCCGTTGCGTTGCGGTAGGTCTCGTGCTGACGCAGGTAACCCATGAACTTTTTGGTGATGTCCACCGCAATCTGGTCGGTACGGTCGTCGTTATTGCCGAACGGCACATAATCGCCCTCCCGCTCAAAGTCCACCGCGATGCCCCGCTCGTCGCGGATCACCTTCACCCGTGCGTCGCGAATCGCCGCCAGCGAGTCCGCCACAATGGAGAGTCCCGCAATGCCCGTCGCCCTGATCCGCTGCACGTCGCCATCATGCAATGCCATCTCGAACGCCTCGTAGGCATATTTGTCGTGCATGTAGTGAATGATCTTCAGCGCATTCACGTACACCTTGGCCAGCCAGCGCATCATCTGCTCAAACCTCTCCATCACCTCGCCGTACTCAAGGTATTCCGACGCAATCGGGTCGAACTTCGGCGCCACCTGCACCCCCGACTTCTCGTCGCGGCCCCCGTTGATTGCGTAGAGAAGGCACTTGGCCAGGTTCGCCCGTGCACCAAAGAGCTGCATCTGCTTGCCGATCTTCATGGGCGACACGCAGCAGGCAATGCCGTAGTCGTCCCCGTAATCCGGCCTCATCAGGTCGTCGTTCTCGTATTGTATGGCCGAGGTATCCACCGACACCCTGGCACAAAACTTCTTCCAGTTCTCCGGGCTCTGCTGCGACCAGAGCACCGTGAGGTTTGGCTCCGGTGCGGGCCCCAGGTTGTAGAGCGTCTGCAGGTAGCGGAATGAGGTGCGCGTCACCAGTGTCCGTCCATCCACCGTTTGTCCCCCCAGCGATTCGGTCACCCACACCGGGTCGCCCGAGAAAAGCTCGTTATAGTCCGGCGTACGCAGGAAGCGCACGATGCGCAGCTTGATGATCAGTTGATCCACCAGCTCCTGTGCCTCCATCTCGGTGATCACCCCTGCGCGCAGGTCCTTCTCGATGTAGATGTCGAGGAAGGTCGATGTGCGTCCCAGCGACATGGCCGCGCCATCCTGATCCTTCACGGCAGCCAGGTAGGCGAAATAAAGAAACTGCACCGCCTCGCGGCTGTTGCGTGCCGGCTCCGTCACGTCAAACCCGTAGGCCTGGCACATCTTTTCAAACGCCTTCAGCGCTTTAATCTGCTCGCTCACCTCCTCGCGGCTGCGGATGGCATTTTCGGTATACTCCTGAATATCGAGCCGCTTCAGAAAAGCCTTCCGCTCCTCTATCAGCGTTGTGGTGCCATAGAGCGGCACGCGACGGTAGTCGCCGATGATGCGTCCACGTCCGTATGCATCGGGGAGTCCCGTGATGATGCCCGAACGTCGTGCCGCCAGCATCTCCTCGTTGTATGCCGAGAACACTCCCTCGTTGTGCGTCTTGCGGTAGCGCGTAAAGATCTCCCTGGTCATCGGGTCCAGCTGGTAGCCATAGGCATTCAGCGAGTTCTCCACCATGCGGATGCCTCCTTTCGGGAAGATGCCCCTTTTCAGCGGTGCATCGGTCTGCAACCCTACCACCACCTCGTTCTCCCGGTCAATGTATCCGGGTCCGTAGGTATCAATCTCCTGCGGATACTTCGTTTCGGCGTCGTACACCCCTTTGGCCTGCTCTTCGCGGAACATCTCCGTCAGTTTGTTCCACACCTTGCACGTACGCTCGGTCGATGCTGCCAAAAACGAGTCGTCCCCCTCGTAGGGGGTATAGTTGTGCATGATGAAGTCTCTCACGTTGATCTCTTTTCTCCATGTCTCTCCCTTGAACCCTTCCCATGCTGCATGTGTACTATTCATCATAATGTATATTTGAGTTTATATGTTTCGGTGTTTCGATGTTTCGACGTTTCGATGTTTCGACGTTTTGATGTTTCAATGTTTCGATGTTTCGATGTTTCGACGTTTTGACGTTTTGAGGTTTTGAGGTTTCAATGTTTCAATGTTTCGGTGTTTCGACGTTTCAGGTACAGCCAGCCGTACACCAGCCCCACCAGTCCCATTCCGCCAACAATGTTTCCCAGCGTTGCCGGCAGCAGGTTCTGCACCAGAAAGCTGCTCCAGGTGATCTCCGCCCCGGTGTAGATGGCAGCCGGGATAAAGAACATGTTTGCAATGGAGTGCTCGTAGCCCAGCGTCACGAAGAGCATCACCGGGATCCAGATGCCGATGCTCTTTCCGGTGATATCCTTTGCGGCATATCCCATGAACATGCCCAGGCAGACCAGCCAGTTGGCGCCGATTCCTTTTATCAATACCCGGAGAAAATCCTGATTCACCTTTGCTTCCGAAAGCTGGTGCAGGTAGTCGCGCCAGGGATCGCTGTCGAGGATGCCCACGTGAGCCGACAGCAGCCCGGCGATCAGCTGTGCTCCCACAAAGTTGAACAGATACGAGATGGCCAGCAGCCCGGCCACCCTGCCTGCGGTCAGCTCCTTCCGGTACAGCGGGAAAGTGAGTCCCGCGCAGTCGCTGGTAAACAGGTCCGCCCCGGTCACGGAGACCATGATCAGGCCAATGGGAAACATGGCTCCGGCCACGAACTTCACCAGCCCCGGGTTGGCCTCTGCCACACCCGGCATGCCGCCCGCCACCATCACGCTCAGCAGTCCGCCCAACGCAATAAAGGCCCCTCCCAGCAATGCCATGACGGCAAACTCGGGAAAAGAGCGTCTCGATTTATCCATGGCCGCCAGCCTGAAAGCATCGGCAGCCTCTGTCGGAGTAAAATAATTCATGCTTGTTATAACCTAAAACAAAACAATCAACCTGAACACGGGTACAAAGATACGACATGGATTTCAATTAAAGAAATTTTTCTTTAATGAATGTCGTAAAAAAACGCCCGGATCACTCCGGACGTCGTCACGTTTCTTCGTGAATACGCTTTTACGCGCTATGGTTATTTCTTTTTCTTCTTCTGCCCCTTGCCGTACCCGTATCCGTAGCCATGTCCGTAGCCATAGCCATACGCATGGTGAAACTCATCCACGTCGTTCACCACCAGCACCATATTTTTCAGTCGGTTCTGCGCCATCATATCGTTGGCAAAGCGCAGGTTCCCCTTGCTCGAATAGTTGGCACGACACACGTAGACAGTTGCGTCCGCCACCCGGTTCAGGATCAGCGTGTCCGTCACCTGGCTCGCCGGGGCCGAGTCAATCAGGATGTAGTCAAACTCCTCCCTCATCTTCGCAAAGGCCGCGTCGAGCGAGGGGCGCGAGAGCAGCTCCGCCGGGTTGGGCGGGATGGCTCCTGCGGGGAGCGCCCACAGGTTGTCCGTGATGCCCGAGGGCACGATCAGGCTATCCAGGTCTTTCACATAGCCCGACAGATAGCTTGTGATGCCGTCGCGCGTATTCAGGTTCATGTATTCTTTCAGTCGCGGTATGCGCAGGTCCAGTCCCACCAGCAGCACCTTCTTGTTCAGCAGGGAGAGGCTGATGGCCGTGTTGAGGGCGACGAACGACTTACCCTCGCCCGATACGGTAGAGGTGAAGGTCACCACCTTGTTGTCCGCCCCGAGCGTCAGCAGCAGGTTGGTGCGCAGCATGCGGAAAGCCTCGTCGATGGGCCTTGTTTCGTTCTCCATCACCGCGATGTTATCCTGCTCGTCGTGCTTCGGCACCTCCGAGAGGATCGGCACTTTCGACACCCTGTCCACGTCGCCCCGGGTACGGATGCGATACTGCAGCAAGTCTGCCAGGTAAATTATTCCCATGGGGATCAGCAGCCCCAGCATCAGCGCTGCCAGGAGCACAATCATCGATCGGGGAGCCACCTGTCCTTCGCTGGCCGCCTCGTCCAGCACCTTCGCCTTGTTGGCGTATGCCGCCAGCGCCAATGCGTTCTCTTCCCTCTTCTGCAGAAGCATCAGGAAGAGGCTCGCCTTGATCTGCTGCTCGCGCGACAGCTCCATGAACTCCCGCTCCTGAGTCGGCACCGCGCTCACGCGCCCCCCGAAGAGATTCGCCTGGTTGCGTGCCTCACGCCGTTGTATCTGCAGCCCCTGCTGCACGCTGTTGATCGAGGCGCCGATGCTCTCCCGCAGGCCGCTGATCTGTTCGTTCAGCCGCTTCATGGCCGGGTTGTCGTCCGTCATGCTCTGCGAGAGCCGTTCCCGCTCCAGCAGCAGGCGGTTATACTCCGCCGTGGTGGCTGCCAGTGTGGGGTCCTGCACCCCGATGTTGCTCGGGATGGTCTTGCTTGCATTCGATGGGTTGCTGAGGTAGCTGCTGAGCGAGTTCACCACGTTGAGCTGAGTCTCCACCTCCACGAGGCGCTGCTCATACTGGCTGCCCATCTGCATATCCCGCTGCAGGTCCGTCTGCAGGTCCGTCAGTCCCTCTTCCCGTTTATACTGTTCCACATTCTGTTCCGCGTCGCTCAGCTCCCGGTCGATGATGGCGATACGTTCCTCGATGAACTGCTGCGTGTTGCGCGCCTCCTGGTTCTTGTCCTCGATCGCCTCGTTGTTGTATACCTCTATCAGCGTGTTGATAAAGTCCCGTCCCTTTTCCCGGTAGGGAGTATTCAGCGACAGGTTGATCACCGATGCCTGGCGCGATGCCTGCGTTACCTCCAGGCTTTCTCTATATGTGTTAATTACCGCGTTGGGGTGCTGGATCCACACATTCAACAGGCTGTAGTGCGGTTTAATTTCTGCCCGGCGCGTAAAGCTGATGGTCCCCAGTTCGGTCATCAGCACCGCCGGCAACTGGGTGAAGAGCGTATCCACCTGCTTTTGGGCGATCAGTCCTTTCACGTGCACCGCCCCGTCCTCCGTCATCTGCATCCCGAAGCGGATGTTCTCGCGCAGCTTGTCCAGGTCGCTCTGTGCCATGTCCACAATCACCGGGCTCTGCGTATAGAGGTCCGTGCTCTTGATGCGCCCCTCCACAATGTAGGAGGTGTGCAGGTCCAGCCGGTTAATCACCGAGCGCACCAGCGAGCGGCTTTTCAGGATGTAGAGCTCGTTCTCCACGTTGCTCACCGCCCCCATCATGGCAATTTCCTCCAGCGTGCCCGGCATGGGCGAGGATCCCCTGCGCCCCTCCTCCTTCAGCACCACGCTGCTGCTCACCCTGTATACCGGTGTGGTATAGCGCAGGTAGACGAACGCTCCGGCAAGAGCCACCAGGAGTCCCACGATAATCCATTTCCAGTGTTTTATAAACAACGTTACAATCTCCATCACCGAGATCAAATCCTCTTTCTCTTCGCCTTGCACTCCCTGCGGAGTTGTACTTGTATCCATCATATTATTAAAACAATAATTTTCGGCTCTTTTATTTTTCAACACTTATCCGGGCAAACGCACCAGGCCGCATCTTATTTCAGGATGTTGATCAGCAGGGTAGCCACCGATATCAGGATGGAGGTCGCCGACAGCCATATGCCTGTTGCCGATCCAATCTCCGAGTTCTGTGCCTTCACCTTGTTTGGCTCCACGTAGACCACGTCGTTCTGTTGCAGGTAAAAGTCCGGGTGAAAGATCACGTATGGGCTGTTCAGGTTCATCATGATCACCCGTTTGTTTCCATCGGCATCCTCCCGCAGGATCTTCACGTTGTCCCTTCGTCCCCATATGGTCATGTCACCCGCCATGGCAAGTGCCTCCATGAGGTTCACCTTCTCGTTCTGGATCGTAAAGGTGTTGGGGCGAGCCACCTCGCCGATCACCGAGATCTTGTAGTTCACGAAGCGCACCGTCACCACCGGCTCCTCCTTGAGGTAAGTACGCAGCAGTCCCTTCACCTTCTCTTCCGCCTCCCGTTTGGTGAGTCCCTTCACGGTGATCATTCCCACCACCGGGAACTCAATCTGTCCGTTGTTGTCCACAAGGTAGGTTTGAAGCTGCCCCTGGTATGAAGCAGTGGCCGTAATTCCCTGGCTTACGGTCGGCATGATCAGGTTAAACGGGCGTGCCGCTTCGGGATCCGTTGTGCTGACCACGATGGTGAGCAGGTCCTTCGGCATGATGCGGGCATCGTATAGCGTGGTGACCTGTGCGAATTCCTCGGCCGTCATTGTCTCGGTACCCTGCAGGTAAGCAATCTTCTCGCTTGATCCACAGCCGGTAAGCAGCGCCGCGATCAGCAGTGCCCCCATCCAGTAAAGCGTGTAGCATCTCTTCATAAAAAATGTTGTTTCAGTTTCAGCCCGTAAAGGTAGGAAAAAACAACTTATTTACGTAATCTGTACCGCTTTGTTTCTTTTTATGAGAAAATTTTTCCCGGAAAACAATTCGTTTTCGCATCTGCAGTGTTGGAGGCCGTCACCACAAATACGAAAACGAAACATGTACCCGGTTTGTCGGTTTACCGGTTCAACAGACTAGTAAGGTATGCCCTTGTTACGGGATCGGAAGGACGCGACATCTGAGCATTCAGTATCTTTCCCTCCTTGTCGAGCATTATAAAGTGCGGGATGCCAATCACCATATAATCCTGCAGGAAAGTGCTGCCGGCATCGAGGATAATCTGGTTTCCCCCTTTGTTATCCCCGGCCATGTGTTTCTCCCAGGCACATCTGTCGGCATCGCACGAGAGGCTGACGATGTAGATATCCTTCTCTTTGTACAGTTCTTCAAGCTCTTGTAAGAAGGGAGCCTCTTTTTTACAGGGGCCACACCAGGTTGCCCAGATATCGATGTACACATATTTTCCCTTAAAGTCGGCCAGCGTATACTTTTTCCCGTTTATGTCCGTCGCCACGAAATCGGGGGAAGGATTTCCGGCCCGGATGAGCTCCCATTTCCGGATGAGCTCCTCCATCGACTTTTTCCGTTGCGGGTCCTTCACAAGACGGTTGTATGTCTCCCTATATTTGTCCGAATCGGCCAGTCCGTGTCGCTTTATATAGGCATAAATATAGCTATGGATGGCATATTCGGCAATGGGTCCGTTGTCCATATTCTTTTCCACGAATGCGATGTTCCGGTCAATTGCCGGAGACAGCTCCGGCAACTCTTCGCGTGCCAGCAAGGGGATTGCGTTTTTCAAAAAGTCCGTATATTCTTTGATGTCCAGGCAGGAAGCATCCATCACCCACAACTCCCTCAGCTTTTCCAGATACACCTTCGACACAGCGTACGTGCTGTCGCCGCTAAACCGAGGATAAAACTCAGGATAGAACGCAAAAGCCGAGTAGGTAAAGTAGGTAAGCCTCTTCTTCTCCCTATCCACAAACTGCGAAGGGAGCTTTGCCTCGTCCAGTTTCCGCAAATTCTCGCCGAGCAAGCTATCCGCTTTCGCGATAAAGGCCGGTTCGTCCAGTTTGCAGTCATCAATCATGATCTCCTGCAGATCACTTTTGTTCAGGTAGTCATTGATCTGAGCCGTCGGGCCCTCAAAGGTCACCTCGTTCGCAAAGGTTGCCCCGTCAAAACCAATTTCCAGGTCGCTGTCTGGATCCATCCATATCAACCGGTAATAGGGCCCGTAATAGAGTGAGGCATATCCCTTCTTCCTGTTTTTCAAGGAGAGTCTCCCCACCCCGTTTTCGTCCATCACAATCTCCTGCTCCTCAGGGCCATTTTCCACAAGCACCACGTCATACTCCTCCGTGTGATTGGTTATTTGCACCGTAAGCGACTTATCGGCGCAGGAGCTCAGCAATGCGATCACGCATATTGCCCAAAAACTTTTTATCGTAGTTTTCATACAACCGTTTTAAAAAAATCAATTTACCGGGGCGTATTCTGCACAATGGTGCCATTTCCGGGATTCAGCAGGATCCTGCTCGCAAAGGGCATGGTCCACAGGTGAGAGTCCGGTTTCAGGCTAACCGTCTTTCCCCCCACCTCTTTGCTGAGCGTCCGTGCATACTCCGGATCCTTGTTCAGCCTGCGAAGATCCCAGAACGGAATCATCGTCTGGATATACTCGTTTGCCTTCTCGTCAATAATCTTATTCACCGCCTCTTTGGTCGTCGATGCAGTAGCATCCGCATAAAACTCGGGAAAAATACGTGTCTTACGCACCGTGTTCAACAAGTCCATGGCCGCATTGACATTGCTTGCCCCCCCTTTACGCGCCAGGCACTCGGCCTTGATGTAATACATCTCGGGCGAGGTAATGCCCCCCACGTTCATCATTTCGCCATGGATGCCGAAATACAAATCCTCGTTCGTGCTGGCATAATAGCGTCTCTTCCAGTGAGTACGCAAACGGGCGTCGCCCTCCTCAAAACGTGCTGCGCGATGCAGCGGAATGCCCATGCTTTTGCCGCTGATACCGCTCCAGTCCAAGGCGGAGCCATAACGGAAGATATAATTCTCCGGATTCGTTTTGGCCATCGGCTTGCACTTCGTACTGTAACTCGACGAGGGGAACCCCGGAGCCGGCTCCGCATAGCGGGCTGCGTCGGCTTCGTAATACGCAATCCAGTCGAACAGCGCATCGTTCATGCCCAGTGCCAGGTCCGCATATTTTAATGCGTTTTCGTAATCACTCATCGAAAGATACACCCTGGCAAGCATGCCATATCCTGCCACTTTGGTCGGATGGTGATAGGTTTCTCCCTCAAGGGGAAGATGCTCCAGCGATGCATGCAGGTCGTCAAGAATAAAATCATACAACTCCCCGATCGTTACCTGGGGAGAGGGCGCCTCCACGCTCGAAGAGGTCACCAGGGGAATGGACGGTTTATCCAGCGTGGAAGGACTGTACTGATCCGCATGATAATTGGCCACGTGGAAATAGAACATCGCCCTCAGCATGTGCGCCTGCGCCTTGATCATCCGCCGTTGCTCCTCGGTGCATTCCGTCATCTTGTCTGCTTCCTCAATAATGAGATTGGCATAGAACACACCCGAATAGTTGTTCGTATACAAATAGTAATCGTTTGTATTTTCGTCGGCCCGGTTTATCGACTCATCCCAGTTGTAATTTGCGTGCGTCAGCTTTGTATTCAGCTGCGTCGGGCTCCTGTACACGTCGTTCATCAACACATACACCTGTCCCATTTCGCTGTTATACCCATCGAAATACTCGTTTTTCAGGAAGTTGTTAAAGTCGTCCCAGGTAACCGGTATTGCCTGCCCTTTGGGTATTTCGTTCAGATACTCCGTGCAGGATGAAAGCAGCAATGCTACGATCGACAATGCTATTAATCTTGTATAAACCACTATTTTATTCATGTTGTCTCCGCTATTAAAAGTTCAAGTATAATCCCCATACGTAATTGGGCCTGTCGTATGCTCTCAGGTTATATCGTGCTCTGCTGTCGAACGCGATGGTGGAAAGGTTCTCCACATTAAACTGCACTCTTGCGCCCGACAAGGATGCCCTCTTGCACCACTTTTGCGGAACACGGTATGCAAACGAAATATTCCGGATGCGAATGTTCGAAGCATCGTAAATAAACAAATCCGAATAAGCGTAGAGCGTTGTGCGGTAGGAGTTGTACACATCCGTCTGATTCGAGAACAGCAGGCGGGGCACATCGGTCCTGGCTTCGTCGCCCGGACTTCTCCACCGGTCATTGATGCTCTTGTAGGTACTATTTATCAGTCCATCGGTCATGCTTATTGTCGGAATATCCGTTCCCCTCAGTTTATGTCCCAGGGCAAACGTGAGCATGGCAGAAAACTCGAAATCCTTGTAACGCAGTCTGTTGGTAAACGTACCGCTTTGTACCGGAATGGAAGTGCCGGCATATACCATCTCCTTGCTTGTATCCACTCTCGAGGATACCGGTTCCCCCTCCACGTTATAAATCTGAGGGTCCCCCTCCGCGTTCAGCCCGGCCCACTTAAACGCATACAATCCATAGAGCGGTTTCCCGATTCTGGCATACGTTGTGGGAAAACTGATCAGCATGTTCGCCGACTCGGTGGTGCTTTGCAGTTTTTTCACTTCGTTCTTATTCAAGGCATACAAGAGCGAGGCGTTCCAGCTGAAATCGCGGCTCTTTATCAGTTCCCCGTTCAGTGCCAGCTCAACCCCCCGGTTAACCATCTCGCCGTTATTCACCAACATGGTGCCGTAGCCAAACCCCTGCGTCGCGCTCAATGGAGTATCTGCAAGCAGGTCCGCGCTATATTTGTTGTAATAATCCACCGATCCCGACAGCCGGTTGCCAAACAATGCAAAATCGACCCCCACGTTCGTCGTGGTCGTTTTCTCCCAGCGAAGGTCCGCATTCGGCGGAGACTGAACAAGGCCTGCCAGCCCGCCAAACTGATAGGAAGTAAAGTAGGTGGCAATCAGATAGGGAGAAGAAGAATTCCCGATATTGCCGCCAATACCGTGCGTGGCCCGCAACTTCAGCATATCAATCCCGTCCACGTCGAAGAAGTTCTCCCGGTCAATGTTCCAGCTCAAGCCGGTAGACCAGATCGGTTTCTTCTGATACTTCGACCCGGTCGCCCACAGATTTGAGCGGTCCCAGCGAAGGCTTCCCGAGAGCACGTACCTCCTGTCGAACGTATAGGAAGCGTTGGAGTACAACGACACAAAACGATCCAGGTCCTCCCGCATATAGCGGCTGTTGTCCGGATTAAACGGAGCATAGCCCAGTATCCCGTAGAAGTAGCTCGACAGATCCTGCTCGTTGTACGTGCCCCAGGTCAATGTTTGCGGGTCATACCCATAAAACGTGTTCGCCTGATGTTTCAGCAGTCTGTGCCGAATCTCCTGTCCCCCAATCCAGGCAAGCTCGTGCTTATCGCCGAACGACCTGTTCAGGTTCAGCTGATGGCGGAACACGTAGGCCGACGCTTCGTTGTTCTCGGTTGCGAAACTATCCCCGTTTGGCAAATTATAGGTCAGCGCACCCGGTGTACCCGTAACAAAGTTATTCACGAAAGAGCGCATGCTCTGAGATTGAATCTCCTTAAAGTACTCCCCTTTATGTTCCGAGCGCTCGTTCTGGAACATGATGTTGTAATTCAGCCAGGAAGTGAGATCCATTTTAAGGTTGGCATAGGTACGCGTCTCGAACGACGTTGTTTCGGTCAGGTTATAATTCAACTCATCCATTGGCGTGATGGTCTCGTCATACAAGCCATACTCCTCAATAAGGTCGTTCCTGTTCGACGTATTTTGCGTGATTGCCGGCACGTGGCTCCCGTCCGGCGCTACCAGCGCGTCGTACGGCATGATCGAGAATCCCGGGTTGTACATGTTGTACGACTGGCCATTTTCCTTTCCGTGTTTGATATACACCCCCAGGTCGAACGTCAGCCAGTCGGTCACCTTCATGGAGTTTGTAATGTTGATCCCCAGCTTCGAATCCTTCGAGTTCACGTCGGCATACTTGTTGTTCCAGTAGGAAGTGGAGAAGTTAAACGAATTTCTGTCGCTCGCCTTTGCCACCCGCAGGTTATACTGCTGGTACAAAGGATTGCGTTTCGCATACTCCGCCACCTGGTCGTAATACTGATATCCCAGTCCGGCCAGGTTGTCGAGCATCCTGTTTCCTTCGTCCATCCCCACTTTTTGGGTATACATATCCAGTAACAGGTCAACCCCTTTGGAGTATTTCCCCCCGTCTCTGATGCGGGCAGCCACTTGCGATGCCACTTCGCCCCCCTGGAGCAGGTTCGAGGTCTTCACCCAATCGCGCTGCATCTCGATCACGTCGGCCGCGTTCGTCAAATTCCCCACATAGTAGGCATAGGGCTGAACCGTCAACGTGGACGAAAAGTTAATATCCGTTTTCCCCTGTTTCGCCTTCTTCGTGGTAATCACGATCACCCCGTTTGCCGCCCGCGCACCGTAGATCGATGCCGCCGCCGCATCTTTCAGTATCGTGATGCTCTCAATATCCTCCGGATTCATCTCCGGCATATTCTCCTTCAGTTCCCCCGACCGGTTAATGCTCGAATTCTCCACCGGGAAACCATCGATCACCACCAGGGGAGACGTCGGAGAGTTCATGCTGGTCACACCCCGAATGTAGCCATCCACATATCCGGCAAACTGTCCTTCCAGGACAGCACCCAGATTATCAATACGCTTAATCTCCAGGTCCCTCGAGTCCACCTTGGCAAAAGCTCCGGTCGACCTCTCCTTCGGCAAGGTCTGGTACCCCGTCACAACGAGCTCCGCCAGCATCTTGGCCGACTCTTTCAGTGTCACGTTCATCACCTCCTTTTGTGCGGCCGACAGCGTCACGGTCTCCATCCCGATAAACGAAAACTCCAAAAAAGAATTCTCCTCGGGAACCACAATCGTAAAATTTCCATCCACATCGGTCACGGTGCCTGTCTGAGAGCCCGCCACATACACGGCAGCGCCCGGAAGCGGTTGATTCATCTCGTCCGTCACCTTCCCGGTTATCTCCTTTTGCTTTCTGGGTTTGCCCTGTACCTTCCCGGGCAACACCGTGATGTACTTACCCTCAATCTTGTAGGTAAGCGGCGTTCCCTTCAGCAAAAGAGGCATCATTTCCCCCGCTGTTTTATTTTTTTCCGAAACCGTCACGTTGAAGCCCTGCACATCTTCATACGTGAAAAGAACCTTGTAGTCCGACGCCCTCTGCAGCTTGATCAGCGCCGACGATAATGGTTCCTGCTTACACTCGATCGAAATTTTTCTTTCGGTTTGCGCCGACAACGAAAAATTGATCCCCAAAAACGCTATCAGTAAGTAAATCCAGTGAACCCCACTTACTTCAGAATTGAATAATTTGCTCATGTTTTGTTTCGATAAGATTGTATTGTATACCGTAAAATAATAAAAAACGTGCTACACACGAAATAATACACGAATTCGTAACAGGAATGGGTACCCTGTTAACAGATATTAACCTCGCGCGGCACAACGAATGCTACTGGATGACAATTCGATTATCGATGAGGGAGGCGCGAACTTTTTGCAGCCTGTTCAGGTTATCCAAAACATGCTGCAGGCCCGCATTTCTATCCGCCACAAAATGCAGATGATATTTTGAAATTGAAGGATTCACAAAGGAGATATCCACGTTATACCAACGTCCGATATCTTTCACAATGTCGCCAAGCGCCACATTATTAAAATAAAAATACCCCTCTTTCCACTGGGTAATTCCATAGGTATCCACCTCTTCCAGCACAAAACCACCCTCCGGGTTTAGACAGACATCCTGTCCCGGCTTCAAGTAGACTCCCTCGTTTGTAGAAAGATGATTCACCCGCACACTCCCCTCCACTAATGTAATATGCTGAGGATTGCCCGAGTAGGACTTCACATTAAACTGCGTTCCCAGCACGTGCGTCCGCAGCTCCCCCGTATTCACCACAAACGGTCGTTTTTCATCCCTGCTCACCTTAAAGTAAGCCTCCCCCTCCAGGAAAACCACCCGCTCGCTGTTCCTGAATTGCGAAGGATAGTACAACCTGCTCTCGGCATTGAGCCAAACCTCCGTGCCATCGGCCAGCACCACCTTGAAGCTCTTCCCCCTTGGTATCGTCAAAGTCTGCATTTCCTCCTTCGTGGTATGCCGTAAGTCGATGCTGTTTTCGTCCACCTCGATGCCCCCCATTGCCAGGATGCTATCAGACTCCACACCCCCTATCCTATGCACCACTCCACTCTCCGACGACAGCGTAATCCCCTCAACGTTGTCGATCGCCTCAAAAACAACCGTCTCCCCGTTTGCAACCCCCTCTTCCGCCGGCACCTGAAACAACCGGATATTCAGCAAAAGGACCACCATGGCACAGGCAGCCACGCCGGCCCCGAAGCTCCAGAGAAAAACCGGCCCTCTTTTTCTCTCCGCCGTTATTTTTCTGTTCGCAAACCGGACCCATTCCTTCTCCACCTCCGGAGCAGGGAACTTCTGCCGGGCAAACACCTCTGCGCTCATTCTCAGCAAGTCAGCGCTATCCGCGATCTCCTCCTCAAGCTTCTCCATATTTTGATTCAGATCATCCATATACTATTGTTCTCGTATATACAACACGTTTACCCCCCCATTTCGGGTACATAAAAGCTCATAAAAATTCATCGCGTAACATTTTTAAAGCTTTCATAATATGTTTTTTCACACCATCGGTCGTAATCTCCAGCACCTCGGCCACCTCCCTGTACTTCTTGTTGTTAAAGAAGCACTCCTCCAGCACAAACCGTGTTCTTGATGGCATACGTTCAATCACCCCGGCAACCCTCTCCAACCGTTCATCCATCTCCGTATTCGGAAAAAAGGCATGCCCCTCCGCTGCTTTTAGTTGAATCTCTCTATATTTGTCCTCGATGGCCTGGCGCCTGAGATAATCAATGCACCTGTTGCCCACGCTCGAGTAGAGGTAGGGCGTCAGCTCCCCCTTCACGGCCAGCCTGTCGTAATCATCCCAGGCCGACTCAAACACATCGCCCACAATATCCCTACAAGTCTCGCTGTCACGAACATAAGAGAGGGCATAATAATAAAGCCGGGAATAATTTTCCGTGAAAATTTTCCCGAACTCATTTTCTTTACTTTTCTTCCCTCTCACCATAGATGACACGCAATACCAATTTGCAGAACAAAATTACCTAAAATAATCGAGATTGCATGCTTAACGCTATGTCCCGGTTAAGTTAGTAATTCCAATAGATAAAAAAACTGCACGAGTCCTGCTCGTTTTCATTAAATTATCCTACATTTGCAAACGATATGTGGTTAGTTAGTAAAACCTTCCCATGATTAAAACGAGAAAAGAGGCTAGAAGATAAAACGGCAACACAACGTAAACAAAAAACGAATATCATGAAAAATAAATGCTCCTGGATCTTTATGGTTTTACTCCTTGTGATAGGCGGGCTTACCTTCATTGGATGCAGCAACGACAACGAAGAAGAAGATAATCTAGGAGCTTCCCGGCCAAACCCCAACATGTTAACCGATTTGTCACAGCCCGGTGCCTTTATAAATTGGACCTTGTGGGAGAGTCACTCGTTATTTGGTTATACCATGAAAATAGAGTTCACCTCTAAGGAGTGCACTTACACACTTCAAAGAAATGGGACAGTCGAAACCAGCGCTAAATATTCACACAGCTTCAACTATCCCACCGTTACCCTTACATCCATTAATGAGGATAAAGAGGTAATCACCGGAACAATTGCCAGCTATCCATTTAAAGCCGACGACATCACGTTTAAGAACTCCAAAAATGAAACCGTCTGGATGCAGATGACACGAAAGAAATAGCTTCACTTATGAATCAAACGCAAGCATAACCGAATACTTACCATGTTAAAATGGCAGATAAAATT
>ENA-UOOE01001825-UOOE01001825.1-fermentation-metagenome-genome-assembly--contig:-NODE-1825-length-16868-cov-4.327247_pt1 | contig 16868 bp, 15 predicted proteins | sample MGYA00245776_ERZ724021 | MGnify/ENA primary metagenome ERZ724021 (study PRJEB28704, sample SAMN03018321) | fermentation metagenome | biome: anthropogenic terrestrial biome; feature: soil; material... | reverse complement strand
CGTCAAAATCGTCCATGATAAGATGGAGGCCCTTTTAGGAAGCGGTGATAACGATATCTGTTTCCGTTTGGATGGTAAACCCACGGTTATCATGATGGTTGGCTTACAAGGAACCGGTAAAACTACTTCAGCTGCCAAACTTGCAAATCTCTTCCAGGCTAAGAACCACAAAAAAGTACTTTTGGCTGCTCTTGATATCTATCGTCCGGCTGCCATTGATCAATTAACTAATTTGGGTCTTAAATGCGACCCTGTGGTTCCTACCTATTCTGATAGGACCGGAACATTGCCTCCTCAGATTGCTCTTGCCGCCTATAAGAAAGCTCTAGCTGAAGGCTTTGATATTGTCATCCTTGATACAGCTGGACGTTTAGAGATTGATGAAAAGCTAATGCAGGAATTAAAGGATGTCCAAGCCACTGTCAACGTTGATGAAACCCTTTTGACTGTTGATGCTCTTATCGGTCAAAATGCTACCAATGTTGCCTTAACCTTCTCTAAAGAGATTAAGATAACTGGTCTCATCATGACAAAACTTGATGGCGACTCCCGTGGTGGTGCTGCGCTATCAATTAAGAAGTTGACTGGTATACCAATCAAATATGCCGGTACCGGTGAAAAGATGGCTGACTTAGAGAACTTCTACCCTGATCGTATGGCTGATCGAATCCTGGGCATGGGAGATATTGTTTCTCTTGTAGAAGAAGCCCAAGCCAAACTTGATGAGAAGCAGGCCGAAAAGACTAGCCGAAGAATGATGCAGGGTCAGTTTGATTTAACCGATATGCTTTCAATGATGAAGCAAATGAATAAATTAGGACCGGTTGGAAAGATCATTAGAATGATGCCTGGTGCTCCTACTTTGACTGACGAACAGGCTGAGCAAGCCGACCGAGTATTAAAAAGAACTGAAGTCATAATCTCTTCAATGACTAGAGATGAAAGAAAGCGTCCTGAAATCATTAAAGCTAACCGAAAAATTAGAATTGCTAATGGTGCTGGTGCTACACCTAAGGAAGTAAATCAAGTTCTTCAGTCATATGATATGATGAAGGATAAGATGAAGATGATGAAGAACAATCCGTATTTGATGAAGAAGATGCTTGGAAGATAATATCTTGCCTCTCGAATAGAGAGGCATTTTAAATTACAATATAAAGGAAGAAGGAATCAAAAATGAGTATCATTGCTGGATTTGTTGTACCTCATGCCCCGATTCTAGTCAAAGAAGTCGGCAAAGGCGAAGAAAACAAAGTAATCAAGACAGTTGAGTCTTATAAAGCTGTCGCTAAGGATATAGCTAAGCTTAAACCAGATACAATCATTATTTCCTCTCCTCATGCTGAAGCCTATTCCGATTATTTTTCTATTGCTGGTACTAAGACTGGCTACGGCTCATTAGCTAATTTCAACGCTCCTGAAGTCATGATTAATGTTAACTATGATACCGAACTTACGGATTTAATTGAAAAGCTCAGCCAAGAGATTTCTTTCCCGGCTGGAAAATTAGGTGAGAACAGCAGGACCGATTTTTCTAGTGACCATGGCTCTTTAGTTCCCTTATACTTTATCAATCAAGAATATAAGAATTATCGGCTTGTCCGTTTAGGATTATCAGGTCTGTCGATAGCTGAACATTATCGGATGGGAATGATCATTCAAAAAGCTGTTGAGGCTTTAGGAAGAAACGCTGTCTATGTAGCATCAGGTGACTTATCTCATTGCCAGAGCAAAGACGGACCTTACGGCTTTAAACCCTGTGGTCCTCAATACGATAAAATGATTATGGACACTTTAGAGAAAGCCGACTTTAAAGGGCTCCTAAATTACGACCCAGACTTCTTAGATGAAGCTGAAGTCTGTGGACATGATAGCTTTGCTATTATGGCTGGTGCCTTTGATAGAAAAGCCGTCGAAACAAAAGTCCTTTCACATGAAAACACTTTTGGAATAGGCTATGGAGTGGTCGAGTATTTTGTTAAAGGCGATGATGTTAATAGAAACTTCTATGATCAGTATCTAGATGATCGAAAAGAATTAATGGAAGAGAAGAGTAAAAAGGCAGATATTTTTGCCTCTTTAGCAAGAAGAGCTATCAATTACTATATCTTAAACAACAAGCCGCTTCCTCTCGATGCTTCAATACCTCTAGAACTGCTTAATCAAAAAGCTGGAGCTTTTGTTTCAATCCACGAAGATCAGAGACTAAGAGGCTGCATCGGAACGATTCAGCCAATTTATCCTAACTTAGCTGAAGAAATCATCCACAACGCCTGTGAAGCCTCGACTCGCGACCCTCGCTTCGATCCTATTCTTCCAAAAGAACTTCCTTATCTTGATATTAGTGTTGATGTCCTTTCTCCTTTTGAAGCCATCAGCTCCAAGAAAGAGCTTGATCCTAAGAAGTATGGTGTTATTGTCATGAACTCTGGAAGAGAAGGACTCCTTTTACCTGACCTTGAAGGAGTCGATACTGTCGATCAGCAGATCAAGATTGCTAAGAGAAAAGCAGGGATTGGGGATGATGAAGAAGTCAAACTCTTCCGCTTTACTTCAAGAAGGCATGTATGAAATGCCCGGTATGTTTTAGACATTGCGACCTAAAAGAAGGACAGGTAGGCTTTTGCAAAGCCAGAATCAATCAAGGCAATAAGATAGTTTCTAAGAATTACGGATTAGCTACTTCTTTAGCTCTTGACCCGATTGAAAAGAAGCCCTTAAAGGAATTCTACCCTGGCTCAATGATTTTGTCTGTTGGCTCTTATGGCTGTAATTTGCGATGCCCTTTTTGTCAGAACTATGAAATCTCTCAGTTCAACCTAGAAAAGAAGAGTAAGTATATTTCTCCAGAAACCTTAGTCAAAGAAGCTATTGATTTGATTCCGGAGGGAAACATTGGAATCGCCTTTACTTATAACGAGCCAATGGTAGGATACGAATATGTAAGGGACTGTTCTAAGTTAGCTAAAAGCTATCATCTTAAAACTGTCTTAGTAACTAATGGCTGTTCAAGCCTAGATGCCCTAAAAGAAATCCTTCCTTATATAGATGCCATGAATATCGATTTAAAAGGCTTCAATAAAGAATATTTTGATTATATCGGCTCTGATTTAGAAATGACTAAAGCCTTTATAAAGGCCTCCTATGAAGCTAGAATTCATATTGAGTTGACTACTTTAATTGTTCCTAAGCATAATGATTCAGTATCTGATATGGAAAATGAAGCTAAGTGGATAGCATCAATTGATAAGAATATCCCTCTCCATATAACTAGATACTTCCCAATGTATAAAGAAACGACAGCAATGACCCCGCTTGAGACTATGGATAAATTAATAACGGTCGCTAAAAAATATCTTAATTCTGTCTACGAAGGGAACATTTGATTATTAATGAGAAAAAACAGGTAAGAAATCTCCTACCTGTTTTTTGTTTGCTGTTACTTAATAAACTTCTTCCCTTTCTCCATAGCTTCCTTCTCATCTTTCTCTAATTTTCCAGAGCGGTTCTTTTTGATTTCCTCTAAATATTCGTAATCCTTTTCATCGTAAGTCATTTTCTTTAATAAATCAGGTCGATGAATCAAGGTTTCCTTTAAAGCTTCTTTACGGTGGTATTCATTGATGATTTGATGATTGCCACAGAAAAGAACATCAGGAATCTTCTTATCTTCATATTCTTTAGGATAAGTATACTGAGGATACTCTAAGATTCCGCCATTGAATGACTCTTCTACTGTCGAGTCATCAGCAATGGCTCCTTTTAATAGTCTGACGATAGAGTCGGTGATTGCCATAGCCGGTATCTCACCACCAGTTAAAATAAAATCACCGATAGACAATTCTTCATCGACATAATCGTTGAAGCGTGAATCGATTCCTTCATAGTGACCACAGATTAAACAAATTTCCTCTTTGCCAGCTAATCTTTTAGCATCATCCTGGTTATAGGTATGGCCTTTAGGTCCCATCAATATTTTATAGGTCTTAGAAGTGGTGTTAGCTTTTAAGCAATCTAAAAGCGGTTCTAGTCTCATGATAAGACCAGCTCCGCCACCAATAGGGTGGTCATCGACTCGATGATTCTTATCTAAGGAATAATTTCTAATGTTAACAATTTCGATTTCAACGATACCCTTAGAGATAGCTCTTCCGATAATTGATGATTTTAAGAATTCACTATAGAAATCAGGGAAGATAGTAAGAATCTTAATCTTCATTACTTGCAGGTTTCAGTTCCTAACTCAGTAAGAACAATAGTCTTAGTCTTTTTATCGATAGATTTGACAAAAAGATTCAGCTTGAACGGAATAAAAAGCTCTCCGATTACAAGATAATCGCCAGCTGGCATTTTGGTAACGTTAGAAACCTGGCCGACAGTTTTACTATTGCAATCAAGGACAGTCATTCCGACAATTTCATCATAGAAGAAAGAACCTTTAGGAGGATTAACTTTAGCAAAGACGTCTCGATTGATCATCCAGGTGACCTGGTTGATATCATCAAAGCCCTCTAAGCCAATAAGAATAATTCTCTGACTCTTAATCATTTCGGTCTTGATAGTATAAGTTTCTTTTTGATTGAGCTGATTTAAAATGATGATCTTCTTTCCAACAGCAAAACGGTCTTCAGCAGTTGAAGAGGTGACAGATATTTTGAGCATACCCTTGATTCCAAAGGTATTTACTATTTTTCCGATTTTCTTTTCGGTCATTTGATACTCCTTATAGAAAGAAAGAGGGGAGGAGACCTCCCCTTTTTCAATTATTACTTAGAAACGGTACTGTTGAATTCATCAAAAGATTCAAAGCGAAGATGAATCTTCTTTCTCATATTCTTAACGGAAACATTGAGTAGAGTTCTGACGGAATCAGAGATAACTCCATGTCTTCCAATCAGCTTTCCTAAATCTTCTTTTTCGCAGAGAATAAGGTAGTTCTGTTCTTTCTTGCCCTGATCCTCAGGCTTGTCGGTTCTCTTAATCATGAGAGCCTCAGGCTTGCTAACCAAGGGCTCGATGAGTGAACGAATATCCTCAGTGAGATCGAGGTTAGTGTTAATATCCATGGTTACTTAGCCTCAGCAGCCTTATCTTCAGCCTTAGGAGCATCAGCTACTTTAGTCTCTTCAGCCTTAGCAGCTTCCTTGACAGGGGCAGCAGCAACAGCCTTGACCTTCTTAGCTCTGATTCTCTTCTTAGGGGCAGAATGCTTCTTCTTGTTAGTCTTCTTGGAATCTAATTCCTTCTTAACAGAAACCTTAGCTTCAGCAAACTGCTTGTTGATGTTGAACTTCTTGAAAATAGTCTTAACAGAATCAGAAGGAATAGCGCCCTTATTGAGCCACTTGATAGCTTCTTCAGCGTTAATAGAAGACTTTCCGGAGATAGGATCATAGTATCCTAAATCGGCGATGCAAGCTGAAGTAGGGGTCTTTCTAGAATCACTGACTACGACTCTGTAAGTCGGAAGACTCTTTCTTCCAATTCTAGACAATCTAATTTTAACCATAGTTATATTTCCTCCAAATGGATTAAAAGCATGAGTATTATATGAGTGTTAGCAAGATGTGTCAAGCCTTTTGACTTGACAGAGATATAAAAAATATTTTTCGAAAAATATTTTCGCCTTAAAAAAAGCCTAAATCATCGATAGAAAACGATTTCGAAAAAAGTGCCAAACAAATGATATTACGAAAACTAGCGAAACCATAAAATGCGATAAAATAGGCATTTTTTTAAAAAATATGCAGTAAACAAAACTTTTTGATATACCTATTGACAAACACCATAGAGGAAATTTATAATTATTACGAAATCGATTAAGAAATCGGTAACAGGAGGTTGGAAAAATGGTTAAAATCAAAGATATTGCCCTTAGATGCAACACTTCTATTGCCACTGTAAGTAAAGCCTTACATGATTCTGATGAATTAAGCCAAGAAACAATTAATAGAATAAAAAGAGTTGCTGATGAGATGGGCTATGTACCTAATGCCTATGCTAGAGCTCTTAAGATGAAGCGCTCTTTTTCTATTGGTATTATTTTCTCAGATCCTACATCTGGTGGCTTAAAGCATGAATATTTCTCCGGCATATTGGATTCTTTAAAGGTATCTGCTGAAGCTAAAGGCTACAACATAACGTTCTTATCTAAGAGTCCTATTAGTAAGATGACTTACTTCCAGATTGCCAAGTATAGAAATATGGATGGAGTAATTGTTGTTTCTGAGGATTTCTCTAATCCTGAAGTAGTTGAATTAGTTAATTCTGGTTTACCGGTAGTAACTATCGATTATGTCTTCAACAATGCTACAGCCATTATGTCCGATAACACTGAAGGACTTGAAAGACTTGTCTCTTATGTTGCTGGCTTAGGACATAAGAAGATTGCTTACATTCATGGTGAAGATACGGAAGTTACTAGGAAACGTTTAGCTGGATTCTATAAGGGAATGAAAGAAAACGGCTTAACCGTTAATCCTGATTACCTCTTGGAAGGAAGATTCCATGAGCCTAGAGATTGCGGACAAGCAGTTAAGAAGCTGATTTCTATGTCTGACCGGCCTTCCTGCATTCTCTGTACTGATGATATCTCTATGCTTGGAGCTATCACTGCCCTTAACCAGGCTGGCTTTAATATTCCTAAAGATATGTCAGTCGTTGGCTATGATGGAGTTGAAATCTCAAGAATATTCCGTCCTGTTTTTACTACCTATGTTCAGAACTCTGAAGAATTAGGTAAGCAGGCAGCCGAGAATCTTATTGAAAGAATCGAAGATCCGAAGACTTTTATTCCTCGCACCGTTTATGTTCAGGGCTATGTTCAAGAAGGCAACACAACTGTTGCTTTAGATAAGTAGATAATAACAAAAAACGGAGAGGGTTCATTTTATGGGAACAAAAGAAGGCTCTACGAAAACGATTACGGAAGATAAAACCGTATTCAATCGTGAAATTCTAAGTGCTGAGGGACAAGCGAATCATCCTAAAAGAAAGTACCACAAGAAGGTAAACTATTCTAAATACGGTTACCTTTTCATTGCACCTTTTATTTTAGTGTTTATCATTTTCCAGCTTATACCTCTTGGCCAGACTTTCTATTATTCTTTCTTCAAGTATTATCAAAAGCAGGGCGACTGGATTACTCCTGAATTTATTGGCTGGGATAACTTCGTTTGGCTTCTTTCTAGCCCTCAGTCCAGATTCTGGAAGTATCTTGGAAACACCATGATTATTTGGATTATTGGCTTCGTTCCTCAAATAATTGTTTCTTTAGTGTTAGCTATTTGGTTCACTGATTCCCGTCTTAAGATGAAATGCTCGGCTTTCTATAAAGCAGTCATGTATATGCCTAACTTGGTTATGGCTAGTGCCTTCGGTATGATGTTCCAACTCTTCTTTGCTCAGTCTGGCCCAATCAATCAGATTCTCTTAAAAATGGGTGTGATTGATTCGAATATATTCTTTATGGAAAGTACTAGTTGGGTTCGTTGGATTATTTCTTTCATTAACTGGATTATGTGGTTTGGAAATACAACAATTCTTCTTATGTCCGGTATCATGGGCATTGATGAATCGGTATTTGAATCGGCTAGACTAGATGGAGCCAATGCTTCAAGAACCTTCTGGCAGATTACGATGCCTTTATTAAAGCCGATCTTTGTCTATGTTGTTATCACTTCCTTAATTGGTGGTTTACAACTCTTCGATGCTCCTCAAATCTTCTCTAGCAATGGTGTTAATAATCCTAATGATTCTATTACGACAATTATGATGTATTTGTATCAACTGATTCAGACTTCTAAGAACTATGGTAGAGCTGGTGCTCTTTCAGTTATCATCTTTGTCTTTACAGGAATCCTTTCTATCCTGGTCTTTAAGACTATGGTTCCTTCTTATAATGCTATTAAGCAGGAATCCAAAGCTTATAAGAAACGTATGCGTTATATCAAAGACATCAATGATAAACAGTCGGCTTTAACTGATGGCCTTTCTACCAAAGGAGCTAACTAATTATGTCAAAAATTGATCGAAGATTAATGCTTTCTCCGGCTGCTTCTGTGGCTGGTACTCCTAATAGCAATAGTAAAAATAAGAAGGATAAGGTCAAGAGCTCTAAAGGTTCTTTAACGGTTTACCGTGTCATTGTCTATATTGTCATGACTGTTCTTACTATCGTCTGCCTCTTCCCCTTCTATGTTCTATTGGTAAACTGCTCCTATGCCTCTAACGATATTATGAAGGGATTCCATTGGTGGTTTGGCAATTCTTTCGGTTCCAACTGGAATACTTTATTTACTGATACTAACATTCCTTTAACTCGTGCCTTCCTTAATTCATTAATAATCTCTCTTTCTGCTGCGACTTTAACTGTCTACTTCAGTGCCTTAACTGCATATGGAACTCATGTCTACAACTTCAAAGGCAAGAAGTTTATATCTACCTTCATCATTGCTATTATGATGATTCCTACTCAGGTTTCTTCTATGGGCTTAGTTATGATGTGCATCAAACTAGGTTTAACAAATCAAATTTGGGTCTTGATTATTCCAGCTATTGCTTCCCCTGTCACTTACTTCTATATGAAACAGTATCTTGAATCAGTCTTACCGTATGAAATCATTGAGGCAAGCCGTGTCGATGGTGCTAGTGAAATCAGAATCTTCCATCAGATTGTTCTTCCTATCCTTAAACCGGCTTTATCAGTTCAATTCATCTTCTCCTATGTCGCTAACTGGAATAACTTCTTCATGCCTTCAATGCTTTTGACTGATCGTGATGCTAAGACTATCCCAGTTGTTCTTTCTTTACTTACCGGTTCTTCTCCTGCCACCTTTGATAAGGGAGAAATCTACATGCTTCTTACGGTTGCTGTCTTCCCAGTCTTGATTGTTTATCTCATCTTCTCCAAGGGATTAATCAAAAATCTCACAGCAGGCTCTGTTAAAGGTTAAACTATATATGGAGTTGAAACCATATATATGTTCAATAAAGATTTCCGATTTGGAATAGGCGTTGCGTCATACCAAGTAGAGGGTGCATATAATCTCGATGGGAAAGTCCCTTCGATTTGGGATGTCTTCACTCATACCAAAGGAAGAATCGTTGATTCATCTAATGGTGATGTCTGCCTGGATTTCTATCATCGCTATAAAGAAGATATCGATATTGCCAAGGATTTAGGTATCCAGGATTTCCGTCTCTCGCTTAGTTGGTGCCGTATCATTAATGAAAATCAATCCATCAATATTAAGGGCATTGCGTTTTATCGCAATGTCCTTTCTTATATAAAAGAGTGTGGAATGAGACCGGTTGTCACTTTATTCCACTGGGATATGCCGGAATACTTAGATGAAAAAGGCGGCTGGGAGAATCGGGATATCATTAAATATTATGGTACCTATGTCCAAGCCGTTGCTGATAACCTCAGTGATTTAATTGATACTTATTTAACATTCAATGAGCCGCAGTGCTTCATTGGTATGGGCTTAAGAGGTGTAGAGCATGCTCCTTTAAGAAAGGCTTCTATTGAAGGCTTATTAGCTGCTTCTCACCATGTTTTAATCAGCCATGCTTTAGCCTATCAGATACTGAAGAAAAAGAATCCTAACTGTGAAGTCGGCTTTGTTAATACCTGCACTCCTATGATTCCCGAAGACAAGAAAGACAAAGACTTATATAAGGCCTGTTCTGATGAATTATTCAGAGTTGATGATCTAGAGGAAGACTTTACTTCCTTCCCGCTATTTACTGATCCTCTATATTTAGGAGACTATCCTTCTAATGTAAAGAAACGTTATGCTTCTCTTTTAAAAGAAATCATCAAGCCAGGCGACATGGAACTCCTCCAGAAAGCTAAACAGAAGCAGGTCTATCTAAATATCTATACTGGCCATCAGTGCCGACTTGTTAACGGTCATCTAGCTTCTTTATATGATTCTAAGATTGAAGACCAGACTTCGTTTGAATGGCTTAAGGTACAGCCAGAGGCTCTTTATTACGGACCTAAATATGTTTATGAACGTTATCATCTTCCAATTGTGATTTCTGAAAACGGTGAGCCTTTTGATGACAAGCTTGTTGCTGGCCGTGTTGAGGATAGTTACCGCAGCAAATTTATTAACCTTTATTTAGCTCAGCTTGATAAAGCTTATCAAGAAGGAACTCCAATTACCGGATATTATTATTGGTCTCTTTTAGATAACTTTGAGTGGGCATATGGATATACAAAAAGATTTGGCCTTATCTACATAGATTATAGAAACAACTTAAAACGTATTAAGAAGAATTCGTTCTATACTTATCAAAAGATTATTAAAGATACAACTAAGAAGTAGCTTAAGGACAAGAATCAAAAAAGAGCTTTTAGGAAGCAATCGCTTCTCTAAGAGCTCTTTTCTATTTATACGTCTATTTAGAAGATGGCAACACCAGTCTTAGGATCAAAGATATGTGACTTCTTCGGATTGAAGCAGACCTTAACCTTCTCACCGACAGTCACCTTATTCTCAGCTGGGAATTTAGCAATCATGCCAATGTCTCCGAACTTGGCATGGATGTAGTATTCGTTTCCTAAGAGTTCAGCTAAGGTTACAGTGATTTCGAAGATGGCATCAGGATAAAGAGATGCATGATAGCCGTCTCCTTCATGGATATCTTCAGGACGTAAGCCCCAAATAATATTTTCAGGGATAGTCTTTCCGGCAGTTAGTTCACTAGGAATCTTAATCTTCTCACCAGTGATAAGTGTAACAATTCCATCCTTGTAGGTAGCTTCGAAGAAGTTCATGGCCGGAGAGCCAATAAAGCCAGCGACAAACTGATTAACTGGATGAGCGAAGATATCAATTGGAGAACCGATTTGCTGGATATAGCCATCTTTTAAGATGACAATTCTAGTAGCCATAGTCATAGCTTCAGTCTGATCGTGGGTGACATAAATGGTGGTTGCATTAAGCTTATTATGAAGATCAACGATTTCACTTCTCATCTGGACTCTTAATTTAGCGTCAAGGTTAGAAAGAGGTTCATCCATTAGTAAGACCTTAGCATGTCTTACAATTGCTCTTCCTAAAGCAACTCTTTGTCTTTGACCACCGGATAAGGCCTTAGGTTTTCTATCAAGCAAAGGCTCAATCTGAAGAATCTTTGCTGCATTCATGACACGGGAATTAATCTCTTCCTTTGTAAGATGCATGATCTTCAAAGGGAAAGCCATATTATCATAGACAGTCATATGAGGATATAGAGCATAGGACTGGAAGACCATAGCGATGTTTCTATCTTTAGGAGCAACATCGTTCATATATTCCCCATCGATGAAAAGGTTACCGGAACTGATATCTTCAAGACCGGCAATCATTCTTAAAGTAGTTGATTTACCACAGCCTGAAGGACCAACGAAGACAATGAATTCATGCTGTTTGATATCAATAGAGAAATCATGGACAGCATGGAAGCCGTTATCGTAAATCTTATTGATGTTTTGGAGGGAAACATAAATACCAGGAGGGCAGATCTTTGGGGTTCTAGCATCCAGTGCTTTTGCTTCTGATAAACGTTTCTTTCCTAATTCTTTTTCTTGATGTTCACGCTGCTTGCGTTGGAAGAAGTTTTCTTTATGGAATTTCTTTTCTTTAACTGGCTTTTCTACTACTTCTTTAGTATCTTTCTTTTCATCTGCCATAATTTCAATCCTCCGTTTACAGATTAACGATTACTGAATAATTCTTAACATCTTTATCTAACTTTATTAAGGAAGAGGTCTGCTTTTTGCCATTGACGGTTAGTGTTTCATTTCCGATTCCTTTATTAATGATATCAATATCGAATGAACAGTTACGGAATTTACGTTCAATCTTAACTTCTTTGAATTCCTTAGATAGACAAGGCTTAATCTCTAAGCCATCAAACTGAGGCTTGATTCCTAAGATTCCTTCAGAGAGAGCGACAAAGGACCAAGTAGCACTGCCTGTTAACCAGGAGTTCTTAGCTTGACCATAGCAAGGAGAGTAGCGGCCAGCAATCATTTGAGAGTAGACATAAGGCTCAGTTTTGTGAATTTCTGATTTGTCTTCAATGAAGCTAGGAGCGTTTCTCTTATAGAGATCAAAGGCATCTTCAGCTTCTCCTTCTTCACAGAAAGCCAATGTTAGCCAAGGATTATTGTGATTGAAGACAGCACCGTTTTCCTTAACTCCTTCAGGATAGGAAGAGATTTCTCCAAGCTCAAGATGGTAAGAAGAATAGGGAGGATTTAATAATTCAGCTCCCCAATCATCATATAAGTATTTCTTAGAAGCTTCCAAAGCTTTCTTACCTAAGCCTAAATCTTTTCCGATTCCAGCCATAGTGCAGAAACCCTGAGGCTCAATGAATATTTTGCCTTCTTCGCATTTAGAAGAGCCGACTTCGTGTCCATAAGCATCATAAGCTCTCTTAAACCAACCGCCATCATAGTCAAAGCCATATTTGATAGTGGCTTTCTCAATGGAATCAACATATTCTTGAATGTGCTTAGCATCATCTTTCTTTCCAAGATGATTAGCTAATTCGACAAATTCTTTTCCGTATTTTACGAACATACCAGCGATAAAGACTGATTCAGCTATATGAGTATCGTTGTTCTCAACAGTCTGGAAAGATTCTCCATCTGTCTTTGAGAAGCAGTTTAAATTTAAGCAGTCATTCCAATCAGCTCTACCAATTAAAGGAAGTCCATGAGGGCCAAGATTATCGATAGTATGATTCAAAGAAATAAGCAGGTGATCATATAAAGATTTTTCAGAACCTTTTTTGTTATCGAAAGGAGTTGGGATATCTAAAATCTTAGTATCACCAGTCTCTTTAATATAGGCAACGGTAGCAGCTACTAACCATAAAGGGTCATCATTAAATCCGCTTCCGACATCAGCGTTTCCGCATTTTGTCAAAGGCTGATATTGATGATAAGTGGAACCATCAGTGAACTGGATAGAAGCAATATCGATGATTCTTTCTTTGGCTTTATCGGGGATAAGATGAACAAATCCTAATAAGTCCTGGCAGGAATCTCTAAAGCCCATACCTCTACCAGTCCCAGTTTCATAGTAGGAAGCACTTCTACTCATCAAGTAGGTGTTCATACACTGATATTGGTTCCAAATATTAGCCATTCTATCAAACTTTACAATATTGGATTTAACATTAAAGGCATCTAATAAACCATCCCAGTATTTCTTTAAATCATTGAGAGCTTTATCAACATTTTTTACGCTCTTATATTTTTCAATAATGGCTTTTGCTTTGACCTTGTTGATGACATCCTTGCTTTCCCACTTCTTATCTTCGGGGTTTTCTACATACCCTAAAATGAAGATGATTGTTTTGCTTTCATGAGGCTTTAAAGTTAATTCAAAGCGGTGGCAGCCAATGGGATAATAATCATGAACAATAGAGTCTTTACTAGTTTTCTTTAAAACACAAACTGGCTGATCCCAGCCATTTTCTAAGCCTAAGAATTCATCACGGCTTGTATCAAAGCCGTCATGTTTCCTAGAGGAATAATAGAAAGCATAATGATTTCTTCTTTCACGGTATTCAGTCTTGTGATAAATAGTATTATTATCAATTTCGACTTCGGCAAGATTTAAATTTCTCTGATAATTGTTAGCATCATCGATGGCATTATATAAACAAAATTCAACAGCACTATAAAAAGAAAACTTCTTTTCTCTCCCAGTGGTGTTAGTCAGTTCGACTTTGTTGATTTCACAATTGTCATTCAAGGGAACAAAACAAGTGATCTTTGAAGCTAAACCGTTTTTTGAAGATTCGAAGATTGAGTATGAAAGACCATGACGGCAAGTATAGGAATCAAGAGCTGTTTTACAAGGCAAATAAGCAGGGCTCCAGATAGTTCCTTTATCGTTGATGTAGAAGAATCTTCCAGAGATATCTCTAGGAACATTATTATAACGATAACGTGTAATTCTTCTTAATTTGGCATCTTTGTAAAAAGAGTAGCCACCACAAGTATTAGATATTAAAGAATGAAAATCATTAACACCTAAATAGTTAATCCATGGAAGAGGTGTATGAGGGGTTTCAATGACATATTCACGGTTTTTATCATCAAAGTGACCAAATTTCATAATAATATGCCCTTTCTTAGCGTGAAACCTCTTTTTTTTAGGCTTTTTGCTAACTTAATCGGTTTCGTAAATACACAATTAGTATAAATGATTGCCCTAAAAAAGCAACTATAAAATTTAAAATAAAAAATTTTTTGTTCCCTAAAATACAATATAATTGTATTTTGTTTTTGAAAATCAAAATACGAAATCGTTTTTTCTTGACTTTCCACTTGGAGCCCAACTATAATGTTCTCGAAATCGATTACGGAAGCCCTTACACAACTGAACTTCTCCCTTAGAAATTCAGCGGATAAGGTCTAAAGGGCAGATAGCGAAGCGACACTGATCTTAGTCGCTGAGTCGATTGCCGGGATGAAACAGAGAGGAAAACGGGAGGTAAAATTATTATGAAAAAAAGTAACGTTCTCGCTCTAGTATGTGGTCTTGCTGGGATTGGTATGGGATTATGTGGATGCGGTACTGATGGAACCTCTTCTTCTGTCGCCTTAAAACCTGATCATGTTACTTTATCCGATGATGGTAATGTCATCAATATCCGTTGCTGGAATAATGAATTCGAAGGAAAATTCAAAGCTTATTATCCTAACATTGCTAAGGATAACGGCGATGATACTTTCACTCTTAAGAACGGACATACCGTTAAATTCACTATTGTTTCCAACGATGGTAATGCTTATCAGACAGCTTTGGATGGCGCTTTAGCCAACCAGTTCTCTTCTACTACTAAGGCTGATGACAAGGTTGATATGTTCTTAATGGAAGCTGATTATGCTCTTAAGTATGCTAATTCTTCTAAGTCTATCAACGTCAAGGAATTAGGCTTAACTGATAATGATTTAGCTGATATGTATGACTACACCAAGGTCATTGCCACTGATAGCCGTGCTGGCAAGGGCGGATATCTCAGGGTGTTTCTTGGCAGGCTACTCCTGGTCTTTATGCTTACAGAACTGATATTGCTGAAGAAGTCTTAGGAACTTCTGATCCTGATAAGGTTCAGGAAAAGATCAGCACCTGGGATAAGTTCAATAATGTTGCCACTCAGATGAAGGCAAAGAGCCATTATATGCTTTCTGGCTATGATGATTCTTATCGTACTTTCTCCAACAATATGTCTCAGCCTTGGGCTAATTCTGATGGCGTTATCACTCTTGATCCTCAGATCAAGGCTTGGATCAAGCAGACTAAGAATTATACTGATTCTCAATATAGCCACAAGACTAAGCTTTGGGATTCTGATTGGGGGCAAGGATCAGGGGCCGGAAGGAAATGTCTTCGGATTCTTCTATTCAACTTGGGGTATTAACTTCACTTTAAAGGGCAATTCACTTGCTACTTCTGTCAAGGATGGTGGCAAAGAAGAGTTAGGAAATGGCTTGTTCGGCAAATATCGTGTCTGCCGTGGACCTGCTAACTACTATTGGGGTGGTACTTGGCTCTCTGCTGCTAACGGCACTGATAACAAGTCTGATGTCTGCGATATTATGAGATCTATGACTTGTGATTCAGCAATTGCTCAGAAGATCACTCGTGAGACTGAAGATTATTGCAACAACAAGACCGCTATGAATGCTATTGCTACCGATTCTACTTATGGCTCAGCTTTCTTAGGCGGACAGAACCATATTGCTCTCTTCCAGAAGACTGCTTCTGATATCAAGATGAATGCAATGTCTGCTTACGATCAGGGCTGCAATGAACAGATTCAGAATGCTATGCACAGCTACTTTGCTGGCACTGCTACTTACAAGGAAGCTATTTCCACTTTCGAATCTGCTTTATTAACCCTCTATCCTGAAGTCACCTTTGATTCTACTTTCGATGCTGATCTCTAAACTGTAACTTTTCTAAAAAAGTTAATATAAGTTCCTCCTTATAAAGGGCCCGGTACAGCTAATGCCGGGCCTTTTTATTGCAAGCATTTTTAAATAATATAAGAAAAGACATTATTTATAAAGAAAAAACCACTGCCTTCTGAGCAGTGGTTTTTATTGTCACTTGTTAATTTGAGAATAAGATGAGTTTATAGATTTAGAATTGACTACTTAGCTTCAGTCTTAGCGTCAGCTTTGACTTCAGTAGCAGTAGCTTCGGTAGCCTTAGCAGCCTTATCTTCCTTAGCAGCCTTGTTCTTTTCTCTTTCAGCAGCCTTTTTCTTATCGGTATTGGTCTTAGTAGCAGCTAAGTTGCTGGCAATCTTATCCTTGCGGATGACTTCCTGTAATCTAGCAGACTTGCCGGAAAGGTTTCTGAGATAGTAGAGCTTATGTCTTCTGACCTTGCCGTGTTTGAGAACGACAACAGAAGCTACAACGGGTGAATTAATGAAGAAGTTTCTTTCAACACCGACACCGGCAGAATCCTTTCTGACGATGAAGGTCTTGCTAGCTCCAGATCCTCTAACGCTGACGACAACGCCCTCGAAGGCCTGTTGTCTTTCCTTGTTATTTTCTCTGATGGTAACCATAACTCTGACGGTATCACCAGCGACAAAATCAGGGATGTCGTTTCTGATCTGAGTAGCAGTAACCTGCTGAACTAAATTTTTGTTCATTTGGTTTGTTTCTCCTTTGGAAATTATTGTGTTTTCCTTGGGCTCATGGGTGTGACTCCCTAGCGGAACCTAAGTAAGCTAAGCTATATGCAAAGCAAGGGATAATATACCACAGGCTAAGAGCCGTTTCAAGCAATGGATTAAAAATTCCTTGCATAAGTATCTTTATACTAGTATAA
>ENA-UOOE01001822-UOOE01001822.1-fermentation-metagenome-genome-assembly--contig:-NODE-1822-length-16904-cov-7.600510_pt1 | contig 16904 bp, 12 predicted proteins | sample MGYA00245776_ERZ724021 | MGnify/ENA primary metagenome ERZ724021 (study PRJEB28704, sample SAMN03018321) | fermentation metagenome | biome: anthropogenic terrestrial biome; feature: soil; material... | reverse complement strand
AACTACTATAAAAAAGAAGCTTTCGCACAAGTTATTCCAGATTCAATACTTTCAAAAGTTAGCGTAGGTGGTTTTATTGCACCTTTCCAAAATGGAACAAACTGGGTTATGGGAAAACTAACCTCTGTTCAAGCACGTCCAGACTCAGTACGTTTTTCAAGAATAATTATTCTTAACAGCAAAGCTGGTGGAGACATTAAAAGAAACGAAGAAGCTGCAACCAAACTTAAAGACAGTGTATATAATATTGTAAAAGCTGATGCTACAGGATTTGAAAATAATGTTGCAAAATATTCTGATGACCCTGAAGCTGCAAAAAACATGGGAGACTCTGGATGGTTATTAGACGGACAACTTCAATCAGACCTTTACAACTCAATCAACACAACTCCAATCAACGGAATCTTTGTTTACAATATTCCTAACGATATGGGTTATATGTTAATTAAAGTAACAGGGAAAACTGCTCCAGTAACAAAATTGCAAGTTGCAACCATAATCAACGAAATTAGAGCAAGTGAAAAAACTGTTAATGAAATTAGAGATAAAGCTAATAATTTCTTAGGTTCAGCAACAAATATGAGTTCATTTACACAAGCAGCACAAAAACAAAATCTAAATATTCTTACCTCTCAACTAAGAGATATGGACTACCAACTTAATGGAACTCCATATGCAAGAGAAATTGTAAGATGGGCATTTAATGAAGACACTAAAAAAGGAGATGTTGCTCCAGAAGTTTATGATTTGTCAGGAGAAATGTTTGTTGTTGCTGGAGTAAAAGACATTAAAGAAAAAGGAACACTTACTTTAGAACAAGTAAAACCATATATTGAAAATCAAGTAAGAATTGAAAAGAAAGCTGAAGTGTTAATGAAGAAAGCACAAACCTTTATTTCAACTGATAAAACTTTAGATGCAATTGCAATTAAAGCAAACACAAAAGTAGACACAGCAGCAAACGTATCATTTGGCGATCCTTATTTCGTTCAAGCAGGACCAGAAATGAGAGTACTTGGTTCACTTGCAGCAGCAACAAAAACTGGAATTCAAAAACCAGTAAAAGGATATAATGGAGTTTATATTTTAGAAATTGATTCATTTGGTAAGAAAGCAACAAAAGAAGAACCACAAATGATTCAACAAAACTTTGGAATGCGTAATATGCAAAAAACATCACAACTACGTCTTCCTCTTCAAATTCTAAAAGAAAAAGCAAAAATTAAGAGCAATTTCTCTTTCTTCAATTAATAGAGAATAGCTAAGAAATAGAATTAATATTCTACAAATTGGATTCATAAGAGCATAAAACCTCTTTTGAATCCAATTTTTTATTTCCCTAAAACCAAAAACTAAAATCTTGTTTTTAATTTACTAACTCTTTATTTCATTTTACTGAAACGCCGTTTTAATTTTTTCTTTCTTTGTTTTAATTTTCCGAAATAAAAATTCAATTTTTCTAACTCCTTGTTTAGAAAAAAACAGACTTTACTTACATAAAAATAAACTTAGTCCTTTGACATATAGGACTTAGTCCTTTTGAGGTAAGGACTAAGTTTATTTTTATTCAAAGATTAAACCTTGATGTTTAGGTTCCTAACAAATATAATTCATTAATAAATTCTATTTGTAACTTGAAAAATATTTTAATAATTTATTATTATGAAGGAAATCCTCATTCATGGGCGATTTGATGAAGTTCTTGCCCCAGAGAGTTTAAGAAATGAAATCAAAGAAATACTAAAAGAAGAGTACAAAAGGTATTCTTAATTGTAATAAAGAGAGTGAAATTCAAAATAACCAACTCTAAATTCAACAAATATAAGGTCATTTATTTGAATATACTACCCAATAAGTCTCACTTTTTACCCCAATAAGTCTCACTTTTCAGCAAATAAGTCTCACTTTTCAGCAAATAAGTCTCACTTTTTTACTAAGAAAGTCTCACTTTTAGGATATGATTTGTTGCTTTAGGGACTCGTATTTATTGATATTGCTTTAGGGAATACAAATAAATTGACCATTTTGCACTGTAATAGTGCATAAACAGAGATTTTATTGTAATATATCCTTTATCGCTTTCTTTAATATTGGGTGAATATATTTAGGAAGGATTTCTTTTAGGGGTGTTAGGACGAAATCTCTTTCTTTAATTAACGGATGAGGTATTTTAAGCGTTGGTGTTTCTAAAACAATATCTTCGTAAAAGAGAATATCTATATCTATTGTTCTGTTTTGATAGCCTTTGTGTAAAGGGTTTCTTTCTCTTCCCAATTCTTTTTCAATCCTATTGCATATTTCCAAAGCTTCAAAAGGAGTTTTTTTTGTTTCAAACTCCGCAACTGAATTAATAAAAGAATTTTCACTTTCAAATCCCCAAGGTGATGTTTCAATAAAAGAAGATTTCTTTATCAACTCTCCAAGTTCTTTTTCCAAAAGTTTATAAGCTGAAAGAATATAACCTTCCCTGTCACCCAAATTACTGCCAAATCCCAAAACTATTTTCATACTGCAAAGATATTCTTTTATTAATTAATCCTTAAAAAGTAATATTTTAATTTTTTGGCAAAGTTTGTTATATGTAGTTTAATATATCATCATTTAGAGATATGCAAATGATTGAGGTGCGAAGCATAATCCCAAATCAGCTAATAATAAAGGTTCACTATACTTTTGGAATTCTCCAACTTGAATTGCATATGCAACTTGTTTGTCAGCAAAATATTCATCATAAAAATTTTTTGTAATACCAGAATGTTTCTTTGTTATTTGCCATAATGATTCTGTATCATTACAAATTATGTCTGCTATCGTAAATTCACCAATTACTTTCTGTACAGGTGAAGATGCATAAACGACTACTTTATCAACATCTCTTTTAAAAATACTTTTGCGAAACTCATATCTTTTTGTCCCGTTAAATATTTTATTTGCAAATTCTGGCTTAATCGATAATAAAACTTTCATCGCTATTAGTTGCTTTTAGTATTTTATTAAATTGTTCTTTAGAAATTTGTTTAAACCCTCGTGGAGCATCATTTACACCACTTAATACCTCCAAATCAATTAATTCTTTCATATTTATTCTATTAGGGAAAGAATAAACATAAAGAAATTTAACTACAAAAGGTTGATTCGGATTATAACGCCACATATCACGAAGTTGATTTTCTGGGAAAACGCTACTTTTACGGCAATACACTATAAAATCATCCTCATCTTTAAAATCATAACGAATTTCCTGTACTACTCCTATTGTAGTAACCACACTTCTATAATATCCTCCTGTTCGATAAAATATAAGGTTATCACCTCTTTTCGGGTGTGGAGTAAAGGCACGAGAAACATATACTTTGCTTATGCAATTTCTATGGGGAAAATCCTCTATAAACTCTTCAGGTGATTCTGTATTCAGAATAGAATCTGGCAATAATTCCGTATGATATTCTGGATAAATAGGGATTAGGAAACAATCTTTGTTGCGAGAAATAAAAGGATAGCATTGTTTTAAATTATTATCATCAAATTTATGCTTAAAATCTCTGATAAAAACTAATTCTTCTCCCTTTTTGCCCCAAGGGACAAAGCCCCATTGTTGAAACAAATCGATTAAACGTTTTTGCTCTTCTCGTTTTTCAAAAATAGTAACATAAATTTCGTCAACTTTATTTTTCAAAGCATTGTCAAAGATAATTTTCATAAATCTTTCTCCAAGCCTAAAACCATTATTTATAACTTTAAAAGTTCCTATTTTAAGTCTTTTTTTAAAAGTGAAAGAAGGAATTATATCTTTATAATTTTCTTCTTCACCTTCTACTTTCAAATATAAAAATGACAATAAAATACCATTATCTGAATTAATTGTAATATATGCTTCCTCATCAAATTTCCTAATAAACCATTTATCAAAACCTTTATAATCTTCTTTTAAACTATCAAAAAAACTATCATCAAGGTTAATCCTTCCAAATTTCAGTTTTTGGACATTTAAGACTTTGTAATTGACTAATTCTGGATGTTCCGCAAAGGTTTTTTCTAGAAATGAATCTATAGAAAAAACTTTATCTTCAATTCCTAATTTTTTGGCTTTTTGGTGTATTTTTTTATCTTCTGTAATCAGAATATCTACTCGACCTACGAAGACTTCATTCAAAAGCAAAGAGTCATTAATATCATTTTGATTTGCATCAATTTCTTCTGAAACAGCTTTGATTTCCGATTGTAGAGGTGAACCAATTTCAATCTTTTCGTAACTTTCTAATTTTACATGAAAAGCATCAACTGTCTCTTTGTCTTGATATTTTTCAATTTCAGAAATAGATAGTGAATGTACACATTTTGTGTATTTAGCGCGTTCTAACCAACGATATAAAATTCCTACATCTTGATTAATAATCTTAGATGCTTCTCGGTGAATGATAATATTTGTATCAAGTAGTGCTTTCATAATTATATTTTAAAAATCGATTTACTTAATGTTTCACTTAATAATTCAAAAATTTTTAGAATATTTTTATTCCATCTTATTGGGACAAACAAAATTATTATTAAAATAAATATTATTATTAAAGCAATCCAATATCCAAGAGGAACTGCTTCCCAAATGTTATTACTACCATTAATATTAGCATTCAGGCTAGCGAACCCAAATAATAAACTGCATAAGATATTAGCTCCTATAGCTAATAAAATTTGTTGAGTCCCAATTCTTTCTTTAGTGAAAATTGTAAAAAAGGAATAAGCATCGGAATCTTTTTCCTTACAAAATAAAATCATATATTTACCTTCTTTCATATTTTTAAGCTCATAAGGTAAATAATTTTTAAATGGAAGAGCTTCTAATTCTCGAATATTTTTTAACTTAATTTGATCAACAAATGAAATAATATATGAATTAGGTATGACATGGAGGCAGAAGCAACTTTTCACTGTACATAGATAATAAGAATCTTTAACAATATCATAAACATTATCTGGCAAATTTCGTTTCTCGTTAAGTTTATAATCAAAAATACGAGTTGTGTTGGCTATGCCATTTTTAATAATTGATAATGATTGTGGTTCTATTTTTAACCTAATATATGAAGTAGACAGTATATTCAAGTTTTCTCTTTTTATCTTGAAACTCACTACTCGATCTGATAACTCAGGTTTAATTGGATAAATCGTTAAACTTCCACGAGTTTCAAAAGTAACTACTCCTCCGTTTCTTTTGTCATTATTTATGTAATCGAATTTCTTTACATTATCGTTAAAAATAAACTTGCAATTTTCTGTATTAGAAATTAAATTTTGTGATAAACAAACAGGGTTAGTATTTGTTTTAATAGAAGGTATTACTAACTTAAAATCAATTTCTTTTAATTCATTAGGAAAATCAAATTCAACACCAATCTCAATAAAAGGGTCAGTATCTTCAATATCCCATGTACAAATATGAAATCTTGAAATTTCAATATTTTGTTTACTTAATATAAAGAAAGAATTTTCCATTGTCTTATCTATTTTTAAATTTTACTATATATGCCATTTCAATGATTCTGCATTCGGTAGAAATTTATGGCATCTGTTATTTATTTTCTATCGAAAGATATCGCTTAATAAATAATCTTTTAATTAATTATTTAGTGAAACAATATACCTTTCAACAAATGTTATAATTATTATTTGACTTAAAAAAAATCTAATAATCCAATAACAATTAGTAAATAAATTAATAAAATCTGTTTGTACTCATTTATATTAACAATATCATGCAAAGCTACAAAATTAATTTATAATATATATATACATTTTATCCCTCTTTAGGATTCTCTTTTAGAAAAAGATTATCTTTGCAGGGAAATAGTGATAATTTATTGTTTTGAAAGATGAGTGATATTAAAAAACTTGGCAAGCAGACTGCTATTTATGGGGTGCCAACAATTATTGGACGTTTTCTTAATTATCTTTTAGTTCCTCTTTACACTTATAATATCGCAACTCAAAACTATGGAGTGGTTAGCGAGCTTTATGCTTATATATCTTTCCTTATGATTATCCTTACCTACGGAATGGAAACGGCTTTCTTCCGTTATACTCAAACAGAAAAAGATAAGGGTGTGGTTTATAATACTGCTATGCTTTCTCTTTTTGTTTCCACAACGCTTTTCTTAGTTATTACCTTTCTTTTTATAAATCCTATCTCCTCAGCCTTAGAATACTCGGATAATAAAAACTATATCTTGCTCTTTCTTTTAATTCTTGCTCTTGATGCCCTTAGGGCTATCCCCTATGCTCTTTTGCGTGTAAAACAAAAGGCAGCAAGGTTTGCAATGATTAAATCAATTGATATTTTCTCCAATATCTTTTTTAATCTATTCTTTATCTTGCTATGCCCTACCCTTTATAAAAGTGGAAATGTTTTAATTACCTCATGGTTTAATCCCAATGATTTGGTTTTATATATTTTCGTTTCCAATTTCCTTGCATCATTGATTGCAGCCATTTTGCTTTTGCCAGAATATTTGAAGTTTAGTTTTAATTTCGACTTCAAACTCCTTAAGAAAATGCTTGCCTATGGACTTCCTGTTATGATTGGAGGTTTGGCAGGAATGGTAAACGAAACTTTTGATAGAATTGCACTAAAACATCTTGTTACAATTCCAGACAATATTACAGATGCAAAGGCAATTAGCGATTATAAGATGAGTCAGATTGGTATTTATGGAGCTTGCTATAAGCTATCAATAATTATTAGTCTATTTATTCAAGCCTTTAAGTTTGCTGCTGAACCTTTCTTCTTTTCCAAAATGCAACAGAAAGACGCTAAAGAATCCTATTCAAGCATAATGACAATATTTGTTATCTTCCTTTGCATAATCTTTCTTGGAGTTATGGGATATATTGATATATTCAAATACTTTGTTGGAAGTGATTATAGAGTTGGACTTGGTGTTGTGCCAATACTTCTGGGAGCAAATCTGTTTCTTGGAATTTATTATAATCTTAGTATTTGGTATAAGGTTACCGACAAAACAATTTACGGAGCCTATATTGCAATAATTGGTGCTGTAATTACATTAATTCTTAACTATATCTTAGTTCCAATTATGGGATATATGGGAGCAGCATGGACAACCTTTATTTGTTATTTCACAATAGCAGTTCTTTGTTATTTAATTGGTCAAAAGCATTATCCAGTTAACTATAACCTAAAACATATCACCCTATATATTCTCCTGTCCTTCTGTCTTTACGCACTAATGTCCTTTGTGCCAATTGAAAATACGCCAATAAGACTGATAATAAATACAATTATAATCCTATCCTTTATTGCCATAGCCTATAAATTAGATATTAAAAAACTAATTCGAAGATAAGGGATTTTCTTATTTAACTGTTAATTATCTTTCTAAATAAACTGAATTAAAAAGCGAGAAGCCTGTAGAGGGAAATACAGGCTTCTCATTTTCTAAAAGGTTAAACCATTGCTTAGTTTAAGAACCAGGTTCTTGTGGAGTATCCTCCTTAATAACTAAACCTTTGAAGTCTAATTTTTGGATTTTTACCTTAAGTTCCTTTATCTTCTTTATAAAATAAACTGAAGGAACGAAGCGAACATAGACTCTTTTTACTGTGCCAGCATCCACCTCTTCAGGTGTGTTCATTGCTGTTGCCTTAATGCCAAGAACAAATCGTCCAAGGTCGCCCAACTGCACTGCATTTCCCTCCTGCAATGCCCAACCGATAACAGTCTCCAATTGAGCCAAGACACTTAGAATATCACCTCGTGAGAGAGAAGAGGTTTCTGCAATAATCTCAGAAAGTTTTCTGGTGTCGATTACGTCGTCCTGCAAAATCTTCGCAACAAACTTCTCACCAGGAGAGAAACCTGTGGTGATTTTCCTTTTTTGCTTAATGAATTTTAGTGCCATAACGCAAAAAATGTTTGGTTGTTAATAAATTTCGGAGACAAGCTCGTCCTGCCTCTATAGTAACAACGTTACAACAATAAAACGCATCCATAAATAAATTATTTCACATCAGCAAACATTTATATATTTTTATGATTTCAATTCCTTGAAATGCCAAAATTTGATACAAAAAACAAAACCATTTGATCCTGACCCCTCGATTATTTGATGCTGACCCCCTCATCTTTTGATTCTGATACCCCCAACATCAAAAGATCGCACCCTCAGCATCAAAAGATCATACCCCAAACATCAAATACTTGTTTTTTGATTGTTAAATTTATTAAGGATTGCCTTTTCGTTTTTGGTATATAATAGGACTTTTGAATATGAAAGTATAGATTATAATAAATGGACCATGATCAAAAAAAAGAGAAGCCCAAAACTAATTGAACTTCTGTTGTGTATTGCAAGCTTATATTAATAATTTCCTATATAAATCCTACTTCACTTTACAATTATCCCCAGTACAGACATAAGGAGGAAAAGCTAAATCCAATGTATCTGTTATATTGTTAAAGTCAATATCCATTACAGATGTGTTCATAATGTCATATAAGCTAAGTGTAGAAATTCGCTTAATACCATTTGGATAATTATATAATACTTTTTTTACTTTTCCCTCTTTATTTACAATAAAGTTTATAGGAACACCAAAAAGATCATCAATATTATTATTAGTATCATTAAAAAGATAATTAGCTAAATTATTCCATTGGTTTTCGTTCTTATATGAGAACTCTGGAGTATCATCTCTAAAATAATACATTTTCGTATGAACATTTAAGTTTCTTAGAAATTTCTCATTATGTTTTATTCCCCCTGTACCTTCTAATATAAAATACCAAACAACCTGACTTGTGTCATATTGATTCATTACATTGGGATAAGTTAATCTAAAATGTTGAATACAAGGATTACAACAAGGACTATAAAAGACAACAAATTTATAATGAGTTGTATCTTCTGTAAGAATTGATTTTAGCTCTTTAGCAGATAGTGGGATATGATTTTGATAAGAAGCAGCATTTCGAATTGTTTTAGGAGTTTCTATACATATCTGACAACTACTAAATAGAAATAAACTAATTCCTATTATAAGAAATAATCTACTCTTATTATATACATTCTTCATAATTCTTAATTATTATTTAATTGTATTATCTCCGAAAAATCTATTTTTGAAAAATCTTGTCCATAAATATCAATTATACTAGTTGGTGTTATAATTGAATCATTATCTATCTTCCAAAAACTTTTTAATAATTGGTTGTTTTTTGATAAAATTAAAGTTTGTGGAGTTCCATCATAAATGTTTATACTATCTTCTCTTATTATTTTATTTACAATATTAGTAATACGGTCTGTATTATTAATAGAAAACTCTGCATTTGTATCTTTTATATTTAGCAACAATACATTGTTTTCTAAGAAAAAGGTATTTAAGCTTGTATCTATAAATTTCCATTCACGATTTTCAGAAATCAGATAAAATTGCACGCTATTTTTTTTGTTTTGTTTTGAAGTTTCAATTAAAAATCTAAATTGCTCTTCACAAGGCTTACAATATGGATTGTAGATATAAATAACTTTATAATTATTAGTGTTATTATTTATATATTCTACCAATTTGCAAACAGATATATTTTTAGGCATTACAATATTATTTTTTTTCTTATGCTCGCAAGAAAACAATAACAAAATAAATGTTAATAATAGCACAGCCTTAATATGAAACATTTTGTGGAACTCCATAAAACTACTCTGTAATTAAATAATTAATTATAACAGAAAATAGTTCTCCTCTCACATTAAAAATTTCATATTTCCCTGCTGGAAGGACAATTGGAGTTGGGGAATTTATCTCACTTAAAAACTCAGGATCATCTAGAATAATTTCATTATTGATTTCTAGATATCCATTTTTGACATCTTCTGACCAACTTGATATATTCTCATCATGAGAGTAATTTACATCTAAATATAAATTATTGTTTTCTACATAAAATGTAGCATATGCAGTATTAATATCCACAACAGTTTCTTTTGCTTGGAACCATAGCCCACAAAGAGTCTTTTTACCCACACAATATTGTCTTGGCCATTCGCCTTGCCTATCCCCTCTTTGGAGTTTCAATATACTCACCCCTCCTGACTCAGCTTTTAATATTACTTGATCAATATTATTTCTTTCTACGATTGGATCATCATTACAAGAGGAGAAAAAACCAATGCCTATGATAGCAATTACTACTATAGTAATTAAGCTATTAATTTTATTTTTTGTCATATCTTTTTTTGATTTTAGATATTTATTTTTTTGTCCTTTATATTATCTTACACTATTCTTACGTCAAGGACATAATGCTAAAATAGTGGTTTGTGGATTTACTTAGTTATATCGTATAGGATATTTTCAATCGTTGACCTCGCCTCAACAAAGAGGTTTACAAACTTTACCCTTCTGAAAGACGCTGTGCTTTTCTTAATTAATAAGTATTTACACAGAAAAGGTAACGCTGTAAGTAATGATGTTCTCGCAAAAGCAAACGCAATAATAGATTGCGAAGAACATCTAAATCAGGATTTGGGTTGAATTTTGAATAATTATGATTATTGTATTTGTCTGAGAATTTAATTTTGGTCATGAAAGGGAGAATATGAGAATACAAAAACCTTTCTGCTTTTTCTGTTGAAAAAATAATCAGAATAGAAAGGATTAAAATAATTGTAATCAATATTTCCATACTCAAATTAAATTTATGAGAATATTACGCATGCAAACGTACAAACTTTATTTTAATCTACCAAACAAAATGTATAAATATTTATTTTTCTAAACTTCTCTTTATTTGGTTAGGAGTTTTATTCGGGGTAACTTTGCAAAAATTTTTTATTTGTTATAATGACACTTAGTATTCTGAAAAAAGAGATTGTTGACCTTTATTCAACTCCCATTATTCAGCAGACCTCGTTTTGGTCTATGGTGAAGAAAAATCAGGGAGTGGAGTCTTCGGCTTTTGATTTTAATGCAAGGAACAGGGATTTATATTCTAATGTTGGAGGTTACTCCTGTACTCAAGCCGATTTTGTAATGTTTTTGCGCTATCTTAACAACAAGGATTGCGTTGCCTATGTACCTTACGGCCCTGAGGTGGAGCCTTCGGAAGAAAATCAAGGAAGATTTCTTGAAGAGTTGTCCGAAATTCTTCGTTCCTATTTGCCCAAAGACTGTATTGCCATAAGATATGACCTGAATTGGGAAAGCCATTGGAGTAAGGAAAGCGATTTTAATGAAAAAGGAGAATGGATTGGAGCTCCTGATAAAAAATATCAGGAATTCAAGTTAAATTATGGAACAAATAACTGGAATCTTGTAAAATCCAATACAGATATATTGCCATCAAACACAATTATCCTAAATCTTGAAGGGAGTTATGAGGATATTCTAAACAGAATGAAACCTAAAACAAGATATAATATTGGTCTTGCTCACAGAAAGGGTATTGATGTTAGGACAATGAGCTTTAAAGATCTTGATCAATGGTACAATTTATATCTTACAACGGCTACAAGAAATGGACTTCATATCAATGAGCTAAGATATTTCCAATCTGTTATGGAAGCAAAGATGGAAAATGCGGATTTGCCAGTTCAAGTGAAGTTACTTATTGCATTTTTGGATAACCAGCCTTTGGCAGCAATGTTTTTAGTACTTTCAAGTCATAGAGCAACCTATCTTTATGGAGCTTCTTCCAATGAGAAAAGAAATTATATGTCTACCTATGCTCTTCAATGGAGGGCAATTGAGATTGCAAAGGCAAATGGATGCACCGAATACGATATGTTTGGAATTTCTCCCAATGCAGAACCTTCACATCCAATGTATGGACTGTATAAATTTAAACAAGGATTTGGAGGAGAAATATTTCATCAGTTGGGATGCTGGGATTATCCGTTGATTGATGATAAATACTCCCTGCTTCAAGCAACAGAAATGAATGATAGAGGATATTATATTTGATATTTGGAAAGAAAATATTAGTTTTGTAGTCAGAAAAGAAAAAATATAATCAATGATAGTAAGAATAGTAAACAAATCGAAACATCAAATCCCTGAATATGCAACAGAGAGTTCTGCAGGAATGGATTTAAGAGCAAACCTTCAAGAATCAATAGTGCTTAAACCTTTGGAAAGAGCAATGGTTGAAACAGGATTATTTATTGAATTGCCAATTGGCTATGAAGCACAGGTTAGACCAAGAAGTGGACTTGCAGCAAAGAATGGTATTACAGTTCTCAACACTCCTGGCACAATTGATGCAGACTATAGAGGTGAGATTAAAGTTATTCTTGTAAATCTATCAAATCAAGACTTTGAAATAAAAGACGGAGAAAGAATTGCTCAAATGGTGATTGCAAAACACGAAAGAGTTGAGTGGGAAGAAACCGATGAACTGTCTCAAACCCAAAGAGGAGAAGGTGGTTTTGGACATACTGGAAGAAAATAAATCAAAACGAAATACAAATAAAAAAACCTTGCAATTAAATAATTTGCAAGGTTTTTTATTTTGTGGGAGCAACAGGATTCGAACCTGTGACCCCCTGCTTGTAAGGCAGGTGCTCTGAACCAGCTGAGCTATGCTCCCAAATCGGTTTGAGGTTGCAAAAGTACGACCTTTTTTCATTCCTGCAAATTTTTCTGCTTTTTTTTTGCTTTTTTTTGAAGATTATATTCTTGATTACTCCTCAAAATATTAATTATTAGCCAATTATTTTTCTAATTTTTTTCTTTATTTTTTTCAACTAAACATTGATATATTCATCTTTTTGATTTTTCTAATTATATTTATTACCTTTGCAAGTTAATATTAATCAGAAATTCTATTTGAAATAAGTGCAGTATGGGAAAGAAATATCAAGAATATAAGCAACTTGATTTAACTACAATTAATAAGGAAATTTTCAAGTATTGGGAAGAAAATAATATCTTTGAAAATAGTTTAAAACTTCGAAAAGGTAGTAAGGAATTCATTTTTTATGAAGGTCCTCCTTCTGCTAATGGTCAGCCTGGTATTCACCATGTGATGGCTCGTGCAATTAAGGATATTTTCTGTCGCTACAAATCAATGAAAGGTTTTTATGTTGCTCGTAAGGCTGGTTGGGACACTCACGGTTTGCCTGTTGAATTGGGAGTTGAAAAAAATCTTGGCATTACAAAGGAAGATATTGGAAAGAAAATTTCTGTAGATGAATATAACGCAGCTTGCAGAGCTGAAGTAATGAAGTATAAGGATTTGTGGGATAAGCTTACAAAGGAAATGGGCTATTGGGTAGATTTGGAAAATCCTTACATTACTTTTAAAAATGAATATATTGAAACTCTTTGGTTTTTGATTGGAGAGTTATATAAAAAAGGCTTACTATACAAAGGATATACCATTCAACCATTCTCTCCAGCTGCTGGAACAGGTTTAAGTTCACATGAATTAAACATGCCTGGTTGTTATCGTGATGTTAAGGATACAACAATGGTTGCTCAATTCAAAATCAAAACTGACGAATACTCTAATGCTTACTTTTTAGCATGGACAACAACTCCATGGACTCTTCCTTCAAACACAGCTTTAGCTGTTGGTAATAATATCGATTATCTTTGGGTAGATACTTTCAATCCATACACTGCTGAAAATGTTATTGTTGTTTTGGCAAAACCTTTAATGACATCATTCTTCAATCCTGAAACTCCTGAATTACCTATGGAATATTCTCATGGAGATAAGGTTCTTCCATATAGAATTATTAAGGAATGTAAGGGTAAGGACTTGGTTGGAATTGAATACGAACAACTACTTCCTTGGGTTAAACCACAAGAAAAAGCTTTTAAAGTTATTGCTGGAGATTTCGTTACAACTGATGATGGTACTGGTATTGTTCATATTGCACCTACCTTTGGAGCTGATGATGATAGAGTAGCAAAACAAAATGGAATTCCTCCTTTAGTTTTGATTGACAAAGAAGGCAAACGTCAACCAATGGTTGATAGAACAGGTAAGTTTTATAGTATTGAAGATTTAGATAATGACTTTGTTAAGGAAAGTGTAAACGTTGATACATATTCTGCATTTGCAGGTAAGTTTGTAAAGAATGCTTACGACAAAACCTTAACAGAAAAAGATATTAGTTTAGATGTTGAAATTGCACTTTATCTAAAACAAGAAGGTAAAGCCTTTAAGATTGAAAAACATACTCACTCTTATCCACATTGCTGGAGAACAGATAAGCCAATTCTTTATTACCCTATGGATAGCTGGTTTATTAGCACAACAGCATTGCAAGAAAGGATGATTGAATTAAATAAAACAATTAACTGGAAGCCAGAGTCAACAGGAACAGGTCGTTTTGGAAACTGGTTAGAAAATTTAGTTGATTGGAATTTATCTCGCTCACGCTATTGGGGAACACCACTTCCAATTTGGAGAACAGAGGATGGAAGCGAAGAAATTTGTATTTCATCTGTGGAAATACTAAGAAAAGAAATAGATAAGAGTGTGGAAAAAGGATTTATGATGGAGAATAAATATTCATCTTCTGATTATAATTCTTTTGACCTTCACCGACCTTATATTGATGACGTTGTTTTGGTTTCAGCAAGTGGAAAGAAGATGTTTAGAGAAACAGACCTTATTGACGTTTGGTTTGATTCTGGAGCAATGCCTTTTGCTCAAATGCACTATCCTTTCAGCTGCAATAAGGAAGAGTTGATGAAGAATTTCCCAGCTGACTTTATTGCTGAAGGAGTTGACCAGACTCGTGGATGGTTCTTTACTTTGCATGCAATTGCAACCTTAGTTTTCGATTCAGTTTCTTTCAAAAATGTTGTTTCAAATGGATTGGTTTTAGACAAGAATGGTAACAAGATGTCTAAACGTTTGGGTAATGGAGTAGATCCTTTTGAAGTTATTGGGAAGTATGGAGCTGATGCAACTCGTTGGTATATGGTTTCTAACTCTCAACCATGGGAAAATTTGAAATTTGACCTTGATGGAGTTGATGAAGTTAGAAGAAAACTTTTTGGAACCCTTTACAACACTTATAGCTTCTTTGCTCTTTATGCAAATATAGATTCATTTGTTTTCAAAGAAGAAGAAGTTCCATATAAAGAAAGAGCAGAAATTGACCGTTGGATATTATCTGAGTTAAATTCATTAGTGAAAATGGTTGATGAATCATATAATGATTATGAACCAACAAAAGCAGCAAGAGCAATTGGAAATTTTGTTGATGAATATTTAAGCAATTGGTATGTTCGTTTATGCAGACGTCGTTTCTGGAAAGGAGAATATTCTCAAGATAAGATTTCAGCATATCAAACCCTTTACACTTGCCTTGAAGTTCTTTCTCAACTAATGGCTCCAATAGCACCATTCTTTGCAGAAAAACTATTCTTGGATTTGAATGAAGTTTCAAACAAATATAAAGACAATAATCAAAGCCCAATAGGCTCAGTTCACTTCACTGACTTCCCAACTGCAAAAGAAAACTTAATTGATAAAGCATTGGAAGAAAGAATGCAATTGGCTCAAAAAATATGCTCAATGGTTCTTTCACTTAGAAAAAGGAATAACTTAAAGGTACGTCAACCTTTGCAAAAGATTATGATTCCTGCTTTAAATGAAGAATTTATCAATCAGATTGAAAAAGTAAAAGAGCTAATTCTTTCAGAAGTAAATATAAAGGAAATTGAGTTCTTATCAGCACAAAACAATGTTTTGGTTAAGAAGGCAAAAGCAGACTTTAAATCTTTAGGACCTAAATATGGTCAAAAGATGAAAGCAATTGCTAATGCAATTAATGCTTTCTCACAAGAAGATATTTCAGAAATGGAGAGAGAAGGAAAGATTTATATTGACATTAATGGAGAAAAAGTTGAACTGCTAATTTCTGATGTAGAAATTGTAACTCAAGATATTCCAGGATGGGTTGTTATGAATGAAGGAGCTGTAACTGTTGCTTTAGACACAACAATAACTGATTCACTTCGCAAGGAAGCAATTGCAAGAGAACTTGTAAACAGAATTCAAAATATAAGAAAAGAACAAGACTTCGAAGTTACCGATTTCATAATTGTTGAGATTGAATTTAACCATCTTTTGGATGAAACAATTGAACAATACAGCGAATATATTAAAGGCGAAACCCTAACAAGGGAATTGTCATTAGTTCGCAAAAATGACATTGAAGTTTATCTTGGACAACAAATCACAAAACCAATTTCAACAATTGATGTTATTGAAGGAGTTGAATTGGCAATAAATATTAGAAAAGTATAAAAACCAAAAAATAAATTATTAAGATTATGGCTAAAGAAAATCAAATGGATGCAGCAAAACTTGAAAAATTAAAAGTGTTGCAATCAACAATTGATAAGATTGAAAAAAACTATGGCAAAGGTTCCATAATGAAACTTGGGGACAAACCTGCTGCTGATGTTAATGTAATATCAACAGGCTCTCTTGGATTAGACATTGCTCTTGGAATTGGAGGATTGCCAAAGGGAAGAGTTATTGAAATCTATGGACCTGAAAGCTCTGGTAAAACAACATTAGCCATTCATGCAATTGCTGAATCACAAAAGAATGGTGGAGTTGCTGCTTTTATTGATGCTGAACATGCTTTTGACAGTTTCTATGCTCAAAAATTAGGTGTTGATGTTGAAAATCTATTTATCTCTCAACCCGATAATGGAGAACAGGCATTAGAAATTGCAGATAATTTAATTCGTTCTGGAGCAATTGATGTTATTGTTATTGACTCTGTTGCTGCTCTAACTCCAAAAGCAGAAATTGATGGAGAAATGGGAGACAGTAAAATGGGACTTCAAGCAAGACTAATGTCTCAAGCTCTAAGAAAACTAACCTCAACAATAAGCCGTACAAATTGCTGCTG
>ENA-UOOE01001821-UOOE01001821.1-fermentation-metagenome-genome-assembly--contig:-NODE-1821-length-16911-cov-3.886331_pt1 | contig 16911 bp, 17 predicted proteins | sample MGYA00245776_ERZ724021 | MGnify/ENA primary metagenome ERZ724021 (study PRJEB28704, sample SAMN03018321) | fermentation metagenome | biome: anthropogenic terrestrial biome; feature: soil; material... | reverse complement strand
TCAGTACCTTGGGAGTTTTCGAGAATACTATATTAATTTTAATGGGGTGATGAAGATTAAGAACATTATATGTTTTGATATAGGCGGAACCTTTATAAAATATGGAGTTATTACTGAAAATGGGGATATATTATACAAGGATAAAACACCCACACCCAAATCCCTTTGCAGAGTTAATATACCAAAAAAGTTATGTGAAATAATAAATGACTTAAAAGAACAATATAACATTGAATATGCAGGAATAAGTACAGCAGGACAGGTAGATATTCAAAAAGGGGAAGTAGTAGCTGGAGCTATTAATTTTGCGGACTATAGTGGAGCTAAGCTGGCAGAGGAAATACTAAAAGAAACAGGGGGAAAAGCATTTGCGGAGAATGATGTAAATGCAGCTGCACTTGGAGAAATGTGGGTTGGTGCTGCAAGAAATTTGGACACTTTTGTCTGCCTTACATTAGGAACGGGTATTGGTGGAGCAATTGTTATAAACAGGAGCCTATACAGAGGGATTGGCGGATATGCCGGTGAAGTAGGGCATATGACTATAAACTTCAATGGGGAGAAGTGTAATTGTGGCTTCCAAGGATGCTTCGAGAATTATGCCTCAACCTCAGCTTTAGTAAAAAAATATAATAAAGCAGTGAAAGTAGAAGATAGTTTGGCAAATGGCGAAGAAGTAATGCAAAAAGTTCAAGATGGGAATACAATTGCTTGTAATATATATAAAGAGTATTTAAATAATTTAGTAGTGGGTTTAGTAAATTTAACCCATATACTAGATCCAGGGACCATAATTATTGGTGGTGGAATAGCTGCACAAGGAGATAAATTTTTTAACCAAGTTAATAGCTTATTTAAGAAGAAAGTAATGGAGCCTTACAGGGGACATACAAAAATAATTAAAGCAGGTCTTAATAATGATGCTGGGTTACTAGGGGCGTGCTATATAGTTAAAGACAGGCTGAGCCATTAAATTTATAAGTATCAGTAAAATACATCTCAAATATTATATATAGAATCATAAATTATTTATGTAAATTTTAAGGAGAGATGAAAATGTCAATATTAATTACAGGTGGTGCGGGCTATATAGGTAGTCATACAGCTGTTGAATTACTTGAAAAAGGTTATGAAATAGTTATTGTAGACAACCTTATTAATAGCAATGAAGAATCACTAAATAGAGTAAAAAAAATAACCGGAAGAGATTTCAAGTTTTATAAAGCGGATTTATGTGATAAAGAGGCTGTAAGAAAAATATTTAAAGAAAACAATATTGATTCTGTTATACATTTTGCAGCGTTAAAGGCTGTAGGAGAATCCGTTTCAATTCCATTAAGATACTACAATAATAACCTGATGAGCACATTGAATTTATGTGAAGTTATGAATGAATTTAATGTAAAGAAACTTGTATTCAGCTCATCCGCAACGGTCTATGGAAATCCAAGTACTGTTCCAATAACTGAGGATTTTCCGCTTAGTGCAACAAATCCATACGGAAGAACAAAGCTTATGATTGAAGATATTCTTAGAGATTTATATATATCAGATAATAATTGGAATATAATTCTACTTCGTTATTTTAATCCTATTGGCGCTCATAAAAGCGGGCTTATAGGCGAAGACCCAAAGGGTATACCTAATAATCTGGTTCCATATATAGCACAGGTAGCATGTGGAAAACTTGCTTACCTGAATATATTCGGAAATGATTATCCAACAAAGGATGGTACAGGAGTAAGAGATTATATTCATGTAGTTGATCTAGCAGATGGGCACATTAAAGCCCTAGAAAAATTAAATTCAAATCCAGGGATACAAGCCTATAATTTAGGTACAGGCAATGGATATACAGTGTTAGAAGTAGTAAAAGCCTATTCTAAAGCCTGTGGCAAGAAAATACCTTATAAAATAGTGGATAAGAGACCTGGGGATGTGGCTTCCTGCTATGCTGATACCTTAAAAGCAAATAAAGAGCTAGGGTTTACAGCAAAAAGAACAATTGAGGACATGTGTGCAGATTCATGGAATTGGCAGTTAAATAATCCTAATGGATATGGGGATACAAAATAAATATCAGTGAAAGGAGAATTTCTAAATTGACTTAAAATTAAAAAAATGAAGGAGAATTTTTATGGTAAAACCAACGCTTGTAATAATGGCAGCAGGAATGGGAAGCAGATATGGAGGCCTAAAGCAAATAGACCCCGTTGGGCCGAGTGGTGAGATTATAATGGATTATTCCATATATGATGCCATGAAGGCAGGTTTTGGGAAAGTAGTATTTATAATTAAAAAAGAAATTGAAGATGCATTTCGTGAAACTATAGGAAATAGAATAAGTAAAATTGTTGATACTGCCTATGTATACCAAGAGGTTTATAAGGTACCTTCAAATTTTGAAGTACCGCAAGATAGAATTAAGCCCTGGGGTACAGCTCATGCAGTTTTGTGCTGTAAAGATGTTGTTAATACACCTTTTGCGGTAATAAATGCAGACGATTTCTATGGCTCTACATCTTTTGAGGAAATAGGAAAATTTCTTTCAGAGGTTAAGGACGATAGAGAGTTTTATAACTATGCTATGGTTGGTTTTCAGCTTGAAAATACTCTTACTGAACATGGAACCGTTGCTAGAGGTGTATGTAATGTAGATAATGAGAATTATTTAGTTAATATAACTGAAAGAACTAAAATTAAGAAATTTGAAGATGCTGCAAAATATACAGAGGACGGTGAAAGCTGGATTGATATTCCAAAGGGGAGCACAGTATCAATGAACACTTGGGGATTTACTCCAAGTATATTTGAAGAATTAGAAGAAGGCTTTTCAAAATTCTTGGAAGGTAATAAAGAAAATATATTAAAGTCTGAGTATTTCCTTCCAAGTGTTGTTGATAATCTTATAGCAGAAGGCAAGGCAAAGGTTAAAGTGATGACTTCAAAGGAACAATGGTACGGAGTTACTTACAGAGAAGATAAGCCCAATGTTAATAAGGCAATTAATGATCTTATAAATAGTGGCGTATATCCAGAAAAATTATGGGATTAGATGCTTAATTTTCATCAAGTGCGGTATAAGGAATACAGGGGGGATAAATAATGAATGCAAATTATGATATTAATGAAATAATAAAACAATTCAATTTTAGTGGTAATTTTATAAAAGCAGAACCCTATGGTTTTGGACATATAAACAGCACCTTTTGCGTTTATTTTCAAAAGGGTGATTGTTCTATTCATAGATATATTCTTCAAAAAATAAATACTAATGTTTTTAAATCACCAGAAAATCTAATGGAAAATATAGAAAATGTAACAGCACACCTAAAGATGAAAATTATGGCTAGTGGAGGAAATCCAAATAGAGAAACATTAATAATTGTAACTACTAAAGATGGGAAAAGCTTTTATAAAAGTGAAACTGGTGACTGCTTCAGGGCTTATATATTTATTGAAAATGCCAGAACTTATCAGCTGGTTGAAAATCCAAAGCATTTGTATAATTCCGGAAAAGCCTTTGGTAAGTTCCAGCAGCTTCTTTCAGATTTTCCAGCGGAAAAACTACATGAGACAATCCCTGATTTCCACAATACCGTAAAAAGATATGAAACATTTTTAAAATCAGCTGAAAAGGATGTTAAAGGCAGAGCAATAGAAGTTAAGGATGAAATAAAGTTTGTAATGGATAGAGCTGATGATACAAAGGTTCTTTTAAATCTTCTTAAGGAAAATAAATTGCCATTGCGTGTTACCCATAATGATACTAAATTCAATAATGTAATGATAGATGATATTACCGGGGAAGGTATTTGTATTATAGATTTAGATACAGTTATGCCAGGTTTATCCTTATATGATTTTGGGGATTCTATAAGATCTGGAGCTGCTACTGCAGAAGAAGATGATACTGACCTTTCAAAGGTAGGAATAAGTCTTGAATTGTTTGAGAACTTTACTAGAGGGTTTATAGAAACAGCAGGAAAATCACTTACAGACATGGAAATAAAACTTTTGCCTTTTAGTGCAAAACTATTAACCTTTGAGTGTGGCATAAGATTCCTTACTGATTATTTAGATGGGGATGTTTATTTTAAAATTCACAGAGAAAAACACAACCTTGAGAGAGCAAGAAATCAATTTAAAATGGTAGCTGATATAGAAGCAAAATTCCAGCAAATGGAGGCTATTATCGGCAAAGTATGCCAATAAGGAGATACTCCCCTGGGGTCAAAGTTGATATGAATGTTGGAATCAAATAGAAAATGAAAATCTTTTAGGAGGTATTTTATATGGAAAATAAGGATATTAATTTATATGATATTTTTACAAGATATTCCTATAATAATATTCAAATTAAATGTGCAAGAGAAGCTGTAAAATTTCAATTAATCTAACAGTTAATAAATTTAAATATAAAAAATTATTTATGTTTATTTTTTATGAAAATTTGATATAATATAAATAAGAAATGCAGATAATAAAAAAGTAGAGTGCGTCAACACTCTACTTATACAATTCTAGTTGCTTAGGCAACTGGTATCACTATAATTTAATATAGTTAAAAAATAGTAGCATCCAATTGCGCGTGGGGCTACTATTTTTTTGATATTTTATCTATAAGTAACACTATAAATGTCAATAGTGATGATAAAAATAATCCACCAGTAAATAGTAACATTAGAACGTCATTACTCATTAAGTATCACCTCCCTTCATAAAAGAGGTAAGTGATACCAGTAGCCCACAATTAGCTATAGAATTGTACTTTAAAATTATACCATATTTATGTAGAATATATACAGAAGAATAAAATGGAAAAACCTCATTTAGAGTAGTTACGGAGAATCGTACCATAAATAAATGAGAAAATTAGACTTGTGTATTGATATAGCGTGATTAGGAATATTTTAGTTTATATTAGGGTGGAATATTTAGTATGCAATTTGTATATTGCATTTGCAAATTATAGTATAATGAAGAAAGTATAAGTAATATTCTGGTAGAAGATAAATAGTAAATTTGAAAGAGGTGTGATATGAAAAAAGATGCAAATAAGTATTTAACAATAGGTATATCACTTGGGTTATGTTTTGGTGCTGGTATAGGAATTATTATAAGCATTATCATAGATAGGGCTAGTTCTCTATTTTCTATACCTTTAGGGGCCGGAGTAGGAATGCTTATTGGCATCGTCATTGGTTCTATTTTGGATAGTAATAACAAAAATAACTGATTTACAAATTCCAGTAAGGGGAAATGATATATAAACAAAAAAATAGGAATTTGGTAATTTTAAAAAATAAGTTGAAATACATTTTAAAGCATTATATGATGAATTCAGGCATCGATGTACTCTGTGAAGAACTTCTTTGGGAAGATGAATAAAGTAGATAAGTATCTGCTTTATTTTTTTAAACCTAATATTGACAAATACAGTATCTTGTATTACAATATACACTATATTGCATTACAAGGTACAAAAGAAGGTGATTAAATGATTCCATCGCAAATGCTTAAAGGTATGCTGGAAGGTTGTATTTTAGAGATTATTAGTAAACAAGAAACCTATGCATATGAGATATCGGAGAAACTTAGTAAATATGGATTTGGTGAAATATCAGAAGGTACAATATATCCTATAATATTGAGATTACAGAAAAATGAAATGATAAGTGCTACTTTAAGAGATTCTAATAGTGGTCCTAAAAGAAAATATTATAAGCTTACTTCAAGTGGTATAGAATCATTAATACAATTCAAAAGTAATTGGATAGCATTGGATGATGCAGTAAATAAATTATTGAAGGGGGATAATGACAATGAAAAAATATTGTAAGGGATTGCTTAAAAGTAACAATAAAAGGGAAAAAGAAATTCACAAGAATAATGAAAAAATACTTACAGATATGATAGTATATCTTAGAGGTTCAGATATGACAGAGTATAATCAGGAGTTGATACGTGAAGATTTAATTCAAATGATTATTGATGGACAGAATCGTGGAGATGATATACAAAAGGTTATAGGAGATAATTATAAGGAAATATGTGATAAAATTATAGAAACTATGCCAAAGAAAACAATATCCCAAAAAATAGGAAGCTAGTATAAAAATCAGCATAATACTAGTTGACAAATTTAAATTAAGACGAATTTGTAAAATTGTTTGTAAAAAGAGAACAAATCTTTAATTATTTATAAAGCTATTTATGATTTATGAATTCACGTATATAATATATAATATATTAACTAAACGGATTAAACAATTACATCATGGTTTTAAACATAAAAGGTAAAGGAGATTTGATGGTATGAAATTTAAAATGATTATAAGTAAACTTTTGATTATGGTATTTACTATATCTGTATTAACAGCTGTACCAACAAAAAAAGTTTATGCTGATGCTTTTAAGAATGTTACATTAGGAGCTGATTTAACTGCTCAGCAAAAAGAAGACATGCTTAAATATTTTGGCGTTACTAGACAGGAAGTCAATGTACAAGAAATTAATATAGACGAAGAAACGAAGTATTTAAGTGGAGTAGCTTCAGAAAAACAAATAGGAACAAAATCTATATCCTGTTCTTATGTAGAACCTACTGATAAAGGCGGATTAAACATATCCGTAAATAATATATATTGGGTTAATGAAAGCATGATAAGAAATGCTTTAATTACTGCAGGCATACAAAATGCTAATGTTAAAGTATCTGCTCCTTTTAATGTGTCTGGAACAGCAGCGCTTACAGGAATATTAAAGGGTTTTGAAAGCAGTACTGGAGGAAAGAAAATTAGCGAAGATAAAAAGAAAGTAGCTAATGAAGAGTTGATGGTAACTGGTAATTTAGGTGAAAAAATTGGACAAGACAAAGCGGCTGGTTTAATAAATGAGGTTAAAAAAGAAGTAGTTAAAGAAAAGCCTAAGGATGAAAAGGCAGTAGAAAAAATAGTATTAAATGTAACTAATAATTATAACTACAACTTAAGCCCAGAAGATATTAAGAGTATAACTGCTTTAATGAATAAGATAAATGGCTTACATTTAGATTTTAAACAACTAAAAGGTCAATTTAATGATGTTACAAGCAAATTACAAGCAACACTACAAAGTGACGAAGCTAAGAATTTCTTCGGCAAGATGTGGGATTCAATTATAAACTTTTTCTCAAGCATTTTTTCTAACCACAGTAAAGATGCCAAAACTACCTTAGGTAATGGTACTGACCCATGGGGGCATTCCATAATTAAGTTAAATTTTTAAGAAGGTGAACTTTTACATGACAAAAATAATAGTTGATAGTACTTGTGATTTACCCGAAGAAATTTTGGATAAGCATAACATAGAATTTTTACCGCTAAGAATTTTAATTAAAGGTGCAGAATATCTAGATAAAAAGACAATAAAAATAGAGCAGGTTTACTCTGCAATGAAAGAAGGCATTGTACCAAAAACCTCTCAACCAAGACCTGCTGATATATATAATTTATTTACTGAATATTGTAATAAAGGAACGGATTTTATATACCTTTCATTCTCATCTGCTTTATCTGGCACATATGAAGTTGCTCATAGTATTGCTGCAGAATTTAAGAAAAAGTTTAAAGAAGTAAAAATTTCAGTAATTGATTCAAAAGCCGGGTCAACAGCCACTGGCTTAATAGCTTTGCAGGCTGCAAAACTAGCTGAGGCTGGCTATGACTTTAATATTATAACTAATGAAATATCAGAGCTAGTTAAGCATGTAGAACATATATTTACTATTCCAGATTTAAGCTGGCTTATTAGAGGTGGACGAATAAGTAAAACTAAAGGGCTTATAGGCAATGTTCTTGATATTAAACCAATTTTAGATGTTAAGGATGGAAAAATGGAAGTTATTCAAAAAATTAGAGGCAGGAAAAAAGCTCTTAATACAGTTGTAGATATTTTAGAAAAAAGAATTGAAAAGTTTCCTGATCAGGTTATTGGAATCAGCCATGCAGATGATATGGAAACTGCAAATGAACTTATGGAAATTATAAATAAGCGAATGGGAAAACATAATTTTATTGTTAATAAAATTGGGAGTGTACTAGGAAGCCATATAGGAATTGGCGGTGTAGGTGTGTTTTTCTTTAATGACAAAAACAAGCTATACATTGAATGAACAAATAAGCCATGGGGACGTTTCTCGTGGCTTATTTTTAATTGTCTATAAATAAAAACCACCTGCTAGAATATTGTGTTGATTGCAAACATGTCTCCACTTGAATATGTACTTATATTACATTATTATTAAGTTAATGATAAAATTTCAGTAAAATATCCCTGGGACTTAAATTTAAGGAGAAAGTATATGAAAAATACAAAAATAAAGCTAAGGACTAAAATAACAATGTTAAATATAATAGTAGTTTTTATAGCTTTAATACTCACAGTTATATTTATGTCTCAACTTAGAGTGTCTTGGATTAGAAAAGATACGGAAATCAACTTAATGAATATAAGTAAAATAGTATCAAAGTCTCCTTTAGTAGTAGAAGCTCTTAAAAATAACGATAATAAAGAAAAGGTACAAGCTTATGTAAAAAGTGTAATAAATTCATCTAAAAATATAGATTCATTAATTGTAATGGATTTAAGTGGAAATAGTTATGGCAATTCAGAATTTCAGAATATTCCTATTGGAAAGGATATAGATATATATAGTGAAGCTGCTATTCAAAATGGAGATAATTTAAATGATATGATACAAAGCTTTGGAAAACTTATTATATGTTTTGTACCTATAAAAGATGGAAATAATGTTCCTGTAGGCTTTGTAGTATCAAAGGTTCTAACTTCAAATTTAGAGGTAGCACGATATGAAATAATGGCAGTGCTGTTAATGGTAATATTTTCAGGACTACTTATAGGCAGCGTAGGCGCTCTTATAATATCCAATAGCGTAAAAAGCTCTCTTTTAGGATATGAAGCAGAGCAAATTTCAAAGCTATTTGTTCAGAAACAGGAAGTTTTAGATACATTAGAGGAAGGAATTATTGCAGTAGATGAAAAATTTAAAATAACCTTTTATAATAAAGGTGCTATAAATATATTAAAAATAAAAGATGAAGATATAATAGGAAAGGATATTTTTAAGATAATTCCTAATTCAAATTTGGGAAAAATATTTGTAAATGGAGAGGCTCAGTATAATAAGGAAATGCTTATAAAAGATACGGTTATATTAACCAACAGAATACCTATAATGAAAAAAGACAAAATTATAGGAGCTGTTGCTATATTTAGGGATAAAACAGAATTAACCAGATTAGCAGAAGAATTAACAGGTGTAAAACAGGTGGTTGAAGCACTAAGAGCTAATAATCATGAGTTTATGAATAAGCTTCATGTAATATTAGGACTTATACAAATAGGGGAATTAGAAGAAGCAAAAAAATATATTTTAAATCAAACTAAAATTCAGCAGCAAAAGGTGAGCTTAGTAATGAATAAAATTGAGGATGCAACTATTGCGGCACTTATGCTAGGGAAAATTAGCAGGGCAAAAGAAATGGGAGTAGAGCTTATTATAAATCCAAATAGTAATATAAAAAGAAGAAGGGGAAGAATAAATAGTCATGTTCTAGTAACTATAATTGGTAATTTATTGGAGAATGCTATGGAGGCTGTAAGTTCCAGTGAAAAGGATGAAAAAAATGTGGAAATTCTTATTGATGAGAATGAAAAAGAAATACTTGTAGAGGTAAAGGATACAGGAGTTGGAATAAAGAAGGAGAATATTCCCAGTATATTTGATAAAGGTTTTTCTACAAAGGGAAGTAATAGGGGAAGGGGATTGCCTCTTTTAAAACAAATAGTAGAAAATTTAGATGGAAAGGTAGAGGTTTTATCAGAGGAAGAAGTAGGAACGAAATTTATAGTTCAAATTCCAAAGGGGGATAAGAATGATTAAGGTACTAATAGTGGAAGATGATCCTATGGTGGCTCAGATAAACAAAAAGTATACAGAAAGTGTTGATGAGTTTAATGTAATTGGCATTTGTAATAATGGTAAAGATGCTTTAGAGATGATAAAGAATAATAATATAGATTTGATTATATTAGATATTTATATGCCTAAATTGGATGGTATAGGTTTTTTAAAAGAAATAAGAAACTCTGGTATTAGTACAGATATAATTATGGTTACTGCAGCGGATGAGTCGGACAAATTAAATGAGGTTTTAAAATTAGGAGCTATAGATTATCTCATTAAGCCTTTTGAATATGAAAGATTTAAGGATGCCTTAAATAAGTTTAAAGTTAGACATAAGGTGCTGAGCCAAAAATCTATAATTAGTCAAGATGATATAGATAGAATAACTAATCAAAGTAACTTTAATATAAATGAAGATGCTCAAAAGGGTATTAATGATAGGACTTTAAAAAGACTAAAGGATTTTTTAAAAGACTATAGCGAAGAATGTTTTACTTGTGAGGAAATAGCAGAAGAAATGAGATTATCAAGGGTTACTATAAGAAGATATTTAGAATATATGACTTCCATAGGGGAATTAAATAGAGATATAGAATATGGAGAAATAGGAAGACCTAAAACCATATATAAACTATTATAGATAGTTAACAATTTACATGAAAAAATATAAATCCTTTTTTTGCAAAAAAGATAATGAAAGCCTTCATAAAGTATTCATACTTATGGAGGTTTTCAGGCTTAATGAAATGAAATTTTAAAGTTAATTCACGAATTATTGATAATTGTGAGAATATTTACAATATTGTGTTATAATATTAACAATAATAACTTTACTTACAAAATGGTTATAATAATTACATAATATAGAAGTTATTGCTCCTATGGTATATCATTAATATAGAAACAAAGTAATCAATTGGCCAATTGATCAATAAATAATCCAAAATTAAAGTTTAAAATACTCATTACATGATGGGAGAGATTCATATGGACTATAAAGAAATGAGCTTAAAGCTTCATGAGGAAAATGAAGGGAAAATAGAAGTAACATCTAAAGTGCCAGTAAAAGACAAAAATGATTTAAGTGTAGTATATACACCGGGAGTAGCAGAGCCATGTAAGAAAATTCATGAGAACATTGAAGACGTATACAAATATACAGCTAAAAAGAATTTAGTTGCAGTGGTAACAGATGGAACAGCAGTATTAGGGCTTGGAGATATTGGACCAGAAGCAGCTATGCCAGTTATGGAAGGTAAGTCTATTTTATTTAAGAAATTTGGAAATGTAGATGCCTTCCCTATATGTCTTAAGACGAAGGATGTAGATGAAATAGTTAAAACTGTAAAATATCTATCCCCAACATTTGGAGGAATAAATTTGGAGGACATATCTGCTCCAAGATGTTTTGAAATAGAAAGAAGACTTAAAGAGGAGTTAGATATACCTGTATTTCATGATGATCAGCATGGTACAGCTATAGTAGTTTTAGCAGGACTTATAAATGCTTTAAAATTAGTTAATAAAAAAATAGAGGAAGTAAAAATAGTTATTAATGGAGCAGGATCTGCTGGCATATCCATTTGTAAATTACTTATGGCAGCTGGAGCTAAAAATATAGTTATGTGTGACTTGAAGGGCGCTTTACGACAGGGAGAACAATGGATGAATGAAGCTCAGAGTCAAATTGCAAAGGTTACCAATAGAAATTTAGAAAGGGGGACTATTAAAGACATTATTAAGGGAAAAGATGTATTTATTGGTGTGTCTGGACCTAAGGTATTAACAGAAGAAATGGTATCTACCATGAATAAGGATGCTATAGTATTTGCTATGGCAAACCCTGTACCAGAAATACTTCCAGAGGAAGCACTAAAAGGTGGAGCTAGAGTTGTAGCTACTGGTAGATCAGATTATCCTAATCAAATAAATAATGTGTTGGTTTTCCCAGGTATATTTAGAGGGGCACTAGATGTTAGGGCAAAAGCTATAACAGAAGAAATGAAATTAGAAGCTGCTAGGGCTATAGCTAGTATAGTGGATGACAGTGAATTAAATGAAAAATGTATTATACCAGATGCTTTTGATAAAAGAGTAGCTGAAGTTGTAGCAAAGGCAGTAGGAGAAATAGCCATAAAAACTGGTGTATCAAATTTAAAAAAATAAAATAAGGTTAGGGGGCTTTTCTATGAGTAAGAAAAAAATGAGCCTAGTTACAAAAATAATGATAGGCTTAATTCTAGGAATTATAGTGGGATTATTCTTTGTATCTGCACCTAAAATTGCAACTACCTATATTCAACCTATAGGAACTTTATTCTTAAACCTTATCAAGATGACCATAGTTCCATTGGTATTTGCTTCATTAGTTGTTGGTGCAGCAAGTATTGGGGATGTTAAAAAGTTAGGTAGAATTGGTGGAAAGACTATGATATATTTCTTTGCTACTACTGCCATTGCTATACTAATAGGATTAGTTGTTGCTAATATATTTAAACCAGGAGTAGGAGTTCAATTAGTTCAGGGTGCAAAACCAAAGGCTACTGAGGCACCTTCAATAGTACAAACTTTATTGGATATAGTTCCAACTAACCCAGTAGATGCATTAGCAAAAGGAAATATGCTTCAAATTATATTCTTTGCATTATTTACAGGAGTAGGAGCTACTTTTATAGGAGAAAAAGGGCAAGCTTATTTGAAATTTTGTGATAGCTTAGCAGAAATTATGTATAAAATTACTGAGATCATAATGAACTTAGCACCTTATGGTGTATTTGCTCTTATAGTACCAGTTATAGCTACTAATGGACCTAAGGTATTACTTCCACTTGCTAAGTTAATACTAGTTTGTTATTTAGGATTTATTTTACATGCAATTATAGCTTACTCTTTCTCAGTTAGAGCTTTTTCAAAGATATCTCCAAAGGAATTCTTTAAAGGGGCTTCACCTGCTACAGCAATTGCTTTTAGTACAAGTAGTAGTTCAGGAACATTACCTATAACTATAAAAACAGCAAAAGAAACCTTTGGAGTATCAGATAGTATTGCAAGTTTTGTGCTTCCACTTGGGACTACAATAAATATGGATGGAACTGCAATTTATCAAGGTGTTTGTGCAATATTTATTGCCCAAGCTTATGGAATACCACTTGGCATAGGACAACAGCTTACAATTCTACTTACTGCCCTTCTTGCTTCAATTGGAACAGCAGGAGTTCCAGGTGCAGGATTTATGATGCTCATGATGGTATTGTCTTCAGTAGGACTTCCTCTTGAGGGAGCAGCACTAATAGCTGGTATAGATAGAATATTGGATATGGGTAGAACAGCAGTTAATGTTACAGGAAATGTATCTGCGGCTATTGTTGTAGCTGCTTCAGAAGGAGAATTAAATTACGAAGCTGCTACAATAAAAAATAAGAATAACTCTGCCAAGGCTTAAAAATTTAATATTAATAACTCTTAAATGGGGGAATTATTATGAGTAAAACTGTGGGTATTTTAGGGGGTATGGGACCTAAAGCAACGGCGGATTTGTTTAATAAAATTGTAGATTTTACTGATGCTAAAAGTGATCAGGAACACATTCACATACTTATTGATAATAATGTAAATATTCCTGATAGAACAAATTTTATATTGGGTAAGGGTGATAATCCTATAAGCGAATTAATAGAGACAGCTGTAAGATTAAGAGATAATGGAGCGGATTTAATTATAATGCCTTGTAATACAGCACATTACTTTTATGATAAATTAGTGGATGCTGTGGGAGTACCTTTTATAAATATGATAGAAGAAGTTGGTAAATATATTTTAAAGCATTATGGTAAATGTAAAGTTGGATTATTGGCTACCCTAGGAACTTATGAGGGAAAGGTATATGAAAAATACTGCGGAAAGTATGGTATAGAAATAGCTACACCTAGTGAGGAGGGAAAGAAAAAACTTTTAGATTTAATTTACAGGGTAAAAGCGGGGGAGAGAGATTTTAGTTTAGAATATATCAATGGGTTTTTAAGAGAATTTAGAGAGAATAATATTAATGTGGTCATACTAGGATGTACGGAATTGCCACTAGTATTTGATCCTTTAAAGAAAGAATTAAATGATTTTGATTTTATATCATCCACGGATATTTTAGCTAGAAAAACCGTGGATATAGCAAAATAATATAATTTTGGGGGGTTTTTAAATGTTATATAGAATAGAAAGTGATTCCATAGGAGAAAAACAGGTGCCAAAGGATGCTTATTATGGAGTACAGACTTTAAGAGCCTACGAAAACTTTAAAATAACAGGCAGAAAAATACACCCTGAGCTAATAAAGGCTTTAGCCCAAATCAAGAAAGCCGCAGCTATAACCAATATGGAAATAGAACTTTTAAATAGAAAAATAGGAAATGCTATAGTTAAGGCTTGTGATGAAATAATAGAAGGGAAATTACATGATGAATTTATAACAGATGCAATCCAGGGTGGAGCAGGTACTTCTATGAATATGAATGCTAATGAAGTTATAGCAAACAGGGCCATAGAAATATTAGGAGGAGAAAAGGGAGATTATAGTATAGTTCATCCTAATGATCATGTAAATATGGGACAGTCTACCAATGATGTTATTCCTACAGGTGGGAAAATTGCAACCATTAGACTTTTAGAGAAAGCAATAGCAGAATTAAATAACTTAGATAAAGCTCTTATGAAGAAGTCAAAGGAATTTGATCATGTTATAAAAATGGGAAGAACTCAACTTCAGGATGCAGTTCCAATTAGACTTGGACAGGAATTTAAGGCTTATGCCGATGTAATAAAGAGAGATATTGTAAGAATTAAAAGAAACATGGATGATTTAAGATATGTAAGTATAGGGGCTACTGCCATAGGAACAGGATTAAATGCAGATGAAGAGTATGTAAAAAATATTACTCCTAATCTATGCAAAGTTTCAGGCTTAGATTTAGTTCAGTGCGAAGACTTAGTAGATGGAACTCAAAATTTAGATACTTTTGCAGCAGTATCAGGAGCCTTAAAGGTATGTGCAATTGATTTATCAAAAATAAGCAATGATTTGAGATTATTATCTTCTGGACCAAGAACAGGTATTGGAGAAATAAATCTTCCTCCGAAACAAAATGGATCTTCCATAATGCCAGGAAAAATCAATCCTGTTATACCAGAAGTGGTTAGCCAAGTAGCTTTCAATGTAATAGGCAATGATATGGCTATTACTATGGCGGCGGAAGGTGGTCAGCTAGAATTAAATGCTTTTGAGCCTGTACTTTACTATAATTTATTTGAATCTATTGAAACATTAGCAAATGGAGTAGACACCTTTATAGAAAATTGTGTAAATGGAATAACTGCTAATGAAAAACATTGTAAGGATTTAGTAGAAAATAGTGTAGGAATAATAACTGCTCTATGTCCACATGTAGGATATAAAGCTTCTGCTAGAATTGCTAAAACTGCTATAAAGACTGGAGAATCAGTAAGAGAATTAATATTAAAGGAAGGTCTTTTAAAAGATGCGGAGATGGATGTAATATTTGATGCCTATGGTATGACAAAACCAGGTATATCAGGAAAGGAACTTTTGAAGAAATAAAACTTTAAATAAAGCCTTGCATTTTGCAGGGCTTTATTTATGTGAATATGATAAAATTAAGTAGGGGTGAGTGTTCCTAGATCTAAAGGGGGGATTGTGATGAAATATGATTTTAATGAAGTAATAGATAGGCATAATACAAATTCAGTAAAATGGGATTTTAATAAGGAAAAGTTTGGTGAAGAAGATGTAATACCTATGTGGATAGCGGACATGGACTTTAAGGCGCCTGAAGCTATAATAGAAGCTATTAAAAAAAGAGCTGATCATGGAGTTTTTGGATATACTGCTCCTGATGAAAACTATTATAAATCTATAATAAATTGGATGGATAAGCATCACAATTTTAAAGTAGAAAAACAGTGGATTTGTCCAGCTCCTGCAGTAGTACCAGCACTATATTGGATAGTGCAGAGCTATACGGAAAAGGGAGACAAAATTATTATTCAACCTCCAGTATATCATCGTTTTAAAGGAGCCATAGAAGATAATCAGCGTATTGTAGTTGAAAACCCATTAAAGTTAGTAGATGGCAAGTATTATATGGATTTTGAAGACTTAGAGAAAAAAATAGATTCAAAAGTAAAACTACTATTTTTATGTAGTCCACATAATCCAGTAGGGAGGGTATGGACAAAAGAGGAATTAACAAGACTTGGTGAGATATGCTTAAAACATAACATTATAGTTGTATCAGATGAGATTCATTCAGATTTAGTATTTGAAGGATATAAACATATTGCCTTTCCAAATATAAGTGAAGATTGTGCTAATAACTCCATAATATGTACAGCCCCAACTAAAACCTTTAATATAGCTGGTTTACAGGTTTGCAACATAATTATACCTAATGAAGTATTGAGAGATAAATTTTTAAATGCATTAAAAATAAATGCTATGGGAGATTTAAATACTTTTGGAATAGTGGCGTTAGAGGCTGCTTATAATGAAGGAGAAAATTGGTATAGGGAAATGCTGAATTATATTCAAGGTAATTTTAATTTCTTAGAAAATTATTTGAGAGAATATCTACCTGAAATTAAAGTTATTAAAGCAGAAGCTACTTACTTAGCTTGGGTAGATTTTACAGCATTAGGTATGAAGAATGAAGAACTGAGAGATTTTTTACTAAAAAAAGCTAAGGTAGCTTTTAATGACGGATATATTTTTGGAAAAGCAGGAAATGGGTTCCAAAGAGTGAATTTAGCTTGTTCTCGATATACCTTACAGGAAGGATTAAGAAGGATAACCAAGGCCTTAAATGGTTTGGAAAAAAATATATAAAAAAGTTTCAAAAAACTATTGCAAAATAATAATAACTATTATATAATAA
>ENA-UOOE01001819-UOOE01001819.1-fermentation-metagenome-genome-assembly--contig:-NODE-1819-length-16915-cov-42.917794_pt1 | contig 16915 bp, 10 predicted proteins | sample MGYA00245776_ERZ724021 | MGnify/ENA primary metagenome ERZ724021 (study PRJEB28704, sample SAMN03018321) | fermentation metagenome | biome: anthropogenic terrestrial biome; feature: soil... | reverse complement strand
TTTTTTTCTTACCTTTGTAGCCTCAACATCAAAATTATGAGCAGAAAAACAAGAGTCCGCTTCGCCCCCAGTCCTACCGGGCCGCTTCATATCGGCGGAGTTCGCACGGCATTATACAACTACCTGTTTTCCAAACAACAAAACGGAGACTTCATCCTTCGGATTGAAGACACCGACTCCACCCGGTTTGTTCCCGGAGCAGAAGCATACATTCAGGAAGCTTTCGACTGGTTGGGACTGCCCTACGACGAAAGTCCCGCAAAAGGAGGGAAATTCGGGCCCTACCGACAGTCGGAACGAAAAGACATTTACAAAAAATACGTCCACAAACTGTTGGACGAAGGCAAGGCGTACATCGCCTTTGATACCCCCCAGGAGCTGGAAGCCAAACGCAACGAAATCCCGAACTTTCAATACGATGCCACCACCCGGCTTCAGATGCGGAATTCACTGACGTTACCCACCGAAGAGGTGAAAAAGCTGATCGACAACGGTACGCAATACGTGGTACGCATAAAGATTGAGCCCCGTATCGATATCACCGTAAACGATTTAATTCGTGGAGAAGTGGTAATCAACTCCTCAGTGCTCGATGACAAGGTCATTTACAAATCGGCCGACGAACTGCCGACGTACCACCTTGCCAACGTGGTGGACGACCACCTGATGGAGATCACGCACGTTATTCGCGGTGAAGAATGGTTGCCGTCGGCTCCCCTTCACGTGTGGTTATACAGAAGTTTCGGATGGGAAGATACTATGCCCGAGTTCGCCCACCTGCCGCTCCTGCTCAAACCCGAAGGCAACGGAAAGCTGAGCAAGCGCGACGGGGACCGCCTCGGATTTCCCGTCTTTCCGTTGGAATGGAAAGACCGCCAATCAGGTGAAACATCATCGGGATACCGCGAAAGCGGGTACTTGCCTCAGGCCGTTATCAACTTTTTGGCTTTGCTGGGATGGAATCCGGGAACAGAGCAGGAGATTTTCTCTCTCGATGAGCTGGTTACGGCCTTTTCGTTCGAACGATGCAGCAAGAGCGGTGCAAAGTTTGATTTCGAAAAAGCCAAGTGGTTCAACCACAAATATATTCAGGGAACACCCAATGAACTGTTGGCGGAGATGATCCAACCTGTTTTGGCAGAAAAAAACATTCCCTGCGACAAGAACTATGCCGCCAACGTTATCGGATTGGTGAAAGAACGGGTGAATTTCGTGAAAGAATTGTGGGATCAGGCCTCGTTTTTCTTCATTGCGCCGGCTTCATACGACGAAAAAACGGTAAAAAAACGCTGGAAAAAGGAAAGTTCCGCACAACTGTCCGAACTTATTAACGTGTTGCAAAGCATCGATGACTTCTCTTCCGAAAATCAGGAGATCCGGGTTAAGCAGTGGATTGAAGAGAAAAACTATCCCATCGGAAACATTATGAATGCTTTCCGTCTGGCTGTAGTAGGCGAGAGCAAGGGCCCTCACATGTTCGACATTACTTCGCTTCTGGGCAAGCAGGAAACCATAGGCCGGTTAACGACAGCCATAACAAACATTCCTGCTCCGGAGAATACATAAACCCAATATTTGTACAACCAAAAACTATTCGAAGTTATGAACCTGAAGTCAAAAAGAAAATTCAGACTAAGAACCCGTTTTTTTGTTCCTGCTGTTTTCATCCTGGCAATTGCTCTGGTTACACTGCTGTTTCCCCGCCAGGGAGATTTCAAGTACTCCTTCAGCGAAGGAAGACCCTGGCAATACGGGCTTTTGACTGCTCCGTTCGATTTCCCCATTTACAAACCTGCCGATCAACTGAAAGCAGAACGAGACAGCATCCTGCGCTTTTACGAACCCTACTATACCATCGATGAAAGTGTTGAGAAGAACGCAATGGCTGAATTCGATGCCGATGTTAACCTGAACACGAAGCTCAGCAGCCTGTCTCCTGATTATATCCTTTACCTGAGGAACAGTTTACAGAAAATATACCGGTCGGGAATCATGCGTTCAGAGGATTACGACAAGGTTTTCAGTTCCGAAACTCAATCCATGCGGTTACGAAAAGGAAACCTGGCTGAATCAAAAAGTGTGGAAACATTTAGCACCATTAAATCGGCATACGAACAACTCCTCAATAATACGCCGAAAAGCATGGATGCCGAATTAATACGTTTGGCAGATGTAAATAAATATATCCGCGAAAATATCGTGTACGATGCTTCTACATCCGAAAAGGCCAGGGAGGAATTTATCCAGCAGGTTTCTCCCTCCACAGGGATGGTGCAAACGGGACAACGTATTATTGACCAAGGGGAAATAGTCAGCTCCCAAACCTACAAGGTATTGAACTCACTAAAACGGGTCACCGAAGAGCGAAGCGGGAGAACCGGTAAAAACGGATGGATGATTTTCGGTCAACTCTTGCTGGTAGTTCTTCTGTTTGGGGCATTTTATGCATACCTGCTTTTCTTCCGGCCGCATGAATACCGAAACAGGAAGCACGTCACGTTCATGGTGTTGCTGGTGACCTCCTTTGTAGCACTGACAGCAATCACCAGTCAGCTTGACCTTTTCAACGTGTACATTATCCCGTATGCCATAGTCACTATTCTGATACGAACATTTATTGACTCCCGTACGGCATTGTTTGCCAGTTTGATTACCATTATCCTAAGTTCGCTGATGGTCCCCTTTCCGTTTGAATTTATCGTCATACAGATTGCCGTTGCGATGGTGTCGGTATTTATGCTGAAAGAGCTCTCGGAACGTTACCAGTTAATACGCAGCTCCTTCTTTATCCTGATCGCCTACAGCTTGATGTATATAGGCCTGGTCATGCATCAGGAAGGGAACATCAACAAAATTGACCCGATCATATTTATCTATTTTTTCATCAATTTCATTTTTATATTGTTCTCCTATTCGCTGGTATACCTCATCGAGAAATCCTTCGGATTCATATCGGGGGTAAGCCTGATTGAATTATCGAACATCAACAAACCGTTATTGAAGGAGTTGTCTGAAAAAGCACCAGGAACCTTCCAGCATTCATTACAGGTCTCAAACCTGGGTATGGCCGCTGCAGTAAAAATCGGGGCCAATGCTTCTCTAATAAGGACGGGAGCATTGTATCACGATATCGGAAAAATGGTAAATCCTGCTTTTTTTACCGAAAATCAATCGCCGGGGATGAATCCGCACGCGGGACTCCCTTTCGAGGAAAGTGCGCGCATCATCATCAATCACGTGAGAGACGGAGTGAAAATAGCGCAAAAAAACAACTTGCCGAAGCAGATAACCGATTTTATTGAAACGCACCACGGAACCAGTATGCCGAAATACTTCTACATCTCCTGGAAAAACGCTAACCCCGGGAAAGAGATAAACGAAGACCTGTTCCGCTATCCCGGGCCCAATCCTTTCTCAAAAGAGACGGCCATCATGATGATGGCCGATGCGGTGGAAGCTGCTTCAAGAAGCTTGCCGGAATACAACGAAGACAGCATCCGGAATCTGGTGGAATCGCTGATCGATTCACAGGTGACAGAAGGGTACTTCAAGCTGGCCCCCATCACTTTCCGTGACATTGCGGCCATAAAAGAAGTTTTTCTTCAAAAGCTCCAGACCATCTACCACACACGGATTGCCTATCCAAAGCTGGACAAGCCCCAGACTCAACCAGAATCAGTATAAAGGTTTTTATTCCCATTCAATGGTTGCCGGCGGTTTCGATGAGATATCGTATACCACGCGGTTTACCCCTTTGACCTTGTTGATAATCTCGCTCGACACTTTTGCCAGAAACTCGTAAGGCAGATGTGCCCAATCCGCTGTCATGGCGTCAGTGGAAGTTACAGCACGCAAAGCAATGGTATTTTCGTAAGTGCGTTCGTCACCCATTACGCCCACCGATTGTACCGGTAAAAGGATTGCTCCTGCCTGCCAAACCTTGTCGTACAACCCTGCTGCACGGAGGTTCGAAACAAAAATGTCATCGGCGTCCTGTGCTATGCGTACTTTTTCCGGCGTGATGTCGCCCAGGATCCGGATACCCAGTCCCGGACCGGGGAAAGGATGGCGATAAATAAGATGCGATTTCATTCCAAGTTCCAGACCGATTTTCCGCACTTCGTCCTTAAAAAGTAATTTCAACGGCTCGCACAGTTTCAGGTTCATTTTCTCGGGAAGCCCACCTACGTTGTGATGGCTTTTGATAACGGTTCCCGTAATGGAAAGCGACTCGATGATATCGGGATAAATGGTCCCCTGCGCCAACCACTTTATGGCGGTAAGTTTATGCGCTTCTTCGTCGAAGACATCTATAAATCCCTTGCCGATGATTTTACGTTTGCGCTCGGGGTCAGTTACTCCGGCAAGTTCCTTGTAAAAGCGTTCTCGGGCATCTACACCGATGACGTTCAGTCCGAGATGTTCGTAATTTTCGAGAACGGTTTCAAACTCATTTTTACGCAGCAATCCATGATTTACGAAAATACAGGTCAGGTTCTTTCCAATGGCTTTGTTCAGTAAAACGGCTACAACGGAAGAATCCACACCTCCGGAAAGGGCCAAAATCACCTTATCGTCTCCCAGTGTTTCTTTCAGATCAGCTACTGTCGCCTCAATGAACGATGCAGGCGTCCAGTCTTTCCGGCATCCGCAGATCGCCAGAAAATTATCCAGTAGCTTGTTACCTTGTTCCGTATGGAAGACTTCCGGGTGAAACTGCACTCCCCATGTAGGCTCATCCTTCACTTTGTAGGCAGCGATTTCCACCTCTTCGGTGGAAGCAATAACCGAGAAATTATCGGGAATCCGCACGATCGTATCCCCGTGAGACATCCATACTTGCGATTGTTGCGGGAGGTTCCCCAAAAGCAGGTCACCTGTTTCTTTCACGCTCAGATGGGCCCTCCCGTATTCGCGCGAATCGCTCTTGTCGACCGTACCGCCCGATGATTGTGCTATCCACTGGGCACCGTAACAAATTCCCAGTACCGGATAATTACGCCGTATTTCATGGAGATCGGTTTTAAAAGCATTGTCGTCGTTGACCGAAAACGGGCTTCCGGAGAGAATTACTCCTTTTACCGATCTATCTCCGAAAGGGAATTTGTTGAAGGGTACTATTTCGCAATAAGTATTCAGCTCGCGTACACGGCGGCCGATGAGCTGAGTTGTCTGAGAACCGAAATCGAGAATGATTATTTTTTCGTGCATATATTTTTGAAGAAGTTAGAAATTAGAAGCCAGAAATTAGCATGAACACACAAGCAACAGCGGCGCGTTGTTTGTATTTTTTGCAGTGCAAAGATACGAAAAGTATGGAAAAAAATAGCATGACGTATGGTATAAGCATCGGATAGATAAATTAACAAAAGAAGATCATTTTACAAATTATTTTCCTATCTTTGAATCTTTGAAGATCATATTTCAGACTGATAATGAAAGTACACCACCAATTATTTGCATTCATTCTTTTAATCATTCCCGTTTTATCGATGGGCCAATCGGTTGATGATGCGAAAAAATGGTACCTGGAAGGGGACTTTACGCAAGCAAAACCTGTTTTTGAAGCTGAATACCGGGTTAATCCCAACAATGCCCAGCTTAATCTATGGCTTGGTGTAATATCGCTTGCTGAAAGCGATTATCAAAAAGCCCAGCAATACCTTGAGTTTGCTTCGCTAAAAAATATTCAGGAGTCGTACCTACAACTGGGACAGCTTTACACTAAAATGTACCGGTTTGCCGACGCTGAAAAGGAATTCACCCGATACGAAAAAGCCAACCGGAGAAATAAGCAAGCGCTTGCATTACTCAACCCTTACAAAGAATATGCCGATAAGCTGAAACGACTGATAAACCGCACTGAGGATGTTCAGATCATTGACAGCATAGTTGTCCCTAAATCCGATTTTCTCTCGGTTTATAAACTGAGTGCATCTGCCGGATCGCTGCAGCCGGTAAGTGGTTTTTTCCGGGATCAACCCAACAACAATCAGGTGCTTTTCCTCAACGAACGTCAGGATAAGATCTACTATCCGCAAGACGATTCGATTTCGGGAAGTAACCTCTATACCATGGAAAAACTACTGGACAGCTTCGGCAATGAGAAACGGTTATCGGAATCGATCAATCAAGAGGGGAATCAGGCTTACCCGTTTGTTATGCCCGATGGCCTTACCATTTATTTCTCCTCCACCGGGCACGGTTCATTGGGTGGGTATGATCTGTTTGTTACCCGATATAACCTGGCCACAAACTCGTACCTAACCCCTAATCAGCTGAACATGCCGTTTAACTCCCCCTTCAACGACTACATGATGGCTATCGATGAAGAAAAAGGTATCGGCTGGTTCGCCAGCGACCGGTTTCAACCGAAAGACTCCGTTTGTGTTTATACGTTTGTTCCCTCTCCTGAAGTTGTGCTGCTGGAGAATGAAGATGCGTCTTACCTGGCAAACCGGGCAAGGATATCCTCCATAAAGGAATCCTGGAAACCAGATATTGACTATTCAGCCTTGCTGCAACGTTCACACAAAACAACTGCTCCACAAAAGACTACGCAAAAAAAAGATTTTACGTTTGTTATTAACGACGAAAAAACCTACTATACGTTGACAGATTTTAAAAATGCAACGGCCAGGTCGCTCTTTTCTCAAGCCATCAACTTGAAGACCAGACTGAATCAACAGGAAAAGGACCTATCGGAAAAACGCCGGCAAATTGCAGGAAGTTCCAACTCATCTGCACTATCGGCGTCCATATTAAATCTTGAAAAGGAAACCGAAAATCTATTCAGAGAGATTGAATCGCTGGAATTACGGGCGCGCAATGAAGAGATCAGAAACAGTTTTTAATTCTTTACATCATGACTTTCAATGTAATCATTGTTGCCGTTTTAATCGTTCTGGGAATTTTACTACTTCTCATTGAGTTTTTTCTGTTACCGGGTATCAGTATTGCCGGAGTAGGCGGCGCTATTTTTATGGTAGGCGGCGTGATCTACTCCTACATCTACCTAGGTTCTACAGCCGGCAACATTACACTGGCCCTTTCGTTAATTTTGCTTGCACTGGCATTTGTGTGGCTGCTAAAATCCAAATCACTGCAAAAGATAGCGCTTACTGCCGACATTCGTGAAACGGTGGACAACAGCGACCTGAAAAGCCTTCAGCCTGGTGATACCGGAATAACGGTTTCCCGGTTGAATCCTATCGGAAAGGTGATGATAAACGAAGTAACTGTTGAAGGGAAATCCTTCGATGGGGAACTTATTGATGAAGATACAGAAATAGAAGTTGTACGGGTAGAATCGTATAATGTGACGGTTAAAAAGAGAGAACAAGAAGCAAAGATATAAGACAGAAGGCTCTCAGATACTCAAACAAGAACGTCGAACTTTAAATATTGAACTTTAAACACCAAATAAATTAAATTATGGAATTATCTTTTCCTCTGATTATTGGGATTGCATTAATTGTAATTTTCGTACTGATTTTTTTCCACTATGTGCCTTTCTTTTTGTGGATTAACGCTCTCTCGGCAAACGTCCGAATATCGCTTGTCCAGTTGTTCTTGATGCGTTTACGCCGGGTTCCGCCTCACACCATCGTCTACGCGATGATTGAAGCGCACAAGGCCGGATTGAAAAACGTTACCCGGGACAACCTGGAAGCGCATTACCTGGCCGGAGGGCACGTGGAACAAGTTGTCCATGCGCTTGTTTCGGCATCAAAAGCCAACATCGAACTGCCTTTTCAGATGGCCACAGCCATTGACCTCGCAGGCCGTGACGTACTGGAAGCCGTAAGGATGTCGGTAAACCCCAAGGTTATTGACACACCGCCGGTTTCGGCAGTAGCCATCGATGGTATTCAACTAATTGCCAAAGCGCGCGTTACGGTCCGGGCCAACATCAAGCAATTGGTGGGTGGTGCCGGTGAAGAGACCATCCTTGCCCGCGTTGGTGAAGGAATTGTATCCTCTATCGGTTCGGCAGCTTCGCACAAATCGGTGCTCGAAAACCCCGACTCCATTTCGAAACTTGTGTTAAGAAAAGGATTGGATGCCGGGACTGCATTCGAAATTCTCTCTATTGATATTGCTGATATCGATATAGGTAAAAATATCGGTGCCGTCCTGCAAATGGATCAGGCACAAGCCGACAAGAACATTGCCCAGGCCCGTGCCGAAGAGCGCCGCGCCATGGCTATCGCCCTTGAACAGGAGATGAAAGCCAAGGCCCAGGAAGCCCGCGCGAAGGTAATTGAAGCCGAAGCTGAAGTACCTAAGGCAATGGCCGAAGCGTTCCGCAGTGGCAATATGGGCATTATGGATTTCTACCGGATGAAGAACATCCAGTCGGATACCGATATGCGCGATGCGATTGCCAAGCCTCAAGGCGGAGCGAAAGAAGAGAGTTCGAAATAAATAGAGAACGAAAGTAAAGAAGTCTTAAACCATTACTTTTATGAGAATAATCCCTAATTCGGAATTTATTGTCAATCCCGATGGCAGTGTATTTCATCTTCACATCAGGCCCGAGCAACTGTCGGACAAGATCGTGATGATGGGTGACCCTGACCGCGTAACACTGACCGCTTCCTTTTTCGACAGTATCGAGTGCGATGTGCGCAGCAGGGAATTCCACACGGTTACAGGCATGTACAAGGGGAAACGTCTTACCGCACTCTCGCACGGCATCGGAACCGATAACATTGATATTGTTGTAACAGAGCTGGATGCTTTGGCCAATATCGATTTTCATACCCGAACGGTAAAACCGGAGTTTAGGCAATTGACCATGATCCGCGTGGGAACATCGGGCGGCATGCAGCCGCACTGCCCTATCGGATCGTATGTGGTCTCCGAAAAATCGATCGGTTTTGACGGGTTGCTTCACTATTATGCCCATTCGCAGGATGTACGGGAAGAAGATTTTGAAGAAGCCTTTCAGAAACAGGTAAACTGGTCACCCTACCACTGTTCGCCCTATGTGGTGAGTGCCGACGAAGAGCTGGTGGAACGCATCGGATACGACATGATTCGCGGAGTAACCATTTCCGCCATCGGCTTCTATGGCCCACAAGGCAGACACGTGAGGCTGCCCCTTGCTGATCCTGAGTTGAATGCAAAAATCGAGTCGTTCCGTTACAGCCATTACTCCATCACCAATTACGAGATGGAAAGTTCGGCCATCGCAGGCTTGGGTAAAATGATGGGCCACAAATGCATGACCGTTTGCGCCATCATTGCCAACCGGGTAGCCCTGGAATCGAATGCTGACTACAAAGGATCGATCGAGGATCTAATAAAAGTTGTACTGGAAAGGATATAACTATCTACGATTGAACAAACCACCTATTTAATTAACAATCAACAATGAAAAAAATTTTATTATTGTCGTTGGTGTTGCTGGGGATAACAGCAACGGCGCAACAGAATCCACCTCAGCCTATCGATCCGAATGTTCGGAAAGGCATATTGGAAAACGGGTTAACTTACTACATCCGTCAGAATAAACTACCTGAAAACCGGGCCGATTTCTACATCGCTCAAAAAGTAGGGTCAATGCAGGAAGAAGACAATCAGTCGGGACTGGCGCATTTTCTGGAGCACATGGCATTTAACGGAACAAAAAATTATCCGGGCAAGGATATGCTCAATTACCTACAAGATAACGGAATTAAATTCGGAACAAACATCAACGCATATACCTCGCTTGATGAAACCGTCTATTTTTTGACCGACGTCCCCACCACCCATGAAAACCTGGTGGACTCGGTGCTTCTCGTCCTTCACGACTGGTCGAATGGCATTTTGCTGGAGGACGAAGAGTTGGAAAAAGAACGCGGTGTTATTCGTGAAGAATGGCGTACCGGCGGCGGGGCACAATTCCGGTTGTGGAAAAAGATGCTTCCCGTAATGTATAAAGACAGCAAATACGCCAATCGCTTGCCTATTGGGAGTATTGATGTTATCAACAACTTCAAGCCCGAAGAAATCCGCGCGTACTACAAAAAGTGGTACCGCCCCGATTTACAGGGAATCATCGTTGTGGGTGATTTCGACCTCGACAATATGGAAACCAAAGTAAAGGAACTTTTCAACAAGATACCGGCTCAGGAAAATCCCGCTACCCGCGAATATTTTCCTGTCCCCGATAACGATACGCCCATCGTTTCCATCGCCACCGACCCGGAAGCGACACGTACACAACTGATGGTTTTTTACAAACACGAACCCATACCCAACGAAATTAAACTGTCGCAGGCCGGCCTGGTTTTAAATTACATCAAATCGGCTGCAGCTACCATGATCAATGAGCGGTTCCAGGAGATGGTTCAAAAACCGAATGCTCCGTTTACCTCTGCTTATGCTTACGACGACGAATATTTTGTAGCCAAGACCAAAGATGCCTGGACGGTTGTTGGAGGCTCTGCGGATGACAAGATCAAAGACGCAATAGCCGCCATGATTCGCGAAACGGAACGTGTGAGACGCTTCGGTTTCACCGCTTCGGAATATGAACGTGCCCGTACCAATATCCTGAAACAATACGAAAACGGATATAACAACCGCGATAAAGAGAGGAACAGCCGCTATTCGCAAGAGTACGTAAGCAGCTTCATCAACAGCGAACCTATCCCCGGTATTGAGTACGAGTACAACATGATGAACATGATAGCTCCCAACATTCCGGTTGAGGCTATCAACCAAACTATCGCGCAGCTTATCGGCGATAAAAACATGGTCATCTCTGTATCAGGTCCTGAAAAGGAAGGGTTGGTTTATCCAACGGAGGACGAACTTGTTGCGGCAATCAACAACGTGAAGAGTGAAAAGATTGAAGCCTACGTAGAAGAAGTATCCAACGAACCGCTTATCGCGACGCCTCCCACACCCGGAAAGATCGCACTAGTGGAAAAAAATGAAGCGCTGGACGCAACGGTCTGGACGCTTCAGAATGGCATGAAAGTAATCCTGAAAACTACCGATTTTAAGGACGACCAGATTGTCATGACCGGATCCAGTACCGGCGGATATTCACAATATGCCGTACAGGATCCGATCAACGCAAGAATGATGAACAACATCATCACGTTGGGGGGGGTAGGTAATTTCAGTACCACTCATCTGACAAAAGCGCTTGCCGGAAAAACGGCATCGGCCCGGCCAGGTGTTTCGCTTACCACACAAGATTTCAACGGTTCGTCTTCCATAAAGGATTTTGAGACCATGCTTCAACTGGTATATCTCTATTTCACAGCTCCCCGAAGCGACGACGATGCCTTCCAATCGTTTATTCAACGCATGGAAACACAGTTGAAAAATCAGGAAGCCGAACCGATGGTGGCCTTCAGTGATGCAGCGACGAAAGCTCTTTATGGCGACAATCCGCTGACAAAACGCACCAAAGTGGAGGACTTGGCAGGGATAGATTACAAACGCATCATGGAAATGTACAAACAACTGTTCCGTAATCCCGGCAGTTTTGTTTTCACGTTTGTCGGTAATATCGATGAGGCAAAGGTGAAACCTGTTATCGAGCAATACCTCGCTTCGCTTCCGGGAAAAGCCGTGAAAGGTGAATTTATCCATGTACCGATGGATTACCTGAAAGGAAAGTCGGAAAACATCTTCCAACGTGAAATGCAAAATCCCAAAGCATCGGTATTCATTGCTTCCACAGGAAACATGGAACGCAGCCAGAAGAATACCCTGCTGATGAGTATTTTTGACCAGATTCTTGACATCGTTTACACCGAAAAAATCCGTGAAGATGAAGGAGGAACTTATGGCGTTTATACACAAGGCGGCATTTCACGCTATCCGAAGGGTCAAAGTACATTGCAGATTGTTTACGATACGGACCCGACCAAAATGGAAAACCTGAATGCCATCATCCATCGCGAACTGAAATCAATAGCCGACAACGGTCCCCGCGCCGAGGATTTCAGCAAAGTGAAAGAATATATGTTGAAGCAGTACAACGAGAACCTGAAGGAAAACAGTTACTGGATGAATGTGCTCGACACCAACTATTTTTATGGAGAAGACAATCACTCCAATTATTTAACGATATTGAATTCCATTACAGCAAACGACGTGAAAAACTTTGTGAAAGAATTCCTGTCGCAAGGCAACGAGGCTGTCGTGGTGATGTTACCGAAGGAATAATCGGGACACGAAAGCTTTGAACTTTATATGTGTAGAGACGGTGTGCGACACCGTCTCTACATTATTTTTTCCACTTCAACCTTAAACTGTTGGTCACCACGCTCACGCTGCTCAGTGCCATGGCTGCTCCGGCAATCATCGGATTAAGCAAAAAACCGTTTACGGGATAGAGTATCCCCGCAGCAATGGGAATGCCGATAATGTTATAGATAAATGCCCAGAACAGGTTCTGACGAATAGTTTGAACGGTTTGGCGGGATAATCGGATGGCCTGCGGAATTTTAGTCAAATCAGACGAAATAATGGTCATTTTTGCCACATCCATGGCAATGTCGCTGCCCTGCCCCATAGCAATGCTCACATCAGCCTGTGCCAGAGCGGCGCTGTCGTTGATGCCGTCGCCCACCATAGCCACAACTTTTTCCTGTTGTTGCAACTCTTTTACAAATTCCAATTTTTCCTGCGGTAACACCTCCGCTTTGTAGTGCCTGATTCCGGTTTGCCCGGCGATGGCTTTGGATGTTGCTACGTTATCGCCTGTGAGCATATACATTTCGATACCCATTTCCTGCATCTTTCGGATAGCCGTAACTGATGTCTCCTTAATTTTATCGGAAATTGCCAGAACAGCCAAGGCTTTTTTGTTATCGGCAAACCAAATGATGGTTTTAGCCAATTGGCCCCACTCATCGGATTTAGCCTGTAACTCCTGCGAAATATAGATATTATTTTCCGACATCAGTTTTCGGTTTCCCGCAAAATACATTTTATCATTAACAATACCTTTTACTCCTCTTCCCGTAAGACTTTCGAAGCCGGAAACCAAAATCTCCTTACCATTTTCCAAATGCGCAACAACAGCATCAGCCAGCGGATGTTCTGATTGCTGTTCCAAAGCCATAAGCAAGGCTTTTGCAGACTCATCCATCCAGAGTTCATCTGTAACTTGCGGTTTACCTTCGGTAATGGTTCCGGTTTTATCCAATACAACGGCATTCACTTTTTGTGACAATTCCAGACTTTCAGCATCTTTTATCAGTATACCCTTTTCGGCACCTTTTCCCACCCCAACCATAATAGCGGTTGGTGTTGCCAGCCCCAGCGCACAAGGACAGGCAATAACCAGTACAGTAACAAAAGCCAGTAGCGCGTGTGTGAGCGCATTGTCTCCTCCAAAAATTAACCAAACGATAAACGTAATGATCGCGATTCCTATAACTACCGGCACAAATATACCTGCAATTTTGTCTACCAGTTTCTGTACCGGAGCTTTGCTGCCTTGTGCGTCTTGCACCATTTTAATAATGTGTGCCAACATTGTTTCTTTACCTACTTTATCGGCCCTAAACCTGAAACTGCCCTTTTGATTGATCGTTCCGGCAAACACTTTTTCTCCTTTTACCTTACGCACGGACATCGGCTCTCCGCTTAACATACTTTCGTCAACAAACGAGTCACCCGAAATTACCGTGCCGTCCACGGCAATTTTTTCTCCCGGTTTCACCTGCACGATTTCACCAACTGCCAACTTTTCGATAGCTATCTCAACCTGATTATTATCGTCACGAATAACAGTGACCGTTTTCGGCTGTAAACCCATCAGTTTTTTTAATGCAGACGAAGTACTGCCTTTGGCTTTTTCTTCCAACAGCCGCCCCAACAAAATAAAAGCGATAATTACCGCTGCGGCTTCAAAATAAACATGACCTTCCAATCCTTTGCTCTGCCAGAATTCGGGAAAAAGCATATTGAAGAGACTGAAAACGTACGCTGTCCCCGTACTTAATGCCACAAGTGTATCCATATTAGCAGTACGATGCCGGGTCTGCTTCCAAGCAGTAATGAAAAAATCTCTTCCCAGCCACAAAACCACCGGTGTTGCAAAAGCCCACATGATAAGGTCAGCATATGGAATGTTCATCAAAAACATCCCTACAATCACAACCGGTAGGGATAATATCAATGCCCAGACAGTTTTGTTTTTTAGTTGTCTATAATTCTTTTCATGAATTTCATCGAGCAGATCCTGTTGATTTTCTTCTTCGAGAACCAAGTCGTAACCGATGGATTGAACGGCTTTTTGAATACCTTCAGCATCTATCTCACCGGGTTGAAAATCTACTAGTGCAGTTGCTGTAGCAAAATTCACGGCAGCATTTTTCACACCCTTCAGTGATTTGAGTTTGTTTTCTACGCCTGCAGCACAACCGGCACAGGTCATTTGTAGAACGGGAAAATTCTTTTGTATAGATTGATTTTCGTTTGTTGCCATAACCATTTCTTTTTAAGTAGAATGCAAAATTAGCAACAAAAGTTCAATAGAGTATTGCAGTTTTTTTGAATAGATTTGTAAGATTTACACTTCGTCGAGCGGTTTCCTTTTTATTTCTCTAATTTGTTTAAAATGGCCGGGGGTAAGGCCTGTCACTCTTTTAAACTGATTGCTCAGGTAAGCAACACTTGAATAATTGAGTCGATAAGCGATCTCACTGAGTGATAGTTCGTCGTAAACCAGCAATTCTTTTACCTTTTCGATTTTTTGTGCGATAAAATATTTTTCGATGGTGGTGCCTTCCACTTCAGAGAAAAGATTGGACAGGTAGCTGTAATCGTGATTAAGTTCTTCACTCAACATGTCGGAAAGATTTGTCTGCAGATGACTGTTTTTGCGATGCACCAAATCGATAATAACATTTTTTATTTTCTCAATAATACGGCTTTTCCGGTCATCGATCAGTTCAAAACCCAACGGTTCAATTGCTGCACGAACTTTCTCTTTCTGCTCGTCAGACAATTCTTCTTCAAGCAAAACTTCACCCAACACAACGTCTTTCGGGTTGAAACCCAATTTTTCCATTTCGTTGTGAACTACCATCACACAACGATTACAAACCATATTTTTTACATATAGTTTCATAAATTTCTGAAGTTTAGTTTAGAATCACACCATCACCATCACCATCCTCTTTCCCTGTCGCCAAGTCACCCTGTCGCCCTGTCTCACTTTCGTGTTTGTATTGAAAGAAAACCATGAACAAAAATGCTACCAATAGTGAATACCCGGCAAAAACATACCACGAGTTCGGCCAACCGACCAAATCAACCACCTTTCCTGCAGCATATGAACCGATGAAAGCTCCGAAACCGTTGGTCATAATCATAAAAACTCCCTGAGCACTCGATCGGATGGCAGGCCGCGTAACTTTTTCAACATACAGTGAGCCCGAAATATTGAAAAAATCGAATGCCACCCCATAAATCAGCATAGAAAGAATCAGCATCCAAACACCGCCTCCGGGATCACCGGCTCCCAATAATCCAAATCTCAACACCCAGGCAAACATACTTATCAGCATAACGGTTTTAATGCCGTAACGTTTCAAAAAGAATGGGATAAGCAAGATGCACAAAGTTTCAGACATTTGCGAAAGTGAGATGAGAATATTGGCATGTTCCACTCCGAAAGTTCCTGAAAATTTGGGAATGTTGCCGAAATAATTGGTAAGATAATCGTTGGCGAAAGCATTGGTGATCTGCAACGCGATACCCAAACACATGGAAAACAGGAAGAAAACTGCCATCTGTCGGTGCTTGAAAAGTGCAAAAGCACGTAATCCCAGTTTATCGATCAAAGACCTATTTTCAGATTCTTTGTTTACAGGACAATTGGGAAGCGTAAAGGCGTAAATTCCAAGCACAAGCGAGAGTATTGCTGAAAAATAAAGCTGATACGATGTTTTGGATAATTGAAAGCCATCTATGCGAATTAAATCCACAGCAATCATCGATACTATAAAACCCACAGTTCCCCAAACACGAATAGGCGGGAACGACTTCACCGTTTCCAATCCACAAGAGGTCAACGATGTGTATGCCACTGAATTAGATAATGCAATAGTGGGCATATAAAACATAACCGACAGCAAAACATAGGTATATAATGGAGCATACTCCGTTTGCGGTGCAGCCAAAAAAAGGAAAAAACCGGCAATCAGATGAGAAATACCGAGTAATTTTTGTGCCGGGATCCATCGGTCGGCAATCACACCCATTACACCAGGCATAAAAAGCGATGCAATACCCATAGTGGCAAAAAAACTCCCGATTTGCACACCCGTAAACTTCAATCCACCACCAAGATATGCACCTAACGAAATTAGCCACGCTCCCCAAATGGCGTATTGGAGAAAGTTCATCACGATGAGTCTGATTTTTATGTTCATGATTTAAATGTTTGATATTTTAGGTAGAGACCCGGCAGTCCAGTCTCTTCTATGTACTATCGTTTCAGCCACGGCGCCGGATTTAGCTTGGTGGTTTTTTGCCACAACTGAAAATGCATGGTTGCTACACCGGTGTCCGGATCGGTATAAATTCTGCCCAGTGACTGACCAGACTTTAGTTTATCGCCCGATTTTACAAACAGATCGTAAATATTGCCATAAAATGTGTAATAATCTCCGTGACGGACAATCACACAGGTGTTGTAACCGGGAACGGAGAACACTTTCGAGACCTCACCCTCAAACACCGCACGGATATTGGCGCCTTGTTGCGCCTGAATATCAATACCATTACTATTGGTGGTAACGTTCCATTCGCTGTGTTTTCGCTGTCCGAAACTTCCCACAATGGATGCCGTTCCAGTAACAGGCATAGGCAGATTTCCGCGATTAGACACAAAATTCTTAGAAAGATTGAACGTTTCGTCAGCTGTTGTTGCCGATTCTATTTTCGG
>ENA-UOOE01001818-UOOE01001818.1-fermentation-metagenome-genome-assembly--contig:-NODE-1818-length-16917-cov-38.766991_pt1 | contig 16917 bp, 14 predicted proteins | sample MGYA00245776_ERZ724021 | MGnify/ENA primary metagenome ERZ724021 (study PRJEB28704, sample SAMN03018321) | fermentation metagenome | biome: anthropogenic terrestrial biome; feature: soil... | reverse complement strand
AGAATTATTTCTTGAAATTAAAAAGACGGTATGATTGAAATGGGAATAAGTGACTCTATAATTACTCTCGAATCTTAGACAAATACCATGTATAAGGACAATAATTCTTTGTTAGGCATAGTAGCAACGCGATAACTACTTTGTAAAATCGCATTTTTTTTGAGTTTGTCCACGGTGCGGATGTGTTTCACGGTGAGCTCCAAGCCGCTATTTACCAGTAAATTTTAGCTCGTTTTACCCAGCGTGCATTCTTTTTTTTATTTACTTTGTGGATATTGAATAAAAACCGAAGTCTCCGGGTGCCCGGTAGGCGCTAATACTGCCCAAAAAATGGATTTTGATTACGGTAAATTTAAGGTAAAGCCCGGTTCAAAAGTGAACCTGAAGAATTTTGCCACCTCCGAGGATGGCGGGTTCGATAAGAAATCTGCCAGGAAAGAGATTGAAAACAACATCAAGCAACTGAAAGACCTGCAGGAGATGTTTTACGCCGATGACCGCTACTCGTTGTTAATCATTTTGCAGGCGCGGGACGCAGCGGGAAAGGACGGGGTTATCCGTCACGTGATGTCGGGCATCAATCCCCAGGGATGCCGGGTGCACAGCTTCAAGACTCCCACGAAGAACGAGTTGGAACACGATTACATGTGGCGCCACTACAGGGCGTTGCCTGAGCGGGGGATGATTGAGATCTTCAACCGCTCACATTACGAGAACGTGTTAGCCACCAAAGTAAATCCCCAGTGGATTCTCAATGAACGTATCCCCGGGTACAGTTCTGTAGATGAGATTGATCAACAATTTTGGGAAAACCGTTACGCGGCTGTCAATGCTATTGAAAAGCACTGGTACGACAACGGCATGCGCATTTTAAAGTTTTTCCTCAACGTATCGAAAGAAGAACAAAAGGAGCGTTTCCTCGCAAGACTTGACGAGCCGGATAAAAACTGGAAATTCAGTTCTGCCGACTTGCAGGCCCGCTCGCAATGGAATAAGTACGATGAAGCGTTTGAAGAGATGTTGGAAAAAACGTCGAAACCCTATGCTCCGTGGTACGTGATTCCGGCCGACAAGAAATTTTTTGCCCGTGTTGCTGTCGGCGATATAATTCTGGAATTGTTTAAATCGCTAGACCTTCACTATCCTCCTGCAGAGTCACCCGAAGTGCTCGCCAGGGCACGGGAGCAATTAATGAGCGAATAGATCGGACCGGCCTCTTTCTATTTTGAAGGGATATGATTCCCTTTTCTCTTGTCATTCAGTCGTTCATCTACCCGTGTCATCAGCCAGAAGAAGCTGAAAACAAAAGCAACAAGAATAACCGTCCAGAGAAATCCGGAAGAGAGGGCAAACTCTTTTCCCTTGAGTAGGTAAGCCCCACCGATTAGAGCAGCCAGAACGGCATACATCAGTCCGAAAATGCCAACGAAATCTTTAAGTACTTTCCGTTCGCTTAGTCTCACCGGTGTTTGTTGGGGTTTGAGGGCGTTTTCGGTTTCAATCTGATGCATAATTCTGTATTTCAGGTTTTCAGGTGCTTTCATTCTTGCCTCCTGCATCATTCCGCGGATAAACTCCTCATCGTCGTGCACTATGTTGTTCTTTTCGTTCATGATCGGTTTCGTTTTTATTGTAAATCGGGTATGACCCGTTCATATCTTGCATATAACTCTTTGAATGACTGCCTGGCCCTGAACAGTTTCACCTTCACGTTGGATTCATTCAGTCCGGTGATCCGGGCAATCTCTTTTACCGGATTGTCTTCCAGGTAGTACAACGTAAGCAGCAGCGCTTCGCCTTTCGACATCTTGTTCAACACATTGGCGACGGCTTCGGTTCGTTCGGAATCGATGATTTGCGTTTCGGTATCGAAATCCGAGATCTCCTGGACGTTCGAAAGTGACGTCTCCTGGTCGTACAACCATAGTTTTGATTTAGAGTGCGTTATTGCCGTGTTGTATACAATGCGGTAAAGCCACGAAGAGAATTTACTTTCGTTCCTGAACGTGTGCAGGTTGCGGTATACCTTTACGAAACTTTCCTGCACAACGTCTTCCGCATCCTGTACATTGCCGCAAACCCGGTGGGCGATGGTAAACGCCATGTCCTGGTAGGTTTCGACAAAGTACGTGAACGCGGAAGTTTTGCCCGAAAGCACCTGTTGTACACGCTCATTCTCGTTCATCGCGGTAAATTATTCCTGTTCGGGTTCTTCTCTTGGTTGGGCTATCGCCATTTTTTGCGTCACGAGGAAATAGGTCAAGTATCCCAAACCGAGGAAGAAGACAATGCTTGCTCCAATGATCCAGAATTCATTATCATGATCGCTAGTCAGGTTTTCCGAACATAGAAACCCTACGATTACTCCAATACCCAGTGCAATAAGTACGATCCCGTTTCTGAGAGATACCAGCCGGTTGGGATTGGCTTTCTTTTTCATTCGCTCCGGGGGGATTATCCCCTGGCGAATAAGGTCCATTCGTTCTTTGTGCTCTGCCCTGATGGAGGTTAACCCCAAATACATCCCGAAACCTACCGGTAACCCGATTGTACAGAGAATAGCTATGATTGGCACCCATAATTCTTCCATAATTACAATTTTTTAAAAGTGAATAATTTGTTTACATCCATAAGACAGAGGAAAACAACATTCGGTTACAAAAATAGAAAAATATTTTTAATAAGATTAATTTTTGTTTGAAAATCAGGTTGTTGAAATATTTATCAACAAGACAAATATTTTTATGATTTTGAATTCGCGGGATTCATTTCTATTTATTTTCTTTGTAAAGCATAATCCGCAACCCCGACATGAACGAAAAGACGCTCGATAAATTGAAGATCCTTGCCGATGCCGCCAAGTACGATGTGTCGTGTGCATCGAGCGGAACTTCCCGTGGAAGCGTGAAGAATGGGATAGGCACAGCCGCCGGCTGGGGCATTTGTCACAGCTTCACTCCCGACGGGCGGTGCATCTCGTTGTTTAAGATACTCCTGACCAATCACTGTATTTATGACTGCGCATACTGTTCCAACCGACGCAGTAACGATGTCGTGCGCTCTGCTTTTACAGCCGAGGAATTGGCTGAACTGACTATTGAGTTTTACCGGAGAAATTACATCGAAGGCCTTTTTTTGAGTTCGGGCGTTATGCGTAACCCCGATTATACGATGGAACAGATGCTTCGTGTGGTGAGGTTGTTGCGCGAAACACATCGTTTTAACGGATATATCCACATGAAGAGTATTCCGGGTGCTAGCCGGGAACTCATTGCCCGGGCGGGAACGTATGTAGACCGGATGAGCGTGAACCTCGAGATTCCATCGGAACAGAATCTGAAATTGCTTGCGCCTGAGAAAGATTACGAAAGTGTTTTTGCGCCCATGCGCTTTATTCAGCAGGGGATGCTTGAAAGCGCGGAAGACCGCAGGAAGTTTCGTTCTGCCCCTAAGTTTGTGCCTGCTGGGCAGAGTACACAAGTCATCATTGGTGCTACGCCGGACTCCGATAAGCAGATACTGACGCTGGCTTCTGCCCTGTATAAGCGCCCTTCTTTTAAACGCGTCTATTATTCAGGGTATATTCCTGTAAATAAAAACGACAACCGGCTACCGATCATCGCGACACCGCCTTTGGTTCGTGAAAACCGTCTCTACCAGGCAGATTGGTTGATGCGTTTTTACCAGTTCAAGGCCAGTGAAATCGTAGACGATGCACATCCGGACCTTGAGTTGGACATCGATCCAAAAATGGGTTGGGCGTTGCGTAATCCCGCTTTTTTCCCTGTTGATATAAATACGGCTCCCTACGAGATGATCCTTCGTGTGCCGGGAATCGGGGTCAAATCAGCGAAACTCATTGTCGCCTCTCGAAGATACGGGCGGTTAAACTCGGTTCAGCTGAAAAAAATGGGAGTAGTGATGAAACGGGCACAGTATTTCATCGTGTGCCGCGAACTGCCAATGCGCACCGTGAACGAACTCACACCTCAGTATGTACGTCGACAGGTTTCCCAAAAACAGAAAAAACAGGCTGCAGATTTGTTGCAGTATTCGATTAACTGGGGAGAGTGATAGCACAATGATAATTTTCACCTACGATAAAACTTTCGACGGCCTTCTCTCCTGCGTGTTCTTCGCATACGAGCAGAAGAAATTTCCCGATTTTATCCTTTCGGAATCCGATCAAAAGCCATTGTTCGTAGACGAGCAGTATCGTATAATTACAGAAAAGGAAAAATCGCTACGTGTATGGAAAGCGCTGGAAAAAAAACTTTCGAAAATTGCGCGGAACATGATGTTAAGCGTTTGGCTGTCGGAATTACCTGAAACCGAAATGTTGCTTTTCCGCTACATTCGTAAGAATATCGACCATCCGGAGGGTGTCGAAATGAATTTTGGCGACGACGATGTGCTTCGTATTAAAGAAATTGCGCAAAAAGTAGCTAAAGAAGCCGAACAGCTTCGGCAATTCGTTCGGTTTCAGGAAACGGCCGACGGGATTTATTTCGCTCCTGTATCACCGCGTTACGATGTGCTCTCGTTGATCGTTTCGCATTTTCAATCCCGGTATGCCGGCCAGCCTTGGATTATCTACGACACAAACCGCAACACCGGCTTGTATTACGATACACGGTCCGTTGTTGAGGTTTCCTTTTCGCAGAAGGATCTCTCGGATTTAAGACTCGGGGTTCTCGACGAAGAAAAACTTTCTAGCGATGAAACATTTTTTCAGCAAATGTGGAAAGAATATTTTAAAAGCACGACTATCAAGGAGCGCATCAATCTGAAATTGCAACGGCAGCACATGCCCCGCCGTTACTGGAGGTACCTGACGGAGATGCAATGAAAAACCGCCTGGCCAATAGACGGCCCGACGGTTCAAAAAGATTGTCCGGATCTTATCTTACTTGTTTTTCAATAGATCGCGGATTTCGGTCAGCAACGTTTCCTCCTTGGTGGGTTCCGGAGCTGGTTCCGGAGCTGGGGCTTCTTCTTTTTTACGCTTCATTGAGTTCATGGCTTTGATCACCAGGAAGATAGCTGTGCCCACAATCACAAAGTCAACAACCGCCTGGATGAACGCGCCGTAATTCCACGTTATGGCCGGAGCAACAACGTCTGCTCCGCTCATGACCGCTTCTTTAAGAACCACTTTCAGCTCGGCAAACTTGCTGTCACCGACCAACATGGCGATGGGCGGCATCAGGATGTCGTTAACAAAAGAGGTGACAATCTTGCCGAAAGCAGCTCCGATAACAATACCCACGGCCATATCCACTACGTTGCCGCGCATTAAAAATTCCTTAAGCTCTGTTCTGAATGACATAATACTCGTTTATTAAAAGGTTAATTTTCCATTTCATCACAAAGAAAACAAAAAAATGTGAATATATGGTTTTTATCGATAAATTTCACTCCTTATCAGTGGAATAGTTCCGCAATCATACACCGGGCAGAGCCACCGCCGTTGGTTTCGATAGTGGTAAGTTCAGGCGAAAGAATTTTATTATAGGTCGAAATAGTCTTTTCCTGCTGCATCGTCAGCGACTTCCGGGCAGTAGCCGACATGATCATCAGGGGAGCTCCGTTCCTGCTCTTTAACTCCAGCATGTTCCCTGCAAAATGTTCCACTTGGTTCGGGGAGATCTCCACGATAACTTTTCCCGTTGCACTCAGTCTCGATTCCACTTTCTGGCGTTCCTCCCCGTTCCTTATTGATTCAAGGCATACAACGGCAACCTGAGTACCTACCTCCATCATTACGTTCGTATGGTAGATAAGGTTTCCGTTTTTGTCGACGGCATCAAAAACCACCGCATCGAAATTCATTCGTGAACAAAAATCAGCCAGCACTTTTTCCGACGACCGCGGGGAGCGGCAGCAGTAGGCAATCCGTTTGTCGCGGTCAAGAACCATGCTCCCCGTACCTTCCAGAAACTCGCCTTTCTCCTCCCACGGTGTGAGATCGATAAGTTTAGTGTGGTTCATCTTCCGGCGCAGGAAATCCAGCACGTGTGGCTTCCTCTCCCGGCGGCGGTTTTCGGCAAACAGGGGGTAAAGAACCAGCTCCCCCGAAAGGTGAGAGGAGAACCAGTTGTTGGGAAACAGGGAGTCGGGCGTCCAGGGTTCTTCCGTATCCTGCATGACAAACACCTCCACGTCGTTTCTCCGGAGTAGATTCACGAAGGCATCAAACTCCTCCACCGCTTTTTCCGACACTCCTTCCTGGCCTGTCTTTTGCTGGAAATAGTTGTTTTTTGCCGTTTCTTCGTTAAAATCGAACCGGGCCGGACGGACCATCAATATCCTTGACGTTGTTTGCATAACAATAATAAGATTGAATTAGGTTGAAGCAGATTGACTGAGATTGATTAAGGACGGTTTCAATCTTTCTCAATCTTTCTCAATCTTTCTCAATCTATTTACTCCAACATTTTAATTGATTCCTTAATAATTTCAATTGCTTCCCTGATTTCTTCTTCCGTGATTACCAACGGGGGGGCAAAGCGGATGATGTGTTGGTGTGTGGGTTTTGCCAACAAACCGTTTTCGGCCATCTTCAGACAAACATCCCAGGCTTCCTTGCCGTTGTGAGGCTCTATAACAATGGCATTGAGCAATCCCTTTCCGCGGACTTGGTGTACAAACGGACTGTCAATCTTCCTCATTTCGTTGCGGAAGATCTCTCCCAGGTACTCGGCTTTTTCCGCCAGCCTTTCCTCTTTTACCACTTCCAGCGCAGCAGTAGCTACTTTACAGGCAATCGGGAATCCTCCAAAAGTAGATCCGTGCTGGCCGGGTTTAATGGTCATCATGATCTCGTCGTCGGCAAGCACGGCAGAAACCGGCATAACGCCACCGGAGATGGCTTTACCCAGAATAACGATGTCGGGACGAATTCCCTCGTGGTCACAACACAAAAGCTTGCCTGTGCGGGCGATTCCGGTTTGCACTTCATCAGCGATGAACAGTATGTTGTGCTGTTCACAGAGGTGTTTACAAGCTTTCAGGTATCCGTCATCGGGAACGAAAACACCGGCTTCACCCTGAATGGGTTCAACGAGGAGTCCGGCTATCTTATCGCCTTTCACTTCAAAAATCTGTTGGAGAGCATCCACATCGTTGTAGGGGATGACTTCAATCCCCGGCGTGTACGGGCCGTATTCGGCACGGGCTTCCCCATCGGTGGAAAGGGAAACGATTGTAATGGTACGTCCGTGAAAATTTCCTTCGCAAGCGACAATAATGGCCTCATTTTCGGGGATTCCTTTTTTCAGGTAACCCCATTTTCGGGCGAGCTTCAATCCGGTTTCAACGGCTTCTGCTCCCGAATTCATGGGCAACATCTTGTCGTAACCGAAGTAACGGTGGACAAACTCTTCGTACGGGCCCAGGCAGTCGTTGTAAAATGCGCGCGAAGTAAGGCACAATGTTTCCGCTTGTTCGGTCAGTGCCCTCACGATCTTCGGGTGACAATGTCCCTGATTCACGGCAGAATAGGCGGAAAGGAAGTCGAAGTATTTTTTGCCATCAACATCCCAGACATATACACCTTTCCCCCTTGACAGTACCACGGGCAGCGGGTGATAATTGTGCGCCCCGAATCTGTCCTCCTGATCGATAAATTGTTGTGCTTTTTCTGTGATTAACATGTGATTAACATAAATAGTGATTTTGATTACTTCACATCTTGGTCAGGACCAGGTTCCGGAACAGAATCTCTTTTCCTTCACTCTGCAACCCGATGTTTCCTTCTTTAACCAGTCCGGTTCCCGTGTTTTGATGCACGTCGTTCACATAAACGTCTACCACTCCATCCTGAACGGTAATTTTTACTTTATTCCATTCGCCGGCGGGATTTTCGCTTGAAGGTTGTTTTTTCTGGATGACTGGGAATTTCGGACGTTCCGTCACACCTTCCGGGAGCGTATACTCCTTCATGTCGGATCCGGCGAGCAATACAAAGTCGCCAGCCTTGCCTGCGGCCAGTTGTATTTCAACACCTGTGGCGAACGGGTTTTTAGGATCCTCGATCAGCACAAAAATCCCACTGTTACTGGCCTCTTCAGCCCAACGGTATTCCAGTTCCAGGGTGTAGTTGACGTATTTTTCTTTCGTGTACATATAACCCAACGGCTCCCCTTTTATAGAGATTTGTCCGTCTTTTACCGCGTACACCTGGTCTCCCGGAACAGCATCGTTCTCAACGACAAAGTTCCAGTTCGATAAATCTTTTCCGTTGAAAATTTTTCCGTTGTCTTGCGCACAGCCTGAAGCAAGAACAATTAATACTGCAAATACAAGTAGATTTGTCTTTTTCATTTGTTGTATAAATAGATGGTTGATATCTTGTTAACAAAGTTAAGTAAAATTGCTGAGAATATAGACAGGTTTGGGTAATAAAAGACGGACGATACGGGATATAGTCCTAAAAAAGCAAAAAATGATTGTGAGATAGGCAATAAATGCATATTTTTGCTCAATTTTCTGCAGGTAAATCATTAAAGGAAAAATGAAAAAAGCGCACATCCTATGGGCGGACGACGAAATTGACCTACTCAGACCTTATGTCCTTTTTTTGGAAGAAAAGGGGTACGGGGTGGATACCGTGAATAGCGGTCGTGATGCCATTGAGATGTGCCGGAGCTCGGTTTACGATATCATTTTCCTGGATGAACACATGCCCGGATTGACGGGCTTGGAGACACTCTCCGAGATTGCTGCTTCTCATCCGGAACTGCCGGTAGTGATGATCACGAAAAGTGAGGATGAAGGTATTATGGACAAGGCCATCGGCAAGAAAATTGCTGATTACCTGATAAAGCCGGTCAATCCCAATCAGATCCTGATGACCATCAAAAAAAAACTGGAGAAAAACGAAATAATCAGTGAAACAAACACTATTCATTACCGGGAGGAGTTTGGCCGGCTAAGCAGTGAAATGAATAATTGCCGTTCGGCAGAAGGTTGGACCGCATTGTATAAAAAACTTGTTTCCTGGGAAGTTGAATTAGCTCTTTTGCAACATCCGCTGCAGGAACTGCTGACCGTGCAAAAAACGGAAGCAAACGCCGGATTTGGAAAGTTCGTGAAACGAAATTACGAAAACTGGCTGTTGAATGCCGGATCAGGCCCATTGCTAAGTAATGAAGTTTTTCAACAACGGGTTTTTCCGGTGTTGGATAAGGGTGAAAAACTCTTTTTTATCCTGATCGATAACTTCCGGTTCGATCAATGGCTGGTGATCAAAGACCTGGTGTCGGATTATTTTATATATACCGAAGATACTTATTTCAGTATTTTGCCCACCGCAACCCAATACGCCCGTAATGCCATTTTTTCGGGGTTAATGCCGTTGCAGCTGTCGAAAAAGTTTGCCGGACTGTGGGTGGATGAAGTTGAGGACGAGGGTAAGAATTTGTCGGAAGAACTGCTGGTTCGTTCACAACTGGAAAGATTCAGGCGAAAGGAGCGGTTTTCATACAACAAGATCAATTCAAATACTGAAGGGGAAAGGCTTGTGCAAAATTTTACCGGACTGGAACACAACGAACTGAATGTGGTAGTTTTTAATTTTATAGATATGCTTTCTCATGCACGGACCGAATCGAAAATGATCCGTGAGTTGGCACCCGACGAGCCGGCCTATCGGTCGCTAACGCGTTCGTGGTTTCGCCATTCGCCTTTGTTTGGGTTGTTGAGAAAGATATCGGAAAAAAAATACCGGGTAATGCTTACCACTGATCACGGGACTATCCGTGTGCGTCATGCGCAAAAAGTGGAAGGTGAAAAAAATACCAATACCAGTTTGCGTTACAAAGTGGGTCGGAACCTGTCATACGATCCCAAAAAAGTGTTTAGCGTTACCCATCCCGAAAAAGTAGGCTTACCCTCACGAAACATCAGTACAAGGTATATTTTTGCTCTTGGCGACGATTTTTTCGTGTATCCGAATCAATTCAACCACTATGTTTCGTATTACGAAAATACGTTTCAACACGGTGGAATTTCCATGGAAGAGATGATTGTTCCGCTGGTAACGTTGCAAGCCAAGTAAATAAAAAATAAAAGGAAAAGAGTATGCAATTGAAAATAAGCGATATATCCGAGATACATAAGGCAGCTAGACAATTTATTGCCGGAATGGGGAACGATAAGGTTTTTGCTTTCTATGGAGCAATGGGTGCCGGTAAAACCACTTTTATCAAAGCCGTTTGTGAAGGATTGGGCGTGCAGGAAACGATTACCAGTCCCACATTCGCCATTATCAATGAGTACAGGGATAACGAAGGAAATTCCATTTATCATTTCGATTTTTACCGCATCCATAAACTGGAAGAAGCTTTCGATTTCGGTTACGAAGATTATTTTTACAGCGGAAATCTTTGTTTTATCGAATGGCCGGAATTGGTAGAGCCGCTTCTCCCCGGCAATACCGTAAAAGTTTATATTACCGGAACTGATGCCGGCACGCGGACAATCGAAACAAAAAAGCCCGATTAAACGAATGGAGATTTAAATGATCCAATAGTCAGTTCAGTAAAAAGAATTACCATATACATGAGAAAAATAGCTATATCCGTTTGTATGTTTCTGTCCGCACTTTTTGTCTCTTCGCAGGTGAATACCGACCGGGTGATGACAATTGGGAAAAATGCCCTTTACTTCGAAGACTATGTGTTGGCTATACAGTATTTCAATCAGGTGATTGGCGCCAAGCCTTACCTGGCTGACCCATATTACTTCAGGGCTATGTCGAAGTTTATGCTCGACGATTTTAAAGGTGCCGAAGAAGATGCGAACCTCTGTATCGAACGGAACCCCTATTATACGTCGGCTTATCAGCTGCGCGGGGCGGCAAGGCAGAACCAGGAGAAATACGAACTGGCGGCTACCGATTACCAGAGGAGCCTGGAGTTTTTTCCCGAAGACCGTCTCACGTTGGTGAACATGGCCATTGTGAACGTTGAATTGGAGCATTACGACGTGGCGGAGAAGTTTTTCGAAGTGTTGCTGCGCCGTTTCCCAGATTACGTTCCCGGATACCTTACCCGCGGACAGATGCACCTGGAGAGGAAAGACACGCTGAAAGCACTGGCCGATTACGATAAGGCCATCGAGATTGATCCTTATACGGCACAGTCTTTTTCTGCACGCGGGCTGTTGCAATTTCAGATGAAGGATTACAACAAGGCGCTGGCCGACCTGGATGAGGCTATCCGGTTAGATCCTTTTTTTACCGGAAATTACATCAACCGGGGATTGGTAAAATATAACCTGAACGATCTGCGTGGGGCGATGGCCGATTACGACCGGGTGATCGAGATGGATGAGAATAACCTGATAGCACTGTTTAACCGGGGTCTGCTGCGTGCACAGGTTGCCGATAACAACCGGGCGATCAGGGATTTTGATAAAGTTATTGAAATTGAACCCGATAACACAATGGCGTACATCAACCGGGCTATGTTGCACGCAGAAATTGGAGACAATGCGAGTGCCATAGAGGATTTAAACGTCGTGCTCAACGACTATCCCGATTTTTTCACCGGATATTACATGCGGGCCGAAATGAAGCGCCAGTTGAACGATTTACGCGGAGCGGAGCGCGACTACCTGGCTGCCCGGGATGAGGAGGCCAAGGCCAAAAAACGTGCCACAACGGATGCGGAGGACGGCAGGAAGCTAGCTTCAGAATCGAAGGATACCCGCGAAGAAACGGATAAGGATATCGATAAATTTAATCTGCTGGTGGTTGCCGACAAGGAAGCATCGCAGAAAAGCCAAAGCAAATACCAACGTGAATCGCGTGGACGTGTGCAGGACCTGAACACAAAGGTGGCGCTGGAGCCTAAGTTTGTGCTGACCTATTACGATAAAGGGTTTGAAGTGAGCCGGCCGGTCTATTTCTCCGAATCAATGGAAAGAGCCAACGATCTGCTGAATCTTAATTGGAAGCTCAAGGCGGTAAACAACGAAGCTGCACTGAACGAGTTACAGGTGCAAACGCATTTCCGCTCCATCGATAATTTTTCGCGGCTGTTGGTGCAACAGCCAAACGATGCCAGGCTCTACTTTGGCCGTGGGATGGATTTCATGCTGGTTCAGGATTACGAAAATGCATTGAAAGACATCAACCGGGCTATTGAGCTACAGCCCGATTTCCTGCAGCCCTACTTTGTACGTGCGGTCATTATGACCAAGCAACTCGAGCTTGACCCGTTGCTTCCCCCCGAGGCGCTTGCGCAGGAAGCTCCCGCGGGCGTAAACCCGGTGGACAGGTTGAAAGAGTTGCCTCAGATTGCCCGGCCGAAAGTACCGGAGGTCTCCACGAAGTCGTTCCGGTATGATGCTATTTTAAAGGATTATGAAACGATCCTGCGACTTGACCCCAATTTTATTTTTGCCTACTACAACATGGCTGAAATATACAGCCTCGAGAAAGATTATCGTGCCGCGATAGACAGTTACACCAAAGCGTTAAAGATTGAACCGCAGTTTGCCGAAGCCTATTTCAACCGGGGGTTGTCACGGCTGTCGATCGGCGAAACTGCGGTCGGGTTGGACGATCTCCGCAAGGCTGGAGAGTTGGGTATCGTGGAATCGTACAGCATCATTAAACGGATGCAGTAAGCGCTATGGGATAAATTCCAGTTTAGCCTCTTGTCCTGCTTTCAACACTACCGATACATACCCGTTTTCGGCTGTTAATTCCTTTCCGTTCTGTTTTACCGTTGTCGCATAACCGGGAATTTTTACCTTGAATGTATTGTCGTTTAGCGCCTTAATGGTTGCAGACGACAATCGGTTGTCGCTCCAGCTTGCAGCCGCTTCGGCACCGCCACGGACACGTAGGCCTTTGAATCTTCCTGTTGGCCACTTGTCTGGCAGGGCAGGCAGCAATTGTATATAGCCGTCCTGGCTTTGAATCAGCATTTCAGCAATTCCCGCTGTACCTCCCAGATTACCGTCGATCTGGAACGGCGGATGCGCGCAGAATAGGTTAGCGTACGTTCCAGACCCGCGGTGCATGTTTACTTCACTTCCGGAAGTGGGCTCCAGCAGGCTTTTAAGTAGCTTGAAAGCACGGTTCCCGTCGTACAAGCGTGCCCAGAAATTGATTTTCCATGCACGGGACCATCCGGTTCCGGCATCACCACGGCGTTCCAACGTTTCGCGAGCTGCTGCGGCCAGTTCGGGGGTAGTGTTAGGCGATATCTGGTTCGACGGATACAGCCCGTAGAGGTGTGATACATGGCGGTGCTTGGGATCAACCTCCTTATAGTCCTCGAGCCACTCTTGCAAATAACCTTCGGGGCTGATCTGCATGGGAGGAAGTTTCGGCAGTGTTTCGCGGATATTGGTGGTTGTCTCGTCTTCGATACCGAGAATTGCTGCCGCCGACAGTACGTTGGTAAACAGTTCGTTCACGATCTGAACGTCCATGGTCGGGCCCATGCATACAAAAATGCGATCGTCGCTCCCGGGCATGTAAAATGCATTCTCTGGCGATGATGACGGGGCGGTGACGAGCCATCCGTTCCTGGGTTCGGAAATCATGCTGTTGAGGAAGAACTGCGCTGCCCCGGCGAGCGTCGGGTAAACAGTGCGCAGGTATTCCTTATCCTGGGTAAAGGCATAATGCTCCCAAAGGTGTTCACAAAGCCACGCTCCTCCCGTGTTGGTTGCTCCCCACGAAGCATGTTCGCCGGGAGCCGTGAACTTCCACGGGTTGCTCATCATGTGAGCCAGCCAGCCGTTGGCCCCGTAAAATGTTTGGGCGGTAGCTTCTCCCGAAGGTACAATCGATTGGGTGAAATCGATCAGGGGTTTATGCAGTTCAGAAAGATTACATACTTCTACCGGCCAGTAGTTCATCTGTACATTGATATTCAGGTGGTAATCGCCGTTCCAGGGCGTCTGCACCTGGTTGGCCCACAAGCCCTGAAGGTTGAGGGGAAGCGAGTTCTCATCGGTTCCGCTGATCATCAGGTAACGGCCATACTGAAAATAGAGTGCGGCAAATGCGGGATCATCGTCTGTCTGGAAACCGGCAAGGCGCTCGTTGGTAGGTGTGGTGTTGTCTTGTTCGCCTAACCAGAGCTCTACACGGTCGAACTTTTCTTTGTAAGCTGCTATATGCGCCTGTTTCATTTTTTCGAACGAACGTTTTTTTGCTTGTTCGAGCAAGCTGTCTACCGTCGACGTGTACTCTTTGTCGAGCATGTCGGTGGAGGTGGAAATGAGGATGACGGCCTCATCGGCATTGGCGATAGCCAGGGTATTGGAGCCCGCGGTCAGTTCCCCGCCTTTGTTCACGATTTGTACCTTGGTAAGGTAGCGGACACCCTTATCGGTACCGTATCCATCGTTGAGCTGCCCTTCCATGATAAGGGTATTCTCTTGCACCGAAAGGGTTGCCCGTTCGGGACGGCTCAGGCTTACTTCAAATGAGACTGACCCTTTCTTATCGGCAGCCACGTGGACAGCCAGCACATCGTCGGCGTGAGAGGAGATATACTCGCGCGTAAAGGTGGTTTCACCTTTCATAAACACGGTGGATGCCACTGCGTCATTGAGCGAAAGTGTCCTCACGTAATTACCCGTATCTTCCGTTTGTGGGTAGGAGTAGTTTATGTGCAGGTCCCCCAGCATTTGAAAACAGCCGTAGGGCGCATCTTTGCTTTTTCCGCCGGAAGAACCGAGCCCGCCGCACTGGAAATGATCGTACATCATGCGTTGTGCTTCCCCGTTCTTTCCTGTAAGCAGTAACTCCCGGATTTTCGGCAGATAATTGAGTGCTTCGGGGTTCAGCGCTTCAGGATCTTCGCTGCCCGACCACATAGTAATGTCGTTGAGCACGATAAGTTCTTTGTCAATACCGCCATCCGGCATCATACCGATACGTCCGTTGCCGAGAGGCAGGGTCTCTTCCCACGCCGCGGCAGGCGTGTTAAACCGCAGGGCGAGTTCTTGGGCCGTTTCAGCAGGTGGCGTGCAGGAAAGCAATGCCGCAGCTGCAAGGAGAATGGATAAAATTTTCATCGAATTGTTCATTTAAGTGGTTGATTATTTTACGGTGATGGCATCTTCTGCCGAGTTTTCTGTTCGTATATCTTTCTCCGCATCCCATCCGTTTTCGAAGCGGTTGTTTTCGATAAGAACGTTGCTGACCCGTTCAAAGAAGAACGGATGTTTGTTCCAGTGGAACGGTTCAAACTCGGTATTGTATGTAACGGTGTTGTTTCGGAAAATCAGTCCGTCTGTCGATTTGGCATAAACGAGCGGACGGTCGAACGTTTCGAACGTATTGTTTTCAATAACAATACCCGAGTGGAAAAACTGCTGTTGATCCTTGAGGTTGGGTATTTCGGGATAGATGGAAATGACGGCGTTTGTAAACTGGTAGGTTGCCGTAAGGGCGTTGATAAACCGGTTGTTTCTAATGATCACCTCCTTGCAGGCTCCGGTTTCGTACCAGCCGTTGCAGTCTCCGCAAAGCAAGATGGCCGTCCCGTGGGTATGGTCGAAAAGGTTGTTTTCGCAGATTACCCGTTTGGGTGTGCTGAAGAGTGCACCGCGTGCACGATTGTTGCGGATGATGTTGTCGGAAAACACTACTTCGGGAGTCCACGTCAGGTTTTCAATCCCGAATTTTCCGGTTTCGGAAATTTCCTGCGGAAGTGTGGCAGCAAAGGTTATTTCAAACTCTTTTGCTCCAAATTCGGTAGGTTTATCGACAGCTTTGATCGATGTAATCGTGTTGAAGTGACTGCCTACCCGTTCCATCTTTTCCGATTCCACAAACTGTACGCTGTCTCCCGTTTCACCCCACTTGAACCCCCATGCTTGTGGATGCATATATCTGGCCTGTAGTGTGGTGTCGTTTAATCGTTTGGTGACTCTCAGGTAAGTCCCGTGTACATTTATGGCATCATCGGCCATTCCTTCATAGAGCCCGTTTTTCGAAACAATCACCCCCTTACACGCCGAAAAGTGGGTTGCATCGGCCTGTGTGGTGAAAAACCGGGGGGCATCTTCCCCTTTCAGGCAAACGGAGAACCGGTCTAAGGTAATATTTTCACTCATCTGTGCCAGCAGGCCCATCCCTTCGGCATAATGTACCTTAACATTCTCCAGTACGGTGTTGGTGCATTCGCTGATGAAGATGCCGGGTGTGGGACGTTTCCACGAACGCAGGACATAGCGTTCACCCGGCGTTGTTAACTTTATCTGCTCCCATCCCTTGATGCGTAAAACATCCGGCGAAGCTTCTGTAACCGACAGCGGGTTAAAATTTACGTCACGACGTATGTAGGTCAGGCGTTTGTCGGGCCGGAATGCCATTGAGCCCTGTGGGGTTACTTCGTAGCCTTCTCCGAGAAGGACAAGCTTTTCGGTATTGATGCGGTAATTTCCGCCGGGATAAATTTCGGCCAGCAGTTCATCTTTGCCGGGATCCACTTCGAGTATGTTGAGCTGGCGCAAGGCAGGAAGTTCAAAGTCGACGGAGAAATTTTTCAAGGTAATGTTTTGCCCTTTCAGGATGGCAAAAGGGATCATGCGTCCGTGAAAAACAAACTCCGAACCTTGTCCGTCGATGGTTACATTCTGCAGGTTTTCGAGTGCGAACCCCACCTTTTTGGGATTATCCTGGTCGTGGTTCGAGATATAGTATTCGCGTGTGAAAGCACTGTCTGGATAAAAGTCGTACCGCCCTTTCGGAATTTTAACGGTAATGTGCACGGTATCTTTCCGCGCTTGCAGTTGTCCGATCAGTTTAACTGCCGCACCCGACGCGTCTTCTTTCGTATCGGGTTTCACACCGAATGTATACTCCGGTTGTTTTGTAGAGCATCCTGTGCAGATTATCAAGGAGATAAAGAGTAAATAGATGTTTTTTAGCATAATTAT
>ENA-UOOE01001817-UOOE01001817.1-fermentation-metagenome-genome-assembly--contig:-NODE-1817-length-16919-cov-23.868003_pt1 | contig 16919 bp, 16 predicted proteins | sample MGYA00245776_ERZ724021 | MGnify/ENA primary metagenome ERZ724021 (study PRJEB28704, sample SAMN03018321) | fermentation metagenome | biome: anthropogenic terrestrial biome; feature: soil... | reverse complement strand
CGGGTTTTCCACCTTGCCTATAAAGAGCGGCAGGCACGTTTCATTGTCTACTATGGCGTAAACGAACGGGCGGTCAAAAGTGACGGTATTCTTCGGCGGGGCGGAGCTGCCGGTGGCATCTATAACCGCTGTCGCGGCGGCGGCCTCAACGCCAAGCTCGTTAACCTGTATAAATGTTTTGTGCATAACGTCGCTTACAAAAATATTCCCTTTATCTGATTTGCCCATCCCCCCGAAGTCCGCCTTGCCTGTGTCAAATGCGTCGGTCAGGCCCATAGCCCCGAGGGCATCCTTAAGGCTCGCTGAGAAGTCATACTTAAACTTAGGCAGCGACGAAACCGCAAAATCCTCATCATAGTTTTCTTGTGTTTTACCGCCATTGCCGTACTGTGACAGTATTTTTTCCGCGGGCTTTACGAGGCCCGTGTACTTTGCGCCCGTCATGTTTTTAATATAGGCGTCTATATCCTCCGTGTTTTCCGACGGCATAAAAGCCGCGAAGCTGTATTTGCCGCCTTCAAGCGGTTTTAATATCCCCTCTGACTCTCCGTCGTGCATGTAGACTTCAGCCGAGCGCAGGTAGTCTGCCGTGACGTCTTTGCCTCGCGTATGGAAAATTTCTTTCGTACTGCTGCTGTAGCTTTTCATCCAGTCCTGCTCAAAATACACGGCGTTTATTATATACATTACGTCGTTTGGACTTATATTATTTATTACCTTGTCTATTTTCCCGCCGGTGCTGCTTTTGACCCAGCTGTTTATCTTCTGCAGGGTGCCGCTGTCTGAAAAATCAAGCTGGAAAGCCCCCGCGCCAAAGTAATCCGCGTTTTTCTGCAGGAAATCTTTTTTTACGCTTAGGTTCTTTTCATTGTCGTACCATATTGAATTTGCAATGTCTAACCTGCCGTCCTTTAAAGACTTAAACGCCGCGTTTTCCCATCCCAGCTGCCTGTTAAGGCTGCCTATATCCATGCCGCCGCCAAGTATGACCTCAAACTGTTTAAGAGTTTCCCCCTCCGCCCCGTTTGCCGTCATGCCGAGGGCAAGTGAGATGGAAGCCGGCGACACAAGCGAATTTTTCCCCTCTTTTACCGTATTTTTAAAAATATTTATTGAAAAATCAGCCTGCGCTTTTATGAAGTCGGCGCTCTCACCCTCTTTTGCTATTGCCTTTACGGGGCGGGCGGTTATGCCCTCCATCAGGTTTTCCTTCGCGCTTACGGCCGCAGGCCTTAATACTGAAAAGACGGTGAAGGCGCAAAGCAGCACGGCGGCCGCGGCAGCTGGTACCGCCCACCGCAGGGTACGGTGTCCGGCGTGCTCTTTCTGTTTGAGCCGGGCGCGCATTTTTTCAGCTGTTTCGCGTTTAAATTCACCGGTAACTTTTATCCCGTTACATTCATCTATATACTTTTCTTTATTATTCACCATCAAGACCTCCCGACAATGAATCTTTGAGCTGTCCGCGCGCGCGGCACAGCCACGATGAAACGGTGCTCTTTTTCCGCCGGAGCATGCGCGCTATCTCTGGCACTGTAAAGCCTTCATAATAGTAAAGGTAAACGGTGCTGCCGTACTTTGCCGGAAGCCTCATAACAGCGTCAAAGACCTCCATGCCGGATACATTATCTTTTTTATCGGCGGCTTCGTAAGGAAGCGCCGCCCCGCCCCTGTGCCGCGCCCGTAAAAAATCACGGCATTTGTTGACGGCAACACGGATAAGCCACGCCTTCTCATGTTCAGGTGACGTAAAACTTTTTCCGCTTGAAATAAGTTTAATAAAAACCTCCTGCGTTATATCCTCCGCATCCTCACGGGTTTTCACATTGTGGTACGCTATGCGGAACACCATATCCGCATATCTGCCAAGGGCACATTCTATACTGTCCGTGCCTGCCGGTATGCCCACATCTACTCCCCCTTTCACTTATAACACGTTTCATTCCCCTTAAAACACGCACGTAAATTTTCATTTATAAAATTTACTTTAACACAAAACATCCGCCCGCGCAAAATGCGCAGGCGGATAAATCCGTTCACGGCGGACTTAAATTTCTATTGTGTCGTAGGTTCCCTTGCCCTTCCGGCAGGCGGTTTTTGCCCCGTATTCCTTATTTTTGCCCGCTTAAGCGTCTCCTCAGTAATGCGGCCCCGCATACTTTCACTGCCTTTTAGGCCAGGTACGCCTAAAAACCTGCGGGCTATTTCCTTACTATGTACCCTGCCGCGCGGCGGACCGGCGGCCTGTCCAGGCTCAAACAATACTTCCGCTGAAAAAGCGCACGGCTCCCGGCCGGCGCTTCCATGCGCGGCTATTCCCTTTAAAGTAAAAAACGCCGCGAAAACCAAAACCGGCAGCAAAAGAGTCTGCGCGCCGGTTGCCCGCACCGCCCGCAAAAATCCGCGGACGGCTCCGCATACGCACGCAGCTGAAGCTCCCGCCGCTAAAAATACGCCGGGGCAGAGTACGGCAGCGCATACTAACGCTGCGGCAATCGCCGGTACAATAAAGAACATTAAAATGTGCGAAAGGCGCGCGCATTTTCCCTTTGGCGGTGTTTTGCCGCGCGCGCATAAATATCCTTCTGAAATCATAACTTTACAACAGCCTCCCTTAATGAATGTTTAAGCTGCTCCCTCGCCCTGTGCAGCCATGACGAAACCGTATTGTCCCTGCTCTGCAAATATCTCGCAATTTCCGGAACAGTCCGGCCTTCGTAATAATAAAGGTAGAGGACGTTCCTGTACTTCTCAGGAAGACACATCACGGCTTCCGTAACTTCCGTGCCGGAAGTTTTTTCTTCTGCCGCCGGAATATCGATGCCTGTGCCCAAAGCCGTTTCCTTTTTACGGCGCTCGGATTTAAGGAAATCCCTGCATTTGTTGACGGTAACGCGGATAAGCCACGCTTTTTCGTGTTCAGGTGATTCAAAGCCTTTGTCACGCTGGATAAGCTTTATGAATACTTCCTGCGTTATATCCTCCGCGTCCGCCAGCACTTTTACGTTGCGGTATGCTATGCGCAAGAGCATGTCCGAGTATGTATTGAGGGCATATTCAAACGTATCCGCGGTGCGGGCCGGTACAGCCACTTTTATTTTCCCCCTTCCATATTACAATACGATTCATACGGGCGATTCCGTGCGCCGCCCGCGTATGTTTTTAACTTTTATTCCATATTATTCCACTAACTTAAGATAAAGTATACTCTAGAGCCGCTGTTTGTCAAGACGTTACTTCTTACTTTTTAGCAGCAGCCTTGTTTCGCCCGGATTAAGCGACAGTATCTTTGCCTCTATGCGCGGGTGCTTGAGCTTCTGCCTTACCATGGTAAGAAGCGCCTGCCCGCTGTTGTAGCCGTGTATGACGCGTACCTCCTCTACGTCCGGCGCGGCGCCGCTTAAGATATGCTCCAGGCGTTTTTTTGCCTCATCCGCGGTAAGTCCGTGTATGTCAACTTCTATGCTCCTGCCTGTTTTTTTCACTTTCATAATATATTTTCCCCCGCCGTTTTTACAAATAATTTTTGGCACTTTTCGATAAACAAATATATTTTTCTTTAATATTTTATCATATATTGTATAGTTAAATAAAATTTTTTGAAAAATTCATAAGATATTCATAGCTATTTAACAATTTTTACGGCCCTATGCATTATAATAAATTTGTTATTAGAAAGTTGGAGCCGCACCGCTTTCTAATACATGTTCTACCCTCCTCAATATACCCCTCAAGTTAAGAAGAAAAGGGCTCTTAAACCGTTCAGGTGAGAGCCTTTTTCTTATTTTATTTTAAAAATTACCGGCAAAACTTGCGCAAAGATTGCTTTCCGCCGAATATACGGCCTGTTTCATGGCAAAAATACATTCGGAGGTGGCACAATGAATCGACACATAAAAGAAAAGGGTAAGAACAATAAAGGATTTTATATTGCGCTCGGCATATGCCTTGTTGCGGTAGGCGTGGCGGCATGGACAACTTACGACAGCGTCGTTAACTACGCAGTTCCCGAAACCGGCACGGCCTCAAGCCGTACGGCACAGGCAAACAATACCGTGAGCGGCATTTACGCCGGCAGCAGTGAAACGCCAAAGACAGCATCGTCAGAAAAGCCGGAGACGCAGGCCCCTAAGGCTTCGTCCGCGCAGCCATCGTCAAAACCGGCTGCAAAAACCGAAACAAAAACGCCCGTAAAGCAGGCCGCCGCAACTCCGGAGCTTTTTTCATACCCTGTGGGCAAAGTCATAGTGCAGAAGTTCAGCGAAGACCCCGTCTACTGCAAAACGACCGAGGACTGGCGCGCCCATACAGGCATAGACCTTAAAGCGGATGCCGGTTCGGCCGTAAAGTCGGCCGCCGCTGGCACAGTGAAAAAAGTCTATGAGGACGACAGGTACGGTAAAACCGTAATAATAACGCACGGGAACGTGGAAGCGTGGTACTGCGGGCTTGATAAAATAAGCGTTGAAGCAGGCAGCACTGTAAAAAGCGGCCAGGAAATAGGCACGGTGGGGTCAGTTCCCATAGAAAAGTACGAGGACTCGCACCTGCACTTTATTACCATGAAAGACGGAAAATATGTGGACCCGCTCGACATACTCGACAATTAAGCCTGCGGGCGCTGCCTTTGCCCCGTTATATCACTTGTAAATATGATTATAAAAAGTCCGGACGGCAGTCCATTATTGCCGTCCGGACTTTTTTATACGTTTGTCATTCACCGAACATATCTTTTATCTTGTCAAAAAAAGATTTGCGTTTCTGGTAATTCTTGTCCTCGCTCTCGCTGTCGAACTCCTCCAGCAGTTTTTTCTGCTTTTGTGAAAGGTTGCGCGGTATTTCTATGGCTATGCGCACGTACTGGTCGCCGCGCCCCCTGCCGCCGAGCTTTTGTATGCCTTTGCCTTTAAACTTAAAAACGTCGCCGGGCTGGGTACCCGGCCTTACCTCGTAGCTGACCTTGCCGTCGATGGTAGGCACCACCACTTCGGCTCCAAGCGCCGCCTGTGTGAAAGTTATGGGCATTTCACACCATATGTCGTTTTCGCGGCGCTCAAAGATAGGATGCGGGCGCACGTTTACGTATATATGCAGGTCCCCGCTGGGGCCGCCGTTTTCGCCGGCGCTGCCTTTGCCGGAAACGTTCAGTATCTGCCCGTTGTCTATGCCCGCGGGTATGTTTACCTCTATGGTTTTATTTTCACGCGTTTTGCCTGTCCCCCCGCAAAGCGGGCACGGGCTGTCTATTACCTTGCCGCTGCCGCCGCACCTGTCGCATGTACGCGTTGTCTGTATAAGGCCGAAAGGCGTGCGCTGGCTCACGCGCACCTGCCCCGAACCGCCGCACTGCGGGCACGTTTTAGCCGCGGTCCCGCTTTTGGCGCCGGAGCCGCCGCACGACCCGCAAACCTCCGTATGTTCATAGGAAACCGTTTTTTTACAGCCTTTCGCGGCCTCCTCAAAGCTCACATATACGCTCGCATCACAGTTCTGGCCGCGGCGGGGCATATTGGAAGTCTGCCTGTGCGCCCTTTTGCCGCCGAAACCGCCGAAGCCGTCGAAACCGTCAAATACACTGTTGAAAATATCGTCTATATTTATATTGCCTGTAAACGGGCTGCCCCCGCCGCCGCCGAAACCGGCGTCCACTCCGGCCTGCCCGAACTGGTCATAACGCGCCCTTTTGTCCTTGTCCGAAAGGACTTCGTAAGCCTCGTTAACCTCTTTAAACTTCTGTTCCGCTTCCTTATCGCCCGGATGAAGGTCCGGATGGTACTGTTTGGCAAGCTTGCGGTACGCTTTTTTTATTTCCGCGTCGGTGGCGTTTTTAGGCACGCCCATAACCTCATAATAATCCTTATTTCCGGCCAAACTAATCACTCCTGAAATGAAGCGCATCGAGGGCAGCCGTTAGGCTGCCCTGTCAGCAATTTATGTCAAACGCCGCGGCGCGGCGGTTCTGAAGCTGCCTTTGCTGGATGCCCTAAGCACACCGTGACGTTATTTCTTGCCATTGTCGTCAACGTCTTTGTACTCTGCGTCGTAAACCGTGTTGCCGTTCGCGTCCTGCTTAGGCTGTGCCTGGCCTTCCGCCTGCTGCGGGCCGCTTTGCGGCTGGCCCTGGGGCTGCTGCGGGGCGGCGTTTTTGTAGAGCTTTTCGCTTACCGCATACATCTTGTTCTTAAGGTCCTCCGACTTTGACTTTATGTCGTCAAGGTTACCGGCGGTTATGGCCGAACGAACCGCCGCTACTTTGGAGTTAAGCTCGTTTTTATCGCTTTCGTCTATCTTGTCGCCGCTGTCCTTAATGAGCTTCTCAACGGAATAGCAAAGGTTTTCGGCCTCGTTTTTCTTATCTATCTCGTCACGGTGCTTCTTGTCTTCAGCCGCATACTTTTCGGCTTCCTTGACTGCTTTGTCCACGTCGTCCTTGCTCATGTTGGAGCTTGATGAAATGGTTATCTGCTGCTGTTTGCCGGTTGCAAGGTCTTTTGCCGAAACGTTGACTATGCCGTTAGCGTCTATGTCGAACGTGACCTCTATCTGCGGTATGCCGCGCGGCGCCGGCGCTATGCCGCCGAGCTTGAACAGGCCGAGCTGCTTGTTGTCGCGCGCGAACTCGCGTTCGCCCTGCAGTACGTTTATCTCCACTTCAGTCTGCCCGTCGGCGGCCGTTGAGAAAATCTGGCTCTTTTTCGTCGGTATGGTCGTGTTGCGGTCTATTACCTTTGTCATAACGCCGCCCATCGTTTCAACGCCGAGCGAAAGCGGCGTAACGTCAAGAAGCAGCAGCCCTTCGACTTCGCCGCCGAGTACGCCCGCCTGCAGGGCTGCTCCGATGGCCACGCACTCGTCTGGGTTAATGCCCTTAAACGGTTCTTTACCGGAAATCTTCTGTACCGCTTCCTGTACGGAGGGCATCCTTGAAGAACCGCCGACCATGAGTACTTTAGATATATCCGAGAATGAAAGGCCCGAGTCCGAAAGAGCCTGCCTTACAGGGCCTATGGTTTTTTCTACCAAGTCCGCCGTAAGTTCGTTGAATTTAGCGCGCGTAAGCGTCATGTCAAGGTGTTTAGGGCCTGTGGCGTCAGCTGTGATAAACGGAAGGTTTATGGCGCTCGAAGCCGTGCTCGAAAGCTCTATCTTTGCTTTTTCGGCCGCTTCCTTAAGGCGCTGCATGGCCATCTTGTCGCCGCTCAGGTCAATGCCGTTGTCTTTTTTGAACTCGGAAATCATCCAGTCCATCACGCGCTTGTCGAAGTCGTCGCCGCCGAGGCGGTTGTTCCCCGCCGTGGCAAGGACTTCCTGCACGCCGTCGCCCATCTCAATAATTGAAACGTCGAACGTGCCGCCGCCAAGGTCGTAAACCATCACTTTTTGGTCGCCGTCTTTGTCTATGCCGTACGACAGCGCTGCCGCCGTAGGTTCGTTTATAATGCGCTTTACGTCGAGGCCGGCGATTTTACCGGCGTCTTTTGTAGCCTGGCGCTGTGCGTCCGTAAAGTACGCCGGTACGGTTATGACGGCGGAGTTGACTTTGTCGCCAAGGTAAGCTTCCGCATCCGTCTTAAGCTTTTGGAGTATCATGGCGGAAATTTCCTGCGGTGTATAGTTCTTACTATCTATGTTTACTTTGTAGTCGGAACCCATTTCCCTTTTGATGGATGAAACTGTGCGGTCAGGGTTTGTTATGGCCTGGCGTTTTGCCACCTGGCCGACCATGCGCTCGCCCGTTTTGGAAAAAGCAACGACCGACGGCGTGGTGCGCGCACCCTCGGAGTTGGGGATAACTACCGGCTTGCCGGCTTCAATTACCGCAACGCATGAATTTGTAGTGCCTAAATCAATACCTATTGTCTTTGACATATTATTTACCTCCAGTAATATACTTTTGTTATTGTTTTGGTTCTGTATCTAAAAAAGCGGAGGCGCATGTAATCAGTTCGCCACTTGTACCATGGCGTGCCTTACCACTTTGCCGCCCAGCATATATCCCTTTTGAAAGACCTCCGCTATGGTATTTTCTTCTATATCTTCGTCTTCTATGTGTGAAACGGCGTTGTGCAGGGCCGGGTCAAACTTGTCGCCTTTACGCCCCATCTCAGTCACGCCGAGCTTTTCGAGCGCCTTGCGCATTTGTTTTTCAACCATTTCAACGCCCTTGCGCATATCCTCAGCCGTACATTCTTTCTGCTCCAGCGCGCGCGCAAGGTTGTCTTCGACTGTGAGTATCTCTTTCACGGCGGCCGCCGTGGCATCGGCATAAACAGACATTTTCTCACGTTCGGTGCGCTTGCGGTAATTGTCGTACTCGGCTACGGTGCGTATATGGATTTCTTGTTGCTTTTTAAGCTGTCCGTCCAAAGCTTCAATGTCTTTTTTAAGCTTGCCGTTTTCTTCGGCCAAAGCCGAGGCTTCGTCCCCGGCAGCTGCTGTTTCGCCGCTGCACGGCTCTCCTGAGCCTTCGCTCTCCTCTTTTTCGCCGTCAGTTTCTTCGCCTTCGCAGGCGCACGGCTCTTCATCGTCCCCACACCGGCCGTTTACATCCGGATTGTCGTCTGCCGCCGGTTCCTGCGCGGCGCTTTCTTCCTGCCCTGCGGTGCCATCCGCCGGAGCCGTATTTTCCTGACAAGTTCCATCACATTCGCCGCCAGGTACGCTGGCGCGGTTCTCTGTATCTTCTGTCAAAGCCGCTGCCCCTTTCTTTATTCCATATTTAAAAGCCTTGTAAGTATCCTCCCGACGGAGTCGGAAAGGTACTCCATATTGGATATTATTTTGCCGTAGTTCATACGCGTCGGCCCTATTATGGCTATGACGCCGGAGTCCCTGCCGCTGACGGCATACCTTGAAACGACGACGCTTGAGTCCCTGAGCTCCGGGCGCCTTGTTTCGTCGCCTATAAGCACTTTTATGCCGCTGCCGTCACGGTGCCTTGTCAGAAGGCTGCAAAGCTCCGCCGGCCGCGACAGGAAGTCAAGTATGCGGCGTATCTCGTCCTGGCCGAACTCGCTGCTGAAAACGAGGTTTATCTCGCCGTCAAGGCAGACCTCAGACTCGAGGGATTCCCTTGCGGCCTGCGCTATTGCCATAAGCGCCGAACTTATAAGTATGGACATGTCGTCAAGTGAAGCCGCAAGCGACTGTATATAGCCGGGCGTTATGGAGGCGACAGGCACGCCTATGAGTTTTTCGTTCAGCACACGGAAAAACACATGCAGTATCTCGGGCGTCAGGTCGAAGTCACAGTGAAAAATGCGGCTTTTGGTTATGCCGTTCGACGTCATAAGCAAAGCCATCGCCGTGCGCCGCCCGGTCTGCACGAACTGCACCGCCTTGACCTCCGCGGAGCTGCTTTCGGGAGTTGTCGACACCGCCGCAAACTTCGTCATGTTGGCGAGCATGCTCGCGGCGCCGTCGAGGAGCTTTTCCGGGTCATACGCGCTCGGCAGGATAAGGCTGTCTATATAACGCTTTTCGTCGCCTGAGATAGGCGTGCGCTTCATAAGGCTGTCTATATAGACCCTGTACCCTTTCTGCGACGGAACCCTTCCGGCGGAAGTGTGGGGCTGCTCAAGCAGCCCCGCAGCGCTGAGGTCGCTCATCTCGTTGCGTACGGTTGCCGACGAAACGTTAAAGTCGAGCATCTTGCAGAGCAGGCGGGAGCCGACCGGCTCGCCGGTCGCTATATAAAGGTCGACAACGGCCGCAAGGATTTTTTGTTTCCTTAAACTCAGTTCCAACCTTCTTCCTCCTGTTCCACAGCCGTTAGCACTCTAAGTGTAAGAGTGCTAACTCTTTAAAATATAATTTATCATTACTTTTACCCTTTGTCAATATATTAATTGTAAACTAATTGTGAAATCCTTAAAATTTTAATATTTTTTTATTTATAATATTATTGTAAGAACTAAAACAGCACCGCAGGCGTAAGGATATTTGAAACGAGGAAGCCCTTCCGCGTGAAGCGGAAGCCTCCGGCCGAACACGACGTCAGCCCCGCCTTTTCATATGCTTTCGCGGCGTCCGCAACATGTGACGGTATCTTCCTGCCGAACCTGGCTAAGCAGCCGCCGTCTGAAAGTCCCTCCGTAAGGCGCAGCGCGAGCATGGCAAATTCGTCAAAGCCGCCTCCGCCGCCGTCGTCCTGCGCGGTTCCTTTTTCTATAAAAAGCCTGAGGCCGCGCGGATAGTGGAAACGCCTGCCGTTTATGAACGAATGTGCCGAGGGGCCGACGCCGAGGTACTCCTCACAGTGCCAGTACTTAAGGTTGTGCCTGCTCTTAAAGCCCTTTTGTGCAAAGTTGGATATTTCATACTGCCCGAAGCCGAGCTTCTCAAGCTCCACGCACGCGCATATATAGAGGGCGGCGGCTGTGTCTTCATCCGGAAGACGCAGCCCCGCCCTGTTTTTCCCGTAAACCGTATGCGGTTCCACCTGCAAAAGGTACGCCGAAACATGCCGTACGCCGAGCCTGCCGCACGCGGCGGCGGAGCGGCAAAGGCTTTCTTCGGTCTGCCCCTGCACGGCAAGCATAAGGTCCGCGGAAATATTATCAAAGCCGGCCCTTTTTGCATCCGCAAAAGCCTTAAAAGCCTGCTCCGCCGTATGCCTCCTGCCCAAAAGCAGGAGCTCGCCGTCGTTTGCCGACTGCAGGCCTACCGAGAGCCTGTTTACGCCGGCGGCTTTTATTTCGCGGAAAAATGGGTACAAGTCCCCGCCGGGGTTAACTTCGGCCGTTATTTCGGCGTTTTCAAGCCCGAAAAGTTCCCTTGCGGCCGAAAGTATCTTTATCAGCCGCCCGGCCCCTATCAGGTTCGGCGTTCCGCCGCCGAAGTACATGGTGTCGGCGCCGCGGCCGCCTAAAACTCCGGCCCAGTGCCGCAGGCAGCTTATGACAGCCTCCGTATAGGCGTCCATAAGCTCGTCCGTACCGCGCAAAGAGTAAAAGTCGCAGTAAGGGCACTTCCCGTCACAGAAGGGCACGTGTACGTAAAGGCCGAGGTTCCCGTTACTCATCGAGCTTTAAAACGCTCATAAACGCTTCCTGCGGTATGTCTACGGAGCCAAGCTTGCGCATACGCTTTTTGCCTTCCTTCTGCTTTTCGAGGAGCTTCTTTTTGCGCGAGATGTCGCCCCCGTAGCACTTGGCGAGTACGTCCTTGCGCATGGCTTTAACTGTTTCGCGCGCTATAATCCTGCCGCCGACGCACGCCTGTATGGGTACTTCGAAAAGCTGGCGCGGTATGTTCTCCTTAAGGTTCTGCGCCATCTTGCGGGCTTTTGCGTAAGCCCTGTCTTCATGGAGGATAAACGAGAGCGCGTCTACCGTTTCTCCGTTTATAAGTATATCGAGCTTTACGAGCCTGCTCTCCCTGTAGCCTTTAAGTTCATAGTCAAGCGAGGCGTAACCGCGCGTGCGGCTTTTAAGCGCATCGAAAAAGTCATAGATTATTTCGTTAAGCGGCAGTTCGTAATGTACGTCGACGCGGTCCGCGTCAATATAATTCATATCTATGAAAGTCCCGCGCCTTTCCTGGCAGAGCTCCATTATGTTGCCGACGTAGTCCTTAGGGGTAAAAATATGCGCGTCTGTTATGGGCTCCTCGGCCCTTGCTATCTTTGACGGGTCGGGGTAATTTGTAGGGTTATCTATGGAAACAGTTGTTCCGTCGGTAAGCGTTATTTTATATATAACGCTCGGCGCTGTAGTTATGATGTCAAGCAGGTACTCGCGCTCAAGCCTTTCCTGCACTATCTCCATGTGCAGCAGGCCTAAAAAGCCGCACCGGAAGCCGAAGCCGAGCGCCGCGGACGTTTCAGGCTCAAAAGTGAGCGAGGCATCGTTTAGCTGCAGCTTGTCAAGCGCATCGCGCAGGTCAGGGTACTTTGCGCCGTCCGCCGGGTATATGCCGCAGAAAACCATCGGCTGCGCAGGCCTGTAGCCCGGCAGCGGCTCCTTCGCCGGGTTGGATGAAAGCGTAACCGTGTCGCCTACGCGCGCCTGCCTTACGGCTTTTATAGAGGCGGCGATAACGCCGACTTCCCCCGCTGAAAGCTCGCCCGACGGCTCAAAATGCGTCGCACGCATATAGCCGCACTCCGTAACGGTGAACTCGCCGCCCGTCGCCATCATGCGTATGACGTCGCCCGTTTTTACTCGGCCGTCCATAACGCGCACGTGTATGACTACCCCTTTGTAATCGTCGTAATACGAGTCGAAAATAAGCGCCTTGAAAGGCGCGGCTTCGTCGCCGCCCGGCGGCGGCACGTGCTTAACTATCTGCTCCATGACCTTGCCGACGTTGGTGCCTAATTTCGCGGATATGCACGGCGCCTCATCCGCCGGTATGCCGATGACATCCTCTATTTCTCCGCGGACTTTTTCGGGCTGCGCGCCCGGAAGGTCGATTTTGTTTATTACCGGTATTATCTCAAGCCCGGCATCCGACGCAAGGTAAGTATTAGCGAGCGTCTGCGCCTCTATCCCCTGCGAAGCGTCCACCACGAGCACCGCGCCCTCGCATGCCGCGAGCGAGCGTGAAACCTCGTAGTTGAAGTCAACGTGGCCCGGGGTATCTATAAGGTTGAAAATGTAGTCGCAGCCGTCTTTTGCGCTGTAAACGAGCGTAACCGCGTGTGCTTTTATGGTTATGCCGCGTTCGCGCTCAAGGTCCATGTCGTCGAGTATCTGGTTTTCCATTTCGCGTATAGGCACGGATTTTGTAAGTTCGAGCATCCTGTCAGCTAAAGTGCTTTTCCCATGGTCTATATGCGCTATGATGCAAAAGTTCCTGATCCGTTCACGTCCGGATAGCAAAAGGCACACCTGGCTTTCACTTTAAAATTATTTTACTTCCCCGCCGCCATGATTGCCGTACTATGCCGGCAATCATGGCGGCACATTTTTCGCGCGCCCCGTATGGCACGTAAAAGCGGTAGGTTTCAAACCGCGTACCCGCGTTCAGCGTGACGGCGGCGCCGAGGGTTCCGCGCCTTTCGAAAGGCACGCCGCTTTCCCTCAGTATGGGCTCTATCATGTCGGCGTGCAGGCGGTCCGTTTCCGCAATAAGGAACGGTTCGCCTGCGCCAGGTTCTTTTTCACGGGTTTTCCGCGGCCTGCCGCCCGTTTTCCGTTTAAACATTCCAAACATAACGCTGTTTTTCAGTAGCGGTCGATGTTGCGGTAGTACTTGTCGTTAAGCAGATGCTTTTTCCTGCGTTTCTGCCTGTGGTAGCGCTTGCGTCCCGGCCCGCGCGGAGGGCGGCGGTTGCTTAGAAGCACTATGATTATAACGAGTACCCCCAGAATAATGCACGCCCATGAGATGACGCCTATCCAGTTTGTACGCATGTTCTCTTCAGTATTGCCGGCGGCAGAGCTGAGAAAGTCGTCGTCCGGCAGGCTCCCCACGCTTGGCAGTGAGACCGAGGATGACGCTTCCGGCAGCGAAACGGACGAGCTTTCAGACGACACTTCACTTGAAACGGCGGAGGAGGACGTTTGTTTAACCGTCTTTTTCGGCCGCTTGCTTGCCTTTGAAGACGGCTTCGACGTTGACGGCGGCGGCTCGGAGCTTGGGGCGCTCGTTTCCGCGGGAGTGCTTGTGTCCGCAGCCGCGGGCGTGTCCGCCGGCGTGGTTACAGGTTCGGTGCTTGTTTCCTGCGTCTGCTGGGCGGGTTCTTGCTGCGCCTGGGTGTCGGTTTCGCCATGGGCATATATATTTATTACACATGACGTGAATAATAATGTCAAAGTCAGGATTAGTGGCAGCAGTTTCTTTTTACGGTTCATCAGAAAGCCCTCCGTATTTCAATAACTGACCGCTGGACCCGGTTCTGTACGGCGCCGGGCCGGAATATTGTAACGGTATTTTATATTTTATTTAATAGAATAAATAATAAAAACGGTCTATGTTAAAATCGCCGCAGCGTAAAATTCAGTTTATAAAAATATTATACCATATTTCAAAGCCATTGCAAGATAAGTCTAAATTTTTGCCGGTAATTTGGTATATAAGTGTCTTGCCGTCGCCAAAACCTATTTTTCGGGAGTAATAGTCGACTACGGCAAGGCCGTAAAGCAGCGCGGCGGCGCAGAGCGTGCAGAAAAACGACGTCCAGAAAATGCGCGCGTCCCTGTTTGTTTTCATTACTTTTGCACTTCCGTTTTAATTGGATTTAAACGCGGCCGCATTATTTAAGGCCGTTCAGCACCCCGGCGAGCGCTTTTCCCAAAAGGGTGCCGGAGTACTCCGCTTCGTCAAGCGTGTTGGCCTCGGTACCGACCTCTATAAGCAGCGAGCCCTTGGTAAGGTCTTCATTGTACCGGCGCGGGCAGAAGCTTAGCGGGCGTATAAGGCCGGAGTACTTGCCGCTTACTTCTTTTTGGAACCTGAGTGCGAGGCGCAGGTTGTACTCCCAGTTAGGGAAGCCGAGGCTCCCAGTGTCGTCGCAGCCGCTTATTATCATTATCTGCGCAGCCTTGCGCCCGTCTACGACTACTGTCGGTTTAAGCTTAGTTCCGTCCGAGCGATGCATAGCGTCGCGGTGTATGTCGAGCGTAACCTGTATGCCGGGATATTTTTTGAGATAATTTTCTACTGTAACTTTTGAACGGTCATACGAGCCGTCGTAAGCCGGGTAATCGTGGTAAGTAGTGTCATGCAGCACGTTTATGCCGGCGCTTTGCAGTTGTTTGGCGATTTGGTCGCCAACGGCGCAGACGCTGCGCGTTTTGTCGGTGGTACGCGTGTCGCCCGAAAACGCCTCGGTAGTGTGCGTATGGTAAATAAGCACCTGCGGGCCGCTGTCTTTTTTGATTTTTACGGCCGGCGCGGCTTTAAGTTCACTTTCTATATTAACCGAATGGTTTTTGTTAGAGTTTTTTACATATACGCTTCCGTAATGGTCGCCGGAGTCCATTATCTGCATTTCAAGTACGTTTCCGGCAAGCTGCGATGAAACGGCCGCCGAAGACGTGCCGGAAGAAGACGGCTGCCGTGAACTCTGCGTCGTTTCAGAAGAAGTGCTTTCCGTGCGTTTATTTCCAGACGATGAGCTGCCCGTAACCGGCGACGAAGCGTCCTGCGCGGTGCCGTCCTGCTCGTCGTCGCTTAAAAAGTCGGCGGCCGTACCCTGCGGCAAAATGAAACACGCCGCCGCCACCGCGGCGTTTTGGCCGGTACTGCCAGGCAGCCTTACCGCTACGCACGCAACGGCAGCCACAAGAAGGGCAACAGAAAGCACAACCGTAAATTTTTCTTTCCCGTTCTTCATATTCTCCCCCATTGCTCCGGACTTATCCAAAAAGCGGTCCTGAAATCAGCCTTGAGCTGCTTACCCTTAATTATTATGCCGCCGTAACGGGATTGATGTTGCATAAAGCCAGCGCATATCTCCGTTAAGTTTTTATTAATTAATTTTACCCGCATTTTAACTTGGAAATTAACTATCGAAAAAGCGCGAAAAAGCTTGATTTTTCATACATAAAAAGCCCTTGGCACCGGACGCATTTTATACAAAGGGGAGATTCTTTTTAAAAGGCTGTTTTTGTGTTGACATAACGTAAACGCCGCCATATAATAAAATCAGTCAAAGGGTAAAATTAATTTATGATTACAAGATAAGTGGCAAAGACAGCCACGCCTTTTCAATACAACTCCTCCCCAAAAAACAAAAACCGGCTTAAAGCCGGTTTTTGTTTTTTTATACTGCCTGGCGCGCAAAACGCGGTAAGTGAAAAAAGCTCACTTTCATTTTATTTCCTGTAAAAAGCAGTATAATATAATTACAGGCGCGAACTATGTCTTATAATGTCATCCGCCTTAAAAACGTCAGGGGAGCGGGCCATGCAAGATTTACATTTAAAAAAATATATGCCTTTAATCATACTGGCGGCTGTTTTTTTAGCCTGCATACCTTTTTCAATATACGGTGCGGCATACCAAAGCGGCCAAGCTCAGAGCCCAGCCTGGTACGCGTCCGGAGAAACCGCCGATTATACCTTTGCGAAAGGCACTACTGTAAGCATGCTGCAAAAAGAACTTGATGCGCAGCCGAGCGGGCTTACAGTTGCCGTTTTTACGGCCGACGGCAGCGAAAAAGCTGAAGGTGAGCTTGAAGACGGGGATATAGTGCAAACTCTCGATGAAGACGAAAACATTCTCAGCACCGTCATAGCGGTAATAAAGCAGGAAGAAGAAAGGTCATCAAGCGCGGGCGGCAGCCCTTCATCCGGCAAAAGCGGGCAGGATGAGCCTTCCTCTTCAGCCGGTGAAGACACAGGCCTGCCTGAAGACGGCACGTACTACATACTTAACGCCGGAACGTGCGTAGACGATATATCCGAAAATATATATGAAAAATCAGGCCGCGGCGATTTCGAAATAAAAATCAAAGCGCGCGGCGGCAGGTGGAAGCAGAGCGGGCTTTTATGCACCGGCGATACCCTTGAGATCATATCCGGTGACGGCGAAAATGTCTGCGAAGCCGATATCGTCGTTTTGGGCGATCTCACCGGCTGCGGTGACATCACCGCCAAAAGCTGTGAGCTCATGTACAGCTACCTCTCGTTTGACAAGGACCTTACCGGCTGCAGCCTCGCTGCCGCGGATATGGATCGCGACGGTGAAGTAGACACAAGCGACCTGCTGCTTATGAAGCGCGCCCTGTGGGAAAATTCCCAGCAAAGCAGCTGACCCGCCGCGCTTTAACAGCAAAGCCGCTTTTACGGGCCGGGCATTCCGGCATTTTTATTTTTCAGGCGGTTTTCTTTGTCCGCCGTATTGATTTTTAACTATATCTATTATATAATAAATAGCGTTGCGCCGGTGTGTTGGAATTGGCAGACGAGACAGACTCAAAATCTGTTGTCCGCAAGGGCGTGTGGGTTCGAGTCCCACCACCGGCACCA
>ENA-UOOE01001816-UOOE01001816.1-fermentation-metagenome-genome-assembly--contig:-NODE-1816-length-16926-cov-4.373125_pt1 | contig 16926 bp, 15 predicted proteins | sample MGYA00245776_ERZ724021 | MGnify/ENA primary metagenome ERZ724021 (study PRJEB28704, sample SAMN03018321) | fermentation metagenome | biome: anthropogenic terrestrial biome; feature: soil; material... | reverse complement strand
ATATCAGAACAAAGAAAAGATTGGCTTCATAAAAAAGCATATAATCTAGCAAAAGTATATGATGCAATAATAGTAGAAGATATAAACTTGAGGGCAGTAGGACAATGCTTAAAGCTAGGTAAATCATTAGCCGATAATGGGTTTGGAACATTTAGGAATTTTCTAAAGTATAAGTTAGAAGATATGGGAAAGCAACTTATCAAAATAGATAAATGGTTTCCATCTTCCAAAATGTGCAGTAATTGTGGAACTATGAAAGAAAAGTTACAGCTATCAGATAGAATATATAAATGTGAAAAGTGTGGCTGTACTATAGATAGGGATTATAATGCAGCACTAAATATAAAAGAGGCTGGTTCTGCCTTGTTAGCTTGGTAAATTTATCTTCATTAGAAGGTATTACCCAAGAAGCCACCACTTCTAAAGTGGTGGTGAGTTCACAGGTTAAATCTTTAGTTATAGACTAACTAAAAAAGACGACAGTGTCGTCTTTTCTTATCCTACATAACTCTACCAGGTATTATAGCATCTATTATTCCAATAACTATTGCAGCTAGTATAGCACCTATTATAGATACCTTCATATTAGGTACTAAAAATTGTGTTAAGTATATTATTATTGCTGCAATTACAAATCCTTTAAACCCTTTTCCAAAGGGTGATGCGTCAACTCCCATAAAGCTCTCTACTAAAACATCTATTACTGTTATTACAACTGCTGCCAGTATCATTGACCACATTCCTCTAATAGTAAAACCAGGGGTTAAAAATGATGTTATGCCAAGCACTATTGCAACTAGTATAAGTCTTACTATATAATGTAATATACCTGGTTTTTCCTGTTCTGTGTTTTTATCAGCCATAATGTTTATCCTCCTTTAAAATAAATAAGTAATGTAAATATATTATGTGTATAAAACTAAAAATTATTTAAAAATAGAAAAATATATTATGGATTTTCATAAATATTTAACCATTTTCTAACCCCTAAAAGGATGAGTAAACTCATAGCATTGATATCAAAAAATGAGTTGCTTGAAGATCCGCAGGACTTTGTAATGAGCTATCTTGTCTATTTTAGCCATACATTCTCAATGAGTATGCAACATTTTACTTCCTTTTATTTATTGTCCCATGGCACAATTAAAATCTTTATGTTAATTCTATTGTGGAGAAAAGTTGCCCTTAACTGTCAATTGCCAATTGTCCTCTGTCAACTAAAAAAATTGGTTACAATTTTTTTATTATAGGCTGTGAATAATTCCCCTATATATTTTTTTACCTTCAATCTTTATATTTAATTCTTTCTCGTATCTTCTAAGCAATGAAGTTTCTTTTTCTGTAACTATAGAAATAGCGGTACCAGAGTTTCCAGCCCTGCCAGTTCTACCAACCCTATGTAGATATTCCTTTGGATCTTCAGGTAAATCTAAATTAAATATATTAGTTACACCTTTTATATCCAATCCTCTAGCTGCTAAATCTGAAGCTATTAAAAGTTGAATTTTTCCCATTCTAAATCCCTCTAAGGCTTTTTTACGTTCTTCCTTTGGGGCATTGCCGTATATTCCATAGGCCTTAATATGGTGATATTGAAGTTTTAATGTAGTTAATTCTATTTCTTCACCTTTATTTATAAATACAATAGCTCTTTCTGGTTTTATAGAGGCTACCAATTTCCTTAAAGTTTCAATTTTATCCCTTTGCTCTGCAATAAAATACATATGATCAATATTGGGATTAACTAATGTTTTTTCTTCAACCTTTATAACTGTTGGCTCCTTCATCAAATTTTTTGCAACATTGATAGTTCTTTCAGTTATGGTAGCTGAAAATACCATTAATTGTCTGTCTTTCATTGTAGTTTTTATCACATCTTTTACTCCAGCTAAATTCCTTTCGTCTAGCATCCTATCACCTTCATCAATGACAATGGTTTTAATGGTATAAGCACTTATTTTTCTCTTTTTTATAAGTTCAAATATTCTTCCTGTAGAGCCTACAATTATATGAGGCTTTTTCTTTAATTTCTCAATTTGCCTTTGTATATTAACCTCTCCTATTATAGCAGCAGAAGTTATAGGCATTTCGGAATTTTGTGATAAAAGTTTTATTTCCTTATCTATTTGCATAACCAGCTCGTGGGTAGGAGCTAAAATTATAGCCTGCATTTCTTTTTTATCACTATTTATCTTTTGAAATATAGGAAGTAAATAAGCTAAGGTTTTTCCACTTCCTGTTTCTGATTCACCTATTATATCCTTATTTTCTAAAGCTAAGGGTATTGCTTCTATTTGAATATTGGTAGGTTCATTAATACCTTCTTTTTTCAAGCCCTCTATTAATTTTGTATTTAAATTTAATTTATCGAATGAATTTGCCATATTTATCTCCTTTTTAAGTAACATGTATTATTTTAATAATTTGGATATATTCTTAGTATTAAAAACTTCTATAATTCTATACTTTGCCTATGCTTTTGTCAATGAAGGGTATTGCCATAACTTTACATAATATTATAATCATTGTATAATTATTTTATAGTAATTTTGCAAATTGAAAAGAAAGGAGAGGCTACTCATCAAAATATCCAAAAACAAATAGTAAAGATACAAAAACTTCATCAAAGATATTTTTCAATATGGATATATTTGACTATATTTTGAGTAGCGGTGAGATAATATGCTATTTAATAGGACTAAATCCTATGAGGACATAACACCTGCATTAGATACAAGAAGATTAATAATTTTAGCTAAAAAATTATTGCCAGATGTAGTATTTAATATGGCTAGTTTAGAAGGGAATCCATTTACTTATCCGGAAGTACAAACTTTACTTGACGGAATTACTATAGGTGGTCATAAAGTAAGTGATGAACAACAAATTTATAGCATTAGAAATGCTTGGAATTATTTATTTGATTTAGTAATCCAAAACAATGTATCAATTGATATTAATATTTTTAATAAATTTAATGATATAGTTGCTAAAGATGAAGCTTTAATTAGTGGTGTATTTAGAACTGGTCAAGTTAGAATAGCTGGTACAGAATTTATTCCTCCAAGAGCTGAAGAATTAGAAACCATCTTTAAAAATGAATTGCCTAAATTAATAGAAAGATGTAAAAGTAAAACAGAGTTGGCTTTTGAGATATTTTTATGGGGAACTTTAAATCAATTTTATTATGATGGGAATAAAAGGACTTCCAGGCTCGTATCCAATATGATTTTAATATCAAATGGCCAAGGAATATTTAATATAAAAGCAAAGGATAGATTGCAGTTTAACACTCTAATGGTTGAATTCTACAATACAAGAGAAGCTGACAATATATTTGATTTTTTATATAATAATTGCTTAGAAAGATATTAATAATTTTTAATATGGCTTAAAGTGGATGATTAATTAAGTTTAAACACTTATAATTAGGAGGTTAAAGAATGGATAGTGTAAATTATGAAAACATTATTGAGGACATTTTAAATGAAGGGGCAGCCTACGCAAAATACTTTAAACCTAAAAACTTAGTATTTTCAAATAAGTTTAGAAAATACTGTGAGGATAATTTATGTGGTCATTATGGAAGTAACTGGATGTGCCCACCTGCTATAGGTTCAATAGAAGAGCTAAAAAGAAAAATAATGAAATTTGAAAATGGAATTGTATTTCAAACCCTAAATAAAATAGATGGTATAAGCGATAAAGAGGGGTTGGCTAAGGCTAGAGATTTACATAATGACTTTTTGAGAAACATAACTAAATTTATTAAGGAAAAATATGTGGATATGGATACTTTTCCAATGGGTGCAGGGCAGTGTGAAATTTGTAATAAATGTGCATATTTACATGGGGAAAAGTGCATACACCCTGAAATAGCAGTGCCTTCTGCAGAGGCATGTGGAATTGATTTAGGAGAATTATTAAAATCCTGTGGATTAAAATTTAGTTATTCAGAAGATTCTATTGCTTATATATCATTATTGCTATTTAAGAATAAGACTAGAGGATAGTGATGGTTCACTATCCTCTAATTAAATTTCTTTTACCATATTACCTAGCAAAGTTTGCTTGTTTTTTCTATCTATAATTAATTTAAGCCTATTTGGGTAATCTGTTATTATACTATCTACTCCTAAATTGATATATTTCACCATAGCATCTTCTCTATTTATGGTCCAAACGTAAACTTGTCTTCCATTTTTATGAGCCTTTTCTATAAATTTTCTATTTACTATATCACCATCTAAACTATAAATATCTACATCCATATTTTCAATACCTTTTGATTTGACACGAGTTATATAGCCAATTTTAATAGAAGGGTCTAATTTTCTAACCTGTTTTAACACATTATAATTTGAAGAAGTTACTATACAATATTTGTTGAAATCTTCCTTCTTAATTATATTTAAAGCATTGAAAACTAAGTTTTTTTCATGGCCATTAGCTTTTATTTCAATATTAAGTTTAATTTTGCCTTTAGAGGCCTTTATTACTTCTTCTAAAGTAGGTATTTTTTCTCCTCTAAATTTATTATTAAAATGACTTCCAACATCATAATTTTTAATCTCATCATAGTTTACTTCCCATATATTTTTGTCATACCCACTTACCCTCTTGAAATTATTATCATGAAGTAAGATTACTTGTCCATCCTTTGTTTCCTGTACATCAATTTCTGCATATTCTACTCCTGAATTAATTGCATATTTTATAGCACTTAAAGTATTTTCAGGAGCTTCTGAAGAATTACCTCTATGTGCAGTTATAAAAATATTTTCCTTGTGTTTTGGAGAGCTAAATAAAACTGTAGATGGTATAAAAATCAAAGCAATAAAAACAATAAGTGGGATAAAGGGAATTAAAAAATTTTTATATAGATACGTGAATTTTATTTCTTTATTCTTAATCATAGTCATGTCACCAACTTTCTAATGGCTTAATGATGTATCTATATTTTGAATTTTAAAACATATTGCAAGTAAATATATTATAATTTATTTTTAAAATGGTGTCTATATATATTGGTGCCCAAAACCTCATTTAATTAAAAAAAATTTATTATGCTGCTATGCGAGAAATATTTCCTTTAAAGTAGCTCCATCCACTTTGCCTAAATTTAAATCCAAAGTTTTTGCTATAGTCGGAGCTTCATCTATTAATCTCATTTCCTTTATTTCATAATTTTTCTTTATTTTTGGGCCGCTGGCTATGAATATGGTTTTATAGTCCTTAATTTTTGGACAATAACCATGGTTGGCTTTATAAAAACTTTTATCTGTTTTTTCTAGAATATTTCCTTCTATTGAATTTATAAAGTAGTATCCCTTTTTAGCCTCTAACATTAAAAAACATTTTTCATCTGCCCCAAAAGAAGAGGCTTCTTTTGAAGTTAATATTTTATTTATACAATTATTTTCTTTAGAAAAGTTTTTTAGCTCTTCCATAACCTTTGCTTTTAAAATAGAATCTTTATTATCTTTTAAATATATATAAGCAGAACCACTGCAGGAATTTGAAAATACCTTCCAATCTTTTACTTCACCATTATTATTTAGAGAAATGAACCCTTTTTGGAGGAATAATTTGTTTAATCTAATTACATATTCCGTATTTAAAAAGCTATGATCCCCTAAAGCTATTATTGTAGTTTTATGAAATATATTTATTTTCTTCAACACATTTATTATCTTACCCAATCTTAAATCATGTCTTTTTAAAGCCTCTAGTACTTTGCTACTATTACATCCATAATTGTGCTTAAAGTGATCCACATCGGTTAAATGGATTAAAAGCAAATTAGGCATTTTATTTTCAATTAAATATAGGGCTGATTTCATTACAAAGTTATCCAGAAAAGGTTGAGCAAATCCTTTCCTTAGCTTGCCAAATTTCTTATTAACAATAAATTGAAACAGTTTGCTGCCACCGGAAAGTGAAGTAGATATTTGATTTTGCCAAATCCTATTTGGAAAAATCTCAGGCATATTATAATCTATATTTGCCTTAGCAGTAACAGGCCATAATAGTGAAGCAGTTTTTAGCCCATTTTCTTTTGCTAAATCGTATAGAGTAGTTCCTTTTATATATTTTCTATACCAAAACCAATCAGGATTTTTCATTTTAGGCTGTAGTAAAGTATTATTTATAATCCCATGATTTTTAGGATAATTTCCTGTAACAATGGTTGCATGTGCAGGATAAGTTAGTGAAGGATAAACAGATTCCACATTTGATGAGTAAGATCCATTTTGAATTAAGTATTTAAAGTTTGGCATATTCTTTAATATTTCAAAATCTTTTTTGCCTACTGCATCAAAAGAAATTATTATAGTGTATTTTTCCATAATATATTACACCTACCTTAAATACATTTTACTATAAATTTGTATCCTTATGATAGAAAAATAAGAGGAAATGGTATACAATTAAATAAGAATTTTTGTTACATTCAGACATCAAGTGATTTTTGGCTTTAGAATATATTGGATCTTATTATTTATAGGATAAGGAGAAGTCTATTTATGGGAATAGAAAATGTAAAAAAACAAATCAATGAGAAAAATTTAAACTTAAAAATATTGGAGTTTAAAGAAAGTACTGCTACTGTAGATGAAGCTGCCAAAGCTGTTGGTGTAGAACCGGGTCAAATTGCAAAAACCTTGGCATTTAAGGTAAAAGATGATGATATACTTATAGTTGTAAAAGGAGATTCAAAAATCGATAATAGAAAATTTAAAGATTATTTTAAAACTAAAGCAAAGATGATGAGTGGAGAAGAAGTGTTAGAAATTACAGGTCACCCAGTTGGAGGAGTTTGTCCATTTGGATTAAAGAATCCAATTAGCGTATATCTTGATAATTCCTTAAAGGAGTTTGAATCAGTGTATCCTGCAGCAGGAACTCCCAATTCAGCAGTGAAAGTTACCATAGAAGATTTAGAGAAAATTACTAATGGAGTATGGGTGGATGTGTGTAAATAACTAGAGCAGAGGACAGAGGACAGAGGACAGAGTACAAAGTACAGAGTACAGAGTACAGAGGACAGGGGACAGAGGACAGAGTACAAAGTAAGAAGTAAGAAGTAATAGGTAGAAGGTAAAGAGTGAAGGTTTTAAATAATAAATAATAGAGAATAAATAATAAAAAAGGACAATTTTTCTCCATTGTCATTAGGTCAAATTTTTTGCTGAATAGTAGAATAAAACGAAGTAAACATTATATATTTAGGGAGATAAGTGATGGCAACAAAGGTAAAAATAAAGATAAAAGATAATATGGAATTAAGAGAGAAAATTGATGAATTATATGAAAAAACGTGTCAAATAGATTTAGCTAAATGGTCACTACTAATGGCAAAGCATATTTTAGATATTGCTGGTATAAATTATCATTCAATAGATGAAATAATTAATGGGTTTAAGGTAAATGAATTATGGCAAATAGGCGAAGCAAGAATGTATGATGTTAGACAGGCAGGTTTTAAAATTCATAAACTTGCACGTGAATGTGATAGTGAAATAAAGAAAACAGCGTTAAGGGTTACAGGTCAAGCAGTAGGAAGCGGACGCATGAGAGAACACGCAATGGTAGCGTCAGATTATGCAATAAAGATGATATGCTTAATCAGTTCTAATGATTTTGAGGCTATAACAAAAGAAAGAGAATGGCAACTTAATGAACTGCAGAAATTTCATAGAATTTAGGATAAGTAGCAATATAAGTCTATTCATAATTTTCATAAGATGAGTCACAGCAGTAATATAATGTGAAACTATACAGGAGGGGATTATAATGGGAACCAATAAAGTAGATAAAGGCTTTGAATTATTTTATTGGAGGTTAAGTTATAAAAGAAAATTTATTAGAACTTTATGGATGATTCCTATTGACATAATTGTAAGTGTATTTTTGATTTTGAAAGGTGATACCCTATTTATAAATAGAGTAATACCTATATTACTTATTATATTAGGTGGAATTCAATTAATTTATAATTATCTGAAGTGGAAAAAGGATGAAAATAATGCTAATTAAAACTGTATTTATTCTTTTTTCTTTCTTATTTATTATTTAAGAAAATTTTATTTAAAGCTTTTCTGTAGTGTCAACGTAAGAAAAGCCTCCATATCTGTACTCTGTGCTCTGTAATCTGTACTCTTAAAAAAATTGGTCACAATTTTTTTGTATTATGAATTACATACAATTTTATTGACATTTATACATAAAAAGAAAGGAAGTGAGAATTTAGTGGGGGTGGGTGTTTATAATACACATTCTCACTAAAGGTGGATTATGGAAAAAGTAGAAAGTTTTCAATTGGATCATAGAAAGGTAGTAGCACCATACGTTAGAAAGTGTTGTACACAGGTTGGAGAAAAAGGAGATAAGGTTTCTAAGTATGATTTAAGATTTACCCAACCTAATAAGGCATGTATACCTACAGGAGCTTTACATGCTTTAGAGCATTTACTTGCAGGATTTTTAAGAGAATATATAGATGGAATAATAGATTTATCACCTATGGGATGTAGAACTGGCTTTTATTTAACAGTTTGGGGAGATAAAGATACAAAAGAGATAAAAGAAGGGTTAGAAACTTCATTAAAAAGAATACTAGAAGCCACAGAAGTGCCTGCAGCAAATGATATTCAATGCGGTAACTATAGAGACTTATCTTTATTTGGAGCTAAGGAGTATGCAAAGGTTGTTTTAGAGAAGGGATTTAATTTAAATATATATGGTGATAATTAATGCCAGAATATGATTTTAAAATATCTAAAGAAGAAGTATTAAGATACTTAGGAGTTAAGGGCAGGATAGAAGAAAATATTAATAATTTAATAGACGAAACCATAGAAGAGATAAAGAAAATAATTAGATTTAATTTTACCTATAGAATTTTTAAAATACGGGTAAAGAAAAATAAAGTAGCATTAGAAAACTGTGAATTAGATTTTCATGGTAACAGTATAAATCATCACCTAAGATATAGTGATAAATGTGCATTATTTGCGGCTACATTAGGTAGTGAAGTGGATAGAAAAATAAATTATTATGAAAAATTGGATATGACAAAAGCTTTAATATTTGATGCTTGTGCCACTGCAGCTATAGAAGAAGGCTGCGATTTTGTAGAAGAGGAAATTAGAAAAATTGCACTAAAAGAGGATAGAGAAATAACCTTTAGATTTAGTCCAGGCTATGGAGACTTAAGCTTAGATATACAAAGTGAGTTCTTACAATTATTAGATGGATATAAAAATTTAGGGCTTACAGTGTCCTCACATAGCATTTTGATACCAAGAAAATCTGTAACTGCAATTATAGGTTTTATCCCTAAAGATAAAAAGACAGGAAAGAAAAGTTGTATAAACTGCAATAAATATAATAGCTGTGGATTTAGAAAGATAGGTGGAATTTGTGAATATTAGAGAATTTATAGGAAATAAAATACTTATTTTTGATGGTGCCATGGGTACTATGCTTCAAAGCATGGGTCTTAAAGCAGGGCAAATACCTGAGTTATTAAATATTGAGGATAAAGATAAAATAGTAAATATTCATAAAAAATATATAGAGGCAGGAGCCAATATAATTACTACCAATACCTTTGGGGCTAATGAACTTAAGTTAAGAGACACAGATTATACTCCTGAAGAAATAATAGAGTCTGCCGTAGAAAATGCTAAAACAGCTGCACAGGGAAAAGAAATTTTTATTGCACTAGATATTGGACCTATAGGTGAATTGTTAGAGCCCATGGGAACATTAGCCTTTGAAGAAGCCTATGAAATTTTTAAAAAGCAGATAATTCAGGGAGTAAAGTGTGGAGTAGACTTAATATTAATAGAAACCATGACTGATTTATATGAAGCAAAGGCAGCTGTTCTTGCAGCTAAAGAAAATTCAGATTTACCAGTATTCTGCACCATGAGTTTTCAGCAGGATAGAAGAACCTTTACTGGATGCACGGCTTTATCTATGGTAATGACTTTACAAGGACTTGGGGTAGATGTGTTGGGTGTAAATTGTTCTCTAGGCCCTATAGAATTGCAGCCAATAGTAGATGAAATATTAAAATATGCAAGTATTCCTGTTATGGTTCAGCCTAATGCAGGGTTGCCACAGGTAGTAAATGGGGAAACTGTATATAAAATAACCCCTGAGGAATTTGGAAAAATAGCTAAAACAATGATGGAAAAGGGAGTAAGCATATTTGGTGGATGCTGTGGTACTGATGATAACTTTATTAGAGAGGTTGTTAAAGCTGTAGAAAATATTAAATTAAATAAGTTAAATAATAAGCCTATATGTGGAGTATGTACTCCATCCAAGGCAGTTATTATTGATGGGGTTAAGGTTATAGGAGAAAGAATAAATCCCACAGGTAAAAAATTATTTAAAGAAGCATTAAGAAATAAAGACATGGACTATATTTTTAAGGAAGCTATATCCCAGGTAGAAGCAGGAGCAGATATTTTAGATGTAAATGTGGGACTTCCAGAAATAAATGAAGAGGAAGTTTTAAGTGAAGTTGTGAAAAACCTTCAAAGCATTATAGATATTCCACTTCAATTAGATTCCAATAATGCAAAGGCCATAGAAAGGGCATTGAGGGCATATAATGGGACTGCTATAGTAAATTCTGTTAATGGGGATGATAAATCTTTAGATACTATACTTCCATTAGTGAAAAAATATGGAGCTTTAGTTGTGGGACTTACCTTAGACGAAAGTGGAATTCCTTCTAAAGCTGAAGATAGATATAAAGTAGCTATGAAAATAGTAAACAGGGCTTTAAAATATGGCATACATAAAGAAAATATAATAATTGATTGCTTAACCTTAACTGCTTCAGCACAGCAGGAAGATTTAATGGAAACTTTAAAGGCTTTGACTATGGTAAAGGAAAAGCTAAAGGTTAAAACCACATTAGGAGTATCCAATGTGTCCTTTGGATTACCAAATAGAGAACTATTAAATAGAACCTTTTTAACTATGGCATTAGGAAGCGGTTTGGATCTACCTATAATAAATCCTTTAGATAAAGCCATGATGGATGCTATAAATGGGTTTAAAGTATTAAATAATGAAGATAGGGATGCTAAAGAATATATAAAAGTTTATGGTAATAAAGAAGAAAGTATAAAACTTAATAAAAATGAACATATAGATTTGAAAGAAGCAGTTATAAAAGGGTTAAAAAAAGAAGCAGCTAATATGACAAGGAAACTTTTAAAAGAAAAAAGTGGAATGGAAATAATGGATGAATATTTAATCCCTGCTTTAGATATTGTGGGAGAAAAATATGAAAAAGGAATAATATTTTTACCTCAGCTTATGCAGTCAGCAGAAACAGTAAAGACAGCTTTTGAAATTATAAAGGAAAATATGGCTCTAGAAAATAAAAAAGTCATGAATAAGGGTAAAATACTTATTGCTACGGTAAAGGGAGATATTCATGATATAGGAAAAAATATAGTTAAAACTTTGCTCCAAAACTATGGATATAGTGTGATTGATTTAGGCAAGGATGTTCCAAAAGAAAAAATAGTAGAAGAGGTTAAAAGAAATAATATAAAATTAGTAGGACTTAGTGCATTGATGACTACTACGGTTAAAAGTATGGAAGAGACCATAAAAGCTTTACGAGAAAATAATTTAAACTGCAAAGTCATGGTAGGAGGAGCAGTTTTAAATGAGGATTATGCAGCTATGATAAAAGCTGATTTCTATGCTAAGGATGCTAAGGAGTCTGTAGAGATTGCAAAAAAAGTATTTAAGAGTTAAGAGTGAAGAACTTAAATTATAGATAATAAATTATAAAGAATAAAAATGGACAGCTTTTCTATTCAGAAAAGCATTAAACCAAATTTTAGCTTACCTTCATGGTAAGCTTTCTTTATTTATTATCTATTACCTATTTTGCAATTTTGCAGAATATTATGCAATGAAGACAAGTGTATTTTGTGAATGAACATATGAGTATATGCGGTGTAACTTTCATTAGGAAGGAGAGTAAACCCTTCATAGATATTTAATTAATGAAATAAATTATGATTAATATTAACTGTAATTGTTTACTATATAAAAAATAGTATTGTAATAGCTTATTTTAATAAAATTATAGGAAATATATTTTTCTTAGCAAAAAAGTATTGAAAATTTAAAGAAAGAAAACTTGCAAAATGGCTTGCAGAAGAATCCGGATGACTATTTATGCAAAAATATTACTGCAACTATTAGGTCAATAATTTAAATTATAGAACTTGAAAAAACCTGTTGACCTTTGGAATATAATGTGATAAGGTATATATAATAATTTTGCCGGCAAATAAAATTTCTGAATAAATTTTCAATAAGTTGCATAAATATAATTAAATTAATTTATTTAACAATGATGATGGAGATAAAAATATCAGCAAATTAGTTAAAGAGAGTTGGGGCAGGTGAGAGCCCAATACTAATTGATATATAATGCTCACTCCTGAATTGTATAGCTGAAATAATAGTAGGTTATTACCGTGTTGCATACGTTACAGTGCAAGGTTATAATATAGTAACCTAGATTAAGGCTGCGTTTGTGAAATCGCAGCGAGTTAGAGTGGTACAGCGAAAGAAGCCTCTATATGCAGACAATGCATATAGAGGCTTTTTTTTTAGAGTACAGAACAAATAATTTTTCACAGTAAATGAAAAGGTGCATTGTACTTTGATTTGTAAATTATGTAAAAGGGGGCGGTTTTGTTGGGGCTAATTACTGGTTCGGATAAGGATGGTGTGATTATTATTTAAAAATGATATTTCGTGTAAAAGAAGGGGGAAAAAATTATGAATAAAAAATTATCATTATTTATGGCGTTAGTAATGACAGCATCCTTATTTGTAGGATGTGGTAAAGGTGGGGCAAATAATAAAGATTCAGCAAGTAAAGGGGATACTATAAAAATAGGATTAGATTATGAACTTTCAAATGATGTTGCCACTTATGGACAAGGGCTAGTTACAGGAATAGAAATGGCATTTAAAGAAATAAACGATGCAGGTGGAGTTTTAGGAAAAAAGGTTGAACTTATAAAAGCAGATAATAAATCAGATACAGCTGAAGCTGCTAATGTAGCCTCAAAGCTAGCAACTAGGGACAAGGTTGTAGCAATACTTGGACCTGCAACTTCAGGTAGTGTAAAGGCCGCAATTCCACAGGCTACACAAAATAAAGTTCCATTGATCTCAGCTTCAGCTACAGCGGATGATGTTACCATAGATAGTCATGGAAAGGTAAGAGATTATGTTTTCAAAACCTGTTTTAGTGACTCTTTTCAAGGAGTAATACTTGCAAACTTCGCAGTAAAGGATTTGAAATCAAAAAATGCTGCAGTATTGATTGATACAACAAGTGATTATAGTAAGGGGCTTTCAAAAAGCTTCAAGGAAACTTATAGTAAACTAGGAGGAAAAGTAGTAACAGAACAGGCATATCAAGCTAAAGATAAGGATTTTAAAGCGGTTTTAACTAATATTAAAAATGCTAAACCTGATTTACTTTACTTACCAGGATACTATGAGGAAGTTGGATTAATAGTTAAACAAGCAAGAGAGTTAGGACTTAATGTACCTATTTTAGGCGGAGATGGTTATGATTCACCTAAGCTAACTGAGCTTGCTGGAAAAGAAGCATTAAACAATGTGTACTATACAAATCACTATTCTTCAAAGGACACCAGTGCTAATGTTGTAAGGTTTATAGATGCATTTAAAAAGCAGTTCAATAAAGAACCAAATGCATTTAACGCTTTAGGATACGACCTTGCATACTTTATTGCGGATGCACTTAAAAGAGCTGGAGAGCCAGATCGTGAAAAACTAAAAGAAGCACTTGCATCTACAAAAGACTTTAAAGGAATAACTGGACAATTATCAATAGACAAAAATCATAATCCAGTAAAATCTATAACAATATTAGAGGTTAAAAATGGAGAGCCAACCTTCTTAAAGAAACAGCAGCCTTAGGACAGAGTACAGAGAACAGAGGACAGAGGACAGAGGACAGAGGATAGAGCACAGAGGACAGAGGATAGAGGATAGAGGATAGAGGACAGAGGATAGAGCACAGAGGATAGAGGACAGTTATGGATGCTTTTCCGACCTTATCATTACGGAAAAGCTTAAATTAAAAATTTTTAGTAATGGAATGGAGAAAAATTATCCTTAACTCTCCACCCTCAGTTCTCAACTCTCAACTAAATAAAAACTGTCCACAAATTTGAAATTTTATAATTGATATAGAGTAAAATAAGGATGTGATTAAATGGAGAAATTTTTACAGCAGTTGTTTAATGGAGTTTCCTTAGGAAGTATCTATGCTCTTATAGCACTTGGATATACTATGGTTTATGGAATCATTAACCTAATAAATTTTGCTCATGGTGATATATACATGTTGGGTGCTTTTATAGGCTTTGCCATGACTGCATTATTCCATATGAGTTTTATACCTGCACTTATTATATCTATGGCAGCTTGTTCTTTAATAGGTGTAGTTATAGAAAAGGTAGCCTATAAACCTATAAGAAATTCTACCAGAATAGCAGCTCTTATAACTGCTATAAGTGTTTCGTTGTTTTTGGAATATGGAACTATGTATTTTGTTTCAGCAGAAACAAGAACTTTTCCAGAAGTACTAAAAGGAAAACAAATTAGCTTGTTTTCAGGGAAAGTACTTTTAAACACAAAGGATGTTTATATCATTGTAATAACTGTATTATTGATGATTTTTCTTCAATATATAATATACAAAACTAAAGTTGGAAAGGCAATGAGAGCAGTATCTACGGATAGAGAAGCAGCACAGCTTATGGGGATAAATGTAGATGCCACCATATCATATACCTTTGCCATAGGATCAGCTCTTGCAGGGGCAGCAGGAGTTTTAGTTGGAGTATACTACAATTCAATTGATCCTCTAATGGGGGTGCTTCCTGGATTAAAAGCCTTTGTGGCAGCAGTTATAGGAGGAATTGGAGTAATACCTGGCGCAGTGTTTGGCGGGATATTCTTAGGGCTTACGGAGACTATGGTTAGTGCTTATGGAAATTCACTGTACAAGGATGCAGTTGCTTTTGCAATACTAATAATAATACTTGTAATCAAGCCCAATGGATTGTTGGGCAAAAATGTAAAGGAAAAGGTATAAGGGGGAGATAGTTTGAAATGGTTAAATAAAAAAAATATTGTATGTTTTATAGCTGTAATTGCAGTCTATGCGCTATCTCAGTGGTTAATAAATGGGGGCATTATGGATTCATATATATTACTCAATTTAGTGTTAATTGGTATAAACATTATTTTAGCTGTAAGTTTAAATTTAATAACAGGGTTTACAGGACAATTTTCACTAGGTCATGCAGCTTTCATGGCGGTGGGAGCTTATGTGTCAGCTATTATGACTGTAAAATTTAATTATCCTTTTGCAGCAGCGGTAATATTATCGGCAATAGCAGCAGCCTTTGTTGGATTATTAATTGGTATACCTACATTAAGACTTAAGGGTGACTATCTTGCTATTGCTACCCTGGGATTTAGTGAAATAATTAGAATACTTCTTTTAAATATTGAATATGTGGGTGGAGCTAGTGGATTTAATGATATCCCTCAATATACTAACTGGACATGGATATATTTTTCAGTAATTGGTACTGTGGTTTTAATTAAAAATTTTATAAATTCCTATGCAGGCAGAGCTTGTATTGCCATAAGAGAAGATGAAATAGCAGCAGAAGCTATGGGAATAAATACTACATTATATAAGGTGCTGGCTTTTGTCATAGGGGCATTCTTTGCAGGTATTGCAGGAGCTTTATATGCTAATTACTTCTATTTTATAAAGCCTGGTAATTTTGGATTTATGAAATCTATAGATATTTTAGTAATAGTTGTTTTTGGAGGTATGGGAAGTATTACAGGATCTATAATTGGGGCTATAGTTCTTTCAATAATATCCTTATTCCTTCAAAATATTCCTGAATTAAGAATGGTAATATACTCAATTATACTTTTCTTAATTATGGTATATAGGCCAGATGGGATTATGGGAAAAGTTGAAGGTAAAAAAAGTTTGTTTAAGAAAGGAGGAAAATTAAATGGCAGTGTTAACAATTGATAATTTGTCAAAGAGTTTTGGAGGTAACTAAACAGTTACAGAAACTTTGATGAAGTTTATAAAACTTTAAAAGTTTTTTATAACTTAGCCTCCCATATTCGTAAAGAGTATGGAGCGATGCATATTATGCATCCAAAATCCTTTGAACTGCTGGAAGTTCCTAAAGCTTAACTAACTACAACGTAAGGATGAAATAAGCCTAGGCGTGAAAGTTACGAAAGTAGAAAAAATAGTTAAGATGGCATATGGTTAAATCCTAAGTGCTAAAGCAATGGATAATCAGCAGCTAAGACTCGAATAGAGTAAAGTTCAACGACTATTCCGTAAAGGAAGTACACTACAAGCTATTGGTAGTGGAAGTGGAGGATACCCAACCTATATTAATAAGTATAATGGGTAATGATATAGTCTACGCTCGTATCCGAAAGGTCGAGGCCACTGGCGTAAGCGAAATGGCATCATAGAAGTAGCGTTCTATGGTAAATATAATAAACTTTATAAATGTTCTTTGAAAACTTTATATAACTTTATAAAAATAACACTCTTTTAAAGGGTGTAGATGTAATCTCTTAAAATCATAATTAGCCATCTCTTATAATTTTTATAATTTTATTATATGGGTATACTAAAATTATGGAAAGTGAGGTGAAAAATAATGATAAAGGCAGTAAAAATAAGATTATTTCCAAAAAGAAAATGCAGTCAATATTGAAAAAATAGGTAAAGTAAAATATAAAACAAATTATGATATACCTATTTTA
>ENA-UOOE01001814-UOOE01001814.1-fermentation-metagenome-genome-assembly--contig:-NODE-1814-length-16935-cov-21.090284_pt1 | contig 16935 bp, 15 predicted proteins | sample MGYA00245776_ERZ724021 | MGnify/ENA primary metagenome ERZ724021 (study PRJEB28704, sample SAMN03018321) | fermentation metagenome | biome: anthropogenic terrestrial biome; feature: soil... | reverse complement strand
GAACCTTTGCTTACCGATGAGGCCGTAAGCCTTGTTTTTTGGATAAAGGAACACTGCTTTTGTACGCTATTCGAGGCGGCAAAGCTTTTTTTCCCTGCGGGGATACGCTTTAAGCTTAAAACGTTTTATGCCCTTGTAAAGACACTTTCACAACTGGAAAATGAAGAACTTGAGGATGACGAACGGGAAGCCGTTCGCTATTTTATCGGCAGAAGAAAACCTGTGCGTGGCGATAAGCTTACTAAGGACCTTTCGCTTCCGCCTGACAGCGCCCTTTTGGAACGCCTTGTTAAAAAGGGCATCATAGTAAAGACTACTGGCGCTGTCCGGCAGGTGGGCGATGCAACCCAGAAAATGGTGCGCTTTTCCGCTTGCGGCGGCGAGCCTAAGCTTACAGCCGCGCAAAAAAGGGTATATGATATATTACATGAGGCCGGCTGCGCTTCTGTCAGGGAAGTATGCTATTTTGCGGGCGTCACGCAGTCGGTTGTCAACGCTGTGGCGGATAAGGGCCTTGCGGAGTATTACGAGGCGGAGGTTTACAGGAACCCTTACGCGGATACTGGGGAAGACGCAATGCCTGAGGATATAAAGCTTACGGCAGAACAAAACGAGGCGTTTTCGGACTTACTTAGTAAGTATAAGTCGGGAAAAGGCGCCGTGTCGCTGCTTTTCGGCGTGACGGGCAGCGGCAAAACTTCCGTTTTTACACGCCTTATAGACTGCGTGCACAACGACGGGCGAGGCGTCATAATCATGGTGCCAGAGATATCGCTTACTCCGCAGACAGTTTCAATTTTCAAGCATAGGTACGGCTCGTGCGTCGCTGTTTTTCACAGCGGGCTTACGCTTGCGGAACGCCTTGACGAGTGGAAGCGCGTCAAGGCGGGGGACGCATGCATAGTTGTCGGCACAAGGTCGGCCGTCTTTGCCCCTTTTGAAAATTTAGGACTTATAATAATGGATGAGGAGCAGGAGGGAACGTACAAATCTGAGTCCTCGCCAAGATACCACGCGCGTGACATCGCAAAGTACAGGGCAGCGTACCACGGCGCGCTTTTGGTTTTGTCTTCCGCAACGCCGTCGGTCGTAAGCTTTTACAACGCTCTTTCGGGCAGGTACGGGCTTGAAGTCTTAAAGCACAGGTACGGCGACGCCACACTGCCGGAAGTTACGGTAGTGGATATGAACAAAGAACTTCCAAACGGTAACGCCGGCATTTTCAGTACGGAACTTGCCGATGCCATCGCAGAAAACTTTAAAAATAAAAAACAGTCCATACTCCTTCTGAACAGGCGGGGCTACCATACATACGTTTCATGCCGTTCGTGCGGCCACGTTATGACGTGCCCAAACTGCAGCATATCCCTGACATACCACGCCGCGAACAACAGGCTTATGTGCCACTACTGCGGATTTTCACTGCCGTTTACTGATGAATGCCCAGAGTGCCATGAGAAAAAAATGCATTACTCAGGCTTCGGCACACAAAAAGCCGAAGATGAACTGCACGAAATACTTCCGGAGGCGCATGTCCTGCGCCTTGATGCCGACTCTACAATGACGCGCTTTTCTTATGATAAAAAACTGAAACGTTTTTCGGACGGAGAGTATGATATAATAATAGGGACGCAGATGGTTGCAAAAGGGCTTGACTTTGAAAATGTTACCCTTGCGGGAGTTATTTCTGCCGACCAGGCGCTTTATGGCGACGATTTCCGCAGTTACGAGCGTGCTTTTGACCTGCTTACGCAGGTAGTAGGTCGTTCAGGGCGTGGAAAGTACAAAGGAAAAGCGATAATACAGACTTTTACCCCTGAAAACGAGATAATATCCCTCGCGGCAAAGCAGGACTACGCATCATTTTACAACGGCGAAATCGCGCTGCGGCGCTCGATGCTGTACCCGCCTTTTGCCGATATATGCGTCGTCGGCTTTGTAGGCACAAGGGAAAAAGCAGTAATGAAAGCGAGCGAAAGCTTTTTACAGATGCTCAGCTCCACAGCTAAGGTGGAGTACGGCGACCAGCCGCTGCGCGTACTTAACCCCTCACCGGCGTTAGTCGGCAAAATAAGCAATAAGTACAGGTATAAGCTTATTATAAAATGCCGTGACAACAAACGCTTCAGAGAGATGATGTCGGGGCTGCTTGTACGGTTTTCATCAGTAAGGGAATACTGCGGCGTAACGGTATTTGCCGATATGAACCCGGAAAATATAATGTGATGTTAATTTATGTGTATGCTTTTACCGGCAGCATTTATTTATTATTTGGAGGTACAATGAAATGGCTTTAAGGAATATCCTTACAAAGGAAGACAGATTCTTACTGAAAAAATGCCGCCCTGTCGAAAAATTTGACGGCAGGCTCGCTCAGCTTCTCGATGACTTGGCAGAAACAATGTACAGCGACAACGGCGCCGGCCTTGCCGCCATACAAGTCGGGATTTTAAGGCGCGCTGTTGTAGTGGATGCCGGCGACGGCCTTAAAGAGCTTGTTAACCCTGTTATACTGGAGGCAAGCGGCGAGCAGGAGGGCCCCGAGGGCTGCCTGTCGTTTCCTGGTGAGTGGGGCATAGTCAAGCGCCCTAAACACGTAAAGGTACGCGCACAGGACAGAAACGGCAAAACTTTTGAGTGTGAGGGCGACGATTTGCTCGCGCGGGCATTCTGCCACGAGATAGACCACCTCGACGGCATTTTATTCCCGTCACGCGCAAGCCGTATGCTCACTGTGGACGAAATAAAAGAAATTGCGTCAAAGGGTGATTGATGTGCGGACCGTATTTATGGGTACACCTGAATTTGCGGACGTATGCCTTAAAAGCTTGATAGGCTCCGGGCATGAAGTTGCCGCAGTATTCACAAGGAAAGATAAACCTAAAGGCAGAAAGCAGACCCTTACGCCGCCTCCTGTTAAGGTTACGGCTGAGCTTAACGGCATACCGGTTTACCAGCCGGCGACTTTGCGTAACGGCTGCGCCGATGAAACCATAGGCGGTTTAAAGCCCGACGTCATAGTAGTGGCGGCTTACGGCTTAATCCTGCCGAAGTCGATTTTGAAGATACCGAAATACGGCTGTGTCAATATACACGCATCGCTTTTGCCGAAATACCGCGGCGCGGCCCCCGTACAGTGGGCGGTAATAAACGGCGACAGTGAGACCGGCGTTACGTCCATGCAGATGGACGAAGGGCTTGACACCGGCGATATGCTCCTTTCGGCAAAGACTGCCGTTTTGCCTGACGAGACTTCGGGGGAGCTCATGGAGCGCCTTTCGCATATCGGCGCGGAGCTTTTGCTTAAAACCCTTTCCGCCGCGGAAAAGGGCGCGCTTAAGCCGGTGCCCCAAAACAGCCAGGAGTCGTCGTATGCAAAGATGCTTACAAAGGACATTGCAGTAATAGACTGGGGAAAAACCGCCGTAGAAATACACAACCTCATACGGGGTATGGTTCCGTGGCCTGTCGCAAGCTCAGCCTATCAGGGTAAGAAGCTCAAAATCTATTCTTCCGCATTAAGCGGCTCCACAGACGCGGAGCCGGGAAGCGTTTTGCGCGTCAAAAACAAATTCATCGTAGCGTGCGGGGAAAATACATCAATAGAACTTACGCAGGTAAAGCCCGAGGGCGGCAAGCAGATGGGCGGCAGAGACTTTTTGATGGGGCATCCGCCTGGCGCCGGTGAAAGCTTAGCACGTAAGAATAATTAACCGTAATTTAATAATTTGTAAAAATTCAATTAAAACTTTTATGTTAATTATAAAATAAGTATTTATGTGGACAATAATATCTTAAAGCGGTAGAGTTTTGCTGTTTATAAGAAGGAGGCGTTAAAAATGGGATACGGGTTTTATTATTTCGACTATACATACTTTATCTTTATAGTGCCGGCGCTTATCATCACCATGTATGCACAGTTTAAGGTAAAATCAACTTTTGCAAAGTACTCAGGAGTAATGACGCGCCGCGGTATGACGGGGGCGCAGGCTGCGGTCGAGGTAGCGCGCGGCGGCGGTGCTTTAGGGGTAAGGACGCGGATGATTGACGGCAGCCTTACGGACAATTTTGACCCGCGCACCAATGTTATAAGCCTCTCGCGGGACGTTTATTCTTCCACAAGCGTAGCCGCAGTCGGCGTTGCCGCGCATGAGGCCGGCCATTCCATACAAAGCGCCGAGGATTACCTCCCTAACAGGGTACGCACAGCGCTTGTTCCGGTGACAAACATAGGGTCGCGCCTTTCAATGCCGCTTATAATCATAGGGCTTCTTCTCCCCGTACAGTATGATGCGGTAGTTTATATAGGCATTGCGATGTACGCGCTTGTCGTGCTTTTTCAGCTGGCAACGCTTCCCGTTGAGTTTAACGCGAGCATGAGAGCCGTAAGGGCGCTTGACGAGTCGCGGATATTATACCCTGACGAGCTTGACGGCGCGAAAAAGGTGCTTAAGGCCGCGGCTTTGACATATCTTGCGGCAAGCTTTACAGCTCTGATGTCGCTTCTCAGGCTCCTTTTCATCGCCGCGGGCCGCAGGAGGGACGATTGACGGGCAGTGCGCGCTTTGCGGCGCTGAAGGCCCTTTTGCGTACGGAAAAGGGCGGCTACTCAAATATCGTTTTAAACAGCGTATTAAAGGAATACAACCTTGACGCGCGGGACAAAGCGCTTGCTTCAACGCTTTTTTACGGCGTTTTAGAGCGCAGGATAACTCTTGACTATATCATAGGCTTTTTTTCAAAAACGCCCGTAGGCAGGATTACGCCTTCTGTCCTTTACATACTCAGGATGGGCGTTTACCAGATAATATACCTTGAAAAAATACCTGATTCCGCAGCGGTCAACGAGTCGGTGCGCCTTACGAAAGAATTTGGGCAGGCAAGAGCGTCAGGCTTTGTAAACGCCGTACTGAGGAATTTACTCAGGGGAAAGGATAAGGTAAAATTCCCCGCTGAGGATGAGGATTTTGAAAAATACCTCAGCGTTGAGTATTCACTGCCAAAGTGGCTGGTTACGCTGTGGGAAAAATCCTACGGCAGGCGCACGGCAGGGCTGCTGGCCGAAAGCATGGCGCAAAAGCCCGATATTTACATACGTGTGAATAATACGGTTATTTCCGAGGAAAAATTACTTGAGGAGTTAAAAATTTCCGGATTTGAATGTGGACCTGTTAAGTGGCCTGACAATGCGGTGCGTGTTTCGGGCGGAAACTTAGCGGCGGCGGAGGCTTATAAAAAGGGCTTTTTCCATGTACAGGATTTGTCCTCACAAATATGCTGCCGCCTGTTTTCACCCGAAGGCGGCGAAACGGTCGCCGATGTCTGCGCGGCTCCCGGCGGCAAAACCTTTACGGCCGCCGAGCGTATGGGCAACCGGGGGACTGTGCTTTCATTTGACAAGTATAAGGCGAGGGTTAAGCTCATAACGGAAGGCGCGCGCAGGCTTGGCCTAAGCATTGTAAACGCTTCTGAGCGCGATGCGCTTTCGGGGAAAATAAGCGGGGCGTTTGCGGACAGGGTGCTGTGCGATGCCCCATGTTCGGGGCTTGGCGTTTTGCGCAGGAAGCCTGAAATAAAATATAAAAACAAATCAGAGCTTGACAGTCTGCCGGATTTGCAGTACCGTATTTTGTGTAGGTCATCAAAACTTGTTAAAAAAGGCGGAATTTTATTCTACTCGACGTGCACGCTTAACAGCATGGAAAACTCCGGTGTAGCGGAACGTTTCCTGCTCGAAAACAAAGGCTTTGAGCCTTTGGGCCTGTGCCTGCCGGAAAATTTGGTACATGCGGTTGATGAGCCTGCAAACCAGCTTACGCTAATGCCGTATTTACACGGTACGGACGGATTTTTTATCGCATCATTTATAAAAACGCGGGAGTGAAAGTTATTTGAGCCTTAATGATATAAAGTCAATGACCGTAGAAGAAATAAAAAATGACTTCGACAAGATGGGCCAGCCTTCTTTCCGCGCGCTGCAGGTTTACAAATGGCTGCACGGCGGAGTAAGCTCGTTTGACGAAATGACAAATTTGTCGAAAAGTTTCCGGGCGCTTCTTAAGGAGAGGTACTACATAGCCACCGCTTCTGTTGAACAAAAGTTTTGCTCCAAAGCAGACGATACGGTAAAGTACCTGTTCAGCATGCATGACGGGGAGCTTGTGGAGAGCGTCCTTATGTCTTACAAGTATGGGCGTACCGTATGTATTTCAACACAGGTGGGCTGTAAAATGGCCTGCTCGTTCTGCGCAACGGGTAAAAGCGGCTTTTCACGCAATCTGTCGCCGTCAGAGATGCTGTCGCAAATACAGACGGCTCAGGCCGACGCCGGCGAAAGGATATCAAACGTCGTGATGATGGGCATGGGGGAACCGCTTGACAATTACGACAGCACGCTGCGCTTTTTAGACCTTGTTTCATCGCCTGACGGCATGAACATAGGCATGCGGCACATATCACTTTCGACATGCGGCATAGTGGATAAAATTTATGACCTTGCTATGAAGAAATATCAGCTGACATTGTCGGTTTCGCTTCACGCTCCCAATGATGAGATACGTTCGCGTATTATGCCGGTGAGCCGCCGGTGGGGCATTGACGAGCTTCTTGATGCGTGCCGTTTTTATATAAAAACCACAGGCAGGCGCATTTCGTTTGAGTATGCCGTTATAAAAGGCGTAAACGACAGTACGGAAAATGCCCGCGAGCTTGCTTCAAGGCTTAAAGGGATGCTCTGCCACGTAAACCTTATACCTGCAAACAGTGTGAAAGGGTCGGGCTATGAGCGGACCCCGCGCGTGCAGGTAGAAAACTTTATCCGCATCCTTTCGGACAGGGGAGTAACGGCAACCGTAAGGAGGACGCTCGGCTCTGACATAAACGCTTCCTGCGGGCAGCTCAGACGCAGATACAGGGAGGAGGTGGCTGGTGTTGAAAATATACAGCAAAAGTGACATCGGCCTTGTAAGAAAACTTAATGAAGACGCGTGCAGAAGCGGCGTCTTTGACGACGGTTCTGCATGGGCGGTCGTCTGTGACGGCATGGGCGGGGCAAACGGCGGCGACGTCGCCAGCGGCATAGCAGTTGAAAAAATTGCCGCCGGTATCATAGCCGTATGCCGCGCGGGCATGGGCGACGGCGAGATAAAGTCGGCGGTTACAGGCGCTATAACGAGGGCAAACGCAGCTGTAAGGGAAAAAGCGAAAGACGACGCTTCGCTTACAGGCATGGGCACTACCGTAGTCGTCGCGGTTGTAGGCAGCGGCAAGGCGCACATAGCGCACGCCGGCGACAGCAGGGCGTACCTGCTTAGCCCGGGCAGCGGCATACGCCAGCTTACGACTGACCATTCCATGGTGCAGGAAATGGTCGACAAGGGCGACATAACTAAACAGCAGGCGAGAATACATCCGCAGAAAAATATCATTACAAGGGCGCTCGGCGCAGAGCCGTCTATCCGCATAGATTACCTTGACATACCTTTTTCGCAGGATGACAGGCTGCTCATATGTACGGACGGCCTTTCAAACTACCTTGACGACGAACAGATAAACGCAGAGGCGCAGAAGCTCGACGGCGACGGGCTTACGGCGAAGCTTGTCGCAATGGCTAAAGAAGCTGGAGGCGGCGACAACATAACGGTTACCCTTATAGAAAATTAGGCCGTATTTAGGAAGGAGTTGATTGCATGGATAAATATACTGGCAAAAGGCTTGACGGCCGCTATGAAATACATGAGATTATCGGTATAGGCGGTATGGCGGTCGTATACAGGGCATACGACAGGATAGACAGGCGTACGGTAGCGGTAAAAATTTTAAAAGACGAATTTTTAGGCAACGAGGAATTTATCCGCCGCTTTAAAAACGAATCTAAAGCAATCGCCATGTTATCACATCCTAATATAGTTAAAGTTTACGACGTAAGCTTCGGCGACAGGATACAATATATCGTCGAAGAGTATATAGACGGCATAACGTTAAAGGAGTACCTCGACCAGCAGAAACAAATAAAGTGGAAGGAAGCTATCTTTTTTACCGCACAGATTTTGCAGGCCCTGCGCCACGCGCATGAGAAAGGCATAGTCCACCGCGACATAAAGCCGCAGAACATAATGCTGCTTAAAGACGGCACCATAAAAGTAACGGACTTCGGCATAGCACGTTTCTCACGAAGTGAAACGCGCACCATGACAAGCAGAGCCATAGGTTCCGTGCATTATATAGCGCCGGAACAGGCGCGCGGTGACCTTACGGACGAAAAGACCGATATCTACTCGGTCGGCGTCATGCTTTATGAGATGCTGACCGGCAGGCTGCCGTTTGAGGCTGACAGCGCGGTTTCGGTTGCCATAATGCAGCTGCAGAACGAGCCAAAACCTCTGCGCGACATCAACCCGGCCATCCCCGAGGGCCTTGAGGAGATAACGCTTAAGGCAATGCGCAAAGACCCGGGGCAGCGGTACCAGTCGGCGGGGGAAATGCTCGGCGATATAGAGTCATTTAAAAAGAATCCCGGGATAAAGTTCGGTTACAGGTATTTTGTGGATGAAAAACCTACGAGGTACGTAGACTCCATCGGCGATATTAAAAATACCGGCAGGCCGTATTATAACGATAATTACGAGTACTTGGAAGAACCCGACGAAGAACCTAAAAAGAAGAAAAAGCCCGTGGCTGTTTTAATAGTTGCGGGCATTGCCGCCGGTTTTTTGATAGCCGCGGTGATTTTCGGCGTTTTAGCCCTTGTTAAAAGTTTTAACACTGGGCCGTCAGAGGTTACTCTTGATAATTTTGTCGGCAAAAACTACACAGACGTAGTCAACGACACTTCATACCAGTTCACATTTAAAAAAGAAGAAAAAAGCGACCAAACGCACGCGGCCGGTATTATCATAGCTCAAAGCCCTAAAAAGGGTATAAAGGTAAAAAGCAACTCTACGGTAACGCTTACAGTAAGCACCGGAGGCCAAACAGTGGAAATGCCCGACCTTTCCGGCATGACGAAGGACGAAGCTGAGCAGTCGCTTAAAAGCTCAGGGTTTACAAATTATACTTTCTATAACGTTGAAAGCGACAGCGTTACCGCCGGCAAAGTAGTGTATACAGACCCGGCCGCCGGCAATCAGGTGCAGAGCGGCGATACTACCGAGATAAAAATTTACGTCAGCACGGGCTACGAGGAAGAAAAGGTCGCTGTCCCCGACGTAGTGGGGAAAACGCTTACAGAAGCGGAAAAAGCTATAAAAGAAGCCGGCCTTACAGTAGGCAACGTGGAGCAGGTGGACGGCAGCGAAAAGGCAAAGGATACCGTGCTGTCTGTGGACCCTCTTAACGGCGTTAAGCTTGAAAAGGGCACAGCTGTCAATCTGAGCGTAAGTTCTGGCAATGAAGTCAAAAAAACCATAACGGTCAACGTGAACCTGCCGCAGACCGTAAAGCACGACATTCAGCTTAAGGCTTACTTTGACGGCAGCATGACGACGAAAAAGACCGTTAACCCGCAGTACAACGATATCTGCACACTCTCTTTCACCGGCACTACGGGGCAGCACTCGGTAGTTGTAACGCTTGACGACAGCGAATATAACGTTTTCTCTTTGAATTTCGATACGGGCAAGGGCGGGCTTACACAGTCGTCGCCTTACGTTGACCCTGATTCAACGGGCAGTTCTTCGCAGGACAGCACTTCCGAAACCACTACTGCGCAGGCACAGAACATTACCCCGGGCGACTGATATGGATGAATTAGGCCTTAAGGCCGGTATTATAGTCAAGGGCATAGACGGTTTCTATTACGTTGAGTCCGGTGAAGGCACTGTCTACGAGTGCAGAGCAAGGGGCATTTTCCGTAAAAACCACGTTACGCCCCTTGCGGGGGACAAAGTGGAGATTTCCGTCATGCCGGACAATACCGGAACAATTTGTTCAATATTGCCGCGAAAAAATTATTTTGACAGGCCGCCGGTCGCTAATATCGACCGGCTTGCCATGGTTGTTTCCGTTACCGACCCGAAGCCTAACATTTTGGTACTCGATACAATTATTGCCTTGGCTGAAAGCAGGAATATAGAACCAGCGCTGATATTTTCAAAAGTGGATTTAAAGGACGCCTCGCTGCTTTATGAGGAGTATAAACACGCGGGGTTTGAATGTTTTTGCGTTTCATCTTCAACGGGTGAGGGCGTTTCAGACATTAAACCGTTTTTGAGCGGAAAGGTTACCGCTTTTGCCGGCAACACGGGAACGGGGAAGTCATCGCTTTTAAACGCCGTTTTCAAAGGGCTTGACCTTCCGACAGGCGAAACAAGCAAAAAGCTCGGCCGCGGGCGCCATACGACAAGGCAGGTGGAACTGCTAAGGACAGGCGGTGGCGGGTATGCAGCCGACACGCCCGGTTTTTCGTCTATAGATATCTCAAATTACGGAGATATAAATAAAGACAATCTTCAGTATTTTTTCCGCGAATTCAGGCCGTATTTAGGCAGGTGCATGTTTACGTCATGCTCGCACACCTGTGAAAAGGGATGCGGGATTTTACAGGCGGTCGAAAACGGGGAAATAAGCAAATCAAGGCACGACAGCTATAATGCTATTTACCGGAAAATAAAGGAACTGAGGAAATGGAAAAAAGAATAAGGAAATGCGCCGTAATAGGCGCCGCTCCTGTTACAGACGGCAGCGTTTTTGATGAAATGGAACAGGGAAGTTACGTCATATGTGCCGACGGCGGAATGGACTCGGCTTTAAAGTACGGTTTAAAGCCCGACCTCGTTATAGGGGACTTTGACTCGACGGAGATGGAGTCGCCGCCCGCAGGCGTCGAAACCATAAGGCTTAAAACGGAAAAAGACGACACGGACATGCTCGCGGCCGTTATGGAGGGCTTAAGGCGCGGGTACAGGGATTTTGTTCTGTACGGGGCGCTCGGCGGGGAGCGCTTCGACCACTCTTTCGCGAATTTATGCGTTTTGCAGTACTTAGTTAAAAACGGGTGCAAGGCGCTTATATGCGACGGGCATTGCCGCGTGTTCCTTATAAACGACGGCAGGCTTATACTCAGCGGGGTAAGCGGCAAGACTGTTTCAGTATATCCTTTCGGCGGTGCTTCGTGCATGGTGAGCTACATGGGGCTCAAGTACCCGCTTACGCGGGCGGTCCTGACGTCGGACAACCCGCGCGGTACGAGCAACGTGGTTGTAGGCTCCAGCGCGCAGATAACCGTACACAGCGGCAGTGCCCTGATTATTGTTGAAAGATAATTTTATATTCACACATAACCGGCTCCGCGTATATAATGTAGTAAGATTTAACCGGCAGGAGGTAAAGGGCGGTGGGCTGTGTGAAAAACAAGCGTAACAGCTGTTTCGGGCGGTATGCCATAGCGTTTGGGCTTGGGCTTATAATCTCGTGTTTTTGCCCGACAGGCCTTATGATGTTTATCATAGCCGTAATAATCGTCGGACTTGGCATAGCGCTTTTCCACTGCTGATGTACTTAAGGGGGCTTCGTTATGAAAGTAGTAGTATTCAGAAGTTCTGGCTTTTGGAGCTTTGTACTTAGAAAAATGTTCCATATAAAAAAAGCGGCTTAAACTTTGAAGCCGCCGGAGCCAAAACAAAAGCGCCGCGGCGGCAGCATTGCCGGCACGGCGCGATTTTGTATTATTGTATATCTTATTTTCCGAGGGCTTTCTCGGTTACTTCTTCAATGTGTGATGCGCACAGTCCGTATTGCTCAAGAAGGTCGTCGGCAGGGCCGGAGTGCCCGAACTGGTCGTTAACGCCTATCTTTACGACTGGCGCGGGGTATTCTTCGCACAGTACGCTCGAAACGGCATCGCCCAAGCCGCCTATAACGCTGTGTTCCTCTACCGTAACTATCTTTCCTGTTTCCTTTGCGGCTTTTATTATGATGTCACGGTCGATAGGCTTTATAGTATGGATATTTATAAGCCTTGCGTCTATACCTTTCTTTTCAAGCGCCTTTACAGCTTCCAAAGCGCGTGAAACCATAAGGCCGGTTGCTATAATCGTGATATCCTTGCCGCCGCGCAAGGTTATACCTTTACCCAATTCGAATTTATAATCGTCGCCGTTGTTAAAGCTCTCAACAGCCAAACGGCCTAAGCGTATATAAACCGGCCCGTAATGCTCGGCGGCCGCTTTAACGGCGGCTTTCATTTCGTAGTGGTCTGACGGGTTAAGAACTACCATGCCGGGAAGCTCACGCATAAGGGCAATATCCTCAAGGCACTGGTGCGTGGCGCCGTCCTCGCCGACGGAGATGCCCGCGTGGGAGCCGACTATCTTTACGTTGAGCTTAGGGTATGCTACGGAGTTGCGCACCTGCTCGTAGGCGCGCCCGGCAGCGAACATTGCAAACGACGTTGCGAACGGAATCTTGCCGCAGGCGGCAAGGCCGGCAGCCACGCCTATCATATTGCACTCGGCTATGCCGCAGTCTATGAAGCGCCCTGGATATTTTTTCTTAAACATCGCGGTTTTTGTAGCTTCCGCGAGGTCTGCGTCGAGTACGACTATCTGCGGGAACTGTTCGGCAAGCTCTGTAAGCGCCATGCCGTAGCTTTCCCTTGTTGCCTTTTTAACCATTTCTGACATTTATTCCGCCTCCAATTCAGAAAGTTGTTTGTTAAGCTCGCACATCGCTGTTTCATACTGCTCGTCATTGGGGGCTTTTCCGTGCCAGCCTACCTGGTTTTCCATATATGAAACACCCTTGCCTTTAACCGTTGACGCGATGATGACGCTCGGTTTGCCTTTTACGGTTTTGGCGTGTTCTATGCTTTTTTCAATGTCGTCAAGGCTGTTGCCGTTTATTTTCTGTACGTCAAAGCCAAACGCCTTGAACTTTTCGTCTATAGGCTCGGGACCGCCGACTTCGCTTACAGGGCCGTCTATCTGAAGGCCGTTATTGTCGACTATAAGGCAGAGGTTGTCGAGCTTGTGATGTCCGGCAAACATGGAGGCTTCCCAAACTTCGCCTTCTTCGAGTTCGCCGTCGCCCAAGAGGGAGTAAACCCTGTAACCTTTGCCGTCAAGCTTGCCTGCAAGGGCCATGCCGCACGCGGCTGAAACGCCCTGCCCAAGTGAACCGGTGCTCATGTCTACGCCGGGAGTCCCTTTCATGTCGGGATGGCCCTGCAGCATGGCCCCGATGTGGCGCAGCTTTTTCAGCTCGTCCCACGGGAAGTAGCCCTTAAGGGCGAGCGCGGCGTAAAGCCCCGGGCACGCATGACCCTTTGAAAGCACGAAACGGTCGCGGTCTGCATCTTTCGGATTTGCAGGGTCAACGCGCAGTTCTTTAAAGTAAAGGTACGCGAAAATTTCGGCAGATGACAGCGCGCCGCCTGGGTGGCCGGACTTTGCCGCGTGTACGCCTTCTATTACCCCTTTGCGTATCTTACAAGCGGCAACCTGGAGTTCCTTTTTTTCTTCCTTAGTCATACTAACCTCCTATTAAATACGGTTACTGTAAAATTGAAATAAATAAAGTTGCGGACGGACGTTTTAGCCCCGCGGAAGTGGTTGTTTAAAAATTATCATACATATATATTATAGTATATATGACGTGTTATTTATTTCTTAACAGCACAAAATCCGCTTTTTACGCAACACCGTTCCGGTGCGGCGCCCTGCCTTAACCGCTACGCCTCGTCTTTGGTTACATCATCGTAGTCGTTAGCAATATGGAATTTATCTATTATCCAGAAAATAAGGCCCATAAGCATGGCAACTACGGCACCGAGGGCCATGCCAGTAAGCTTTACTTTCCCTACTTGCACAAAAGCCCCCGAAAGGCCTGTCACAAGCACAACGCTTGTCATGGCAAGGTTGCGGGAACGTCCGTAATCCACACGCTGGTCTACGAGCAGCCTTATGCCCGAGGCGGCAATCATACCGTAAAGCAGAAAGCTTACGCCGCCCATTACCGGGTCTGGTATCGAGTGTATGAGCGCGGACACTTTACCGAAAAATGATATTAATATTGAAAGCACAGCCGCTCCGCCTATTACCCATACGCTGTACACGCCTGTCATGGCCATGACGCCTATGTTTTCACCGTAGGTAGTCGTCGGAACAGAGCCGCAGAACCCTGAGAGCATGGTTGACAGCCCGTCGCCAAGTAAAGTTTTGTCAAGGCCAGGGTCCTTTATGATGTCGCGCCCTACGATTTTGCCTGTTACAATCTGGTGGCCTATATGCTCCGAGACGACAACGAGCGTTGCCGGCAAAATGATTGATATGGCCGTAAGGTCGAACTTAGCCGGCTGAAAATTCGGTATGGCAAACACGGGCGCGGACTTTACCGCGTCGAGGTTTACAATTCCCAAAAACGCCGAAGCTATGTACCCTGTTATTATAGCTATAAGGATAGGTATGACTGACAAAAACTTTTTGAAAAGTACGGAGCCGAAAACGGCCACGCAGAGCGTTATGGTGAAGACGGCGACTTTTTTAGGGTCTATCTGTGTGTACGTGCCGCTTAGTATGAGCCCGCCCATGCTTGCCGCGGTGCCGGAAAGCTCAAGCCCTATGAGCGCTACGACTGAACCCATTGCCGCAGGCGGCAGTATGACGTCTATCCATTTTGTACCGAAGTATTTTATAATTAGCGCTACGGCGCAGAGCGCTGCGCCTGAAACGACGAAACCGCCGAGGGCATACTGGTAGCCGAGCCCTTTAGCTGCGATTATGATGCCTGCCGGCGCTATGAAGGCAAAGCTTGAGCCAAGGAAGGCCGGCGCCCTGCCCTTTGTTATCAAGATATAGAGCAGCGTGCCTACGCCGTTCATAAAAAGTACGACGGCAGGGTTTATGCCCAAAAGGTTAGGCACGAGGACCGAAGCGCTGAACATGGCGAACAGATGCTGTATGCTCAGCGGCACGGCTTCTAAGAAAGGCGGCTTTTCATCAATTTGGATAATTCGTTTTTTCATTTTCTCTCTCCATTCCCTGATATATAAAAATTATATTGAAACCGGCGTTAAACGCGAATGCCCAAAAAAAAAGCCCTACCGGTAATTTCATTTTACCGGTACGAGCTTTGATATTCATTTATTTGTTTAAACGCCGTTTCCTGCGTGCTGTAAAGGGGAAACGCCCGACCGTCCGGCCGCACGTTAAACGTGGAGCCGAGGCCGCCTGAAACATATGAGCTTTTAATAATGCCCTTTTCCGTAATATCCGGAAACACGAAAGGAAAAGAAACGCTTTCGGCGGCGGGAAATACGTCCGGTGAATTTAAAACAGGAAAAACAATATCTGCGGTGCAGGCTGAAACACCCGCACACCCTTTGGCGCATAAATTATAGCCGGCACACGTCATGGCAGACAGTATATCAGGTTCCAAATTCACATCCCCAATTAAGCATTTCTATATATTATATCGTATATCAAAAAAAATACAAGTATTTTAAAAACGTTTTTTTGACGCAGTTAATTTTTTGTAATTGCTTATTTGTAAAAGTAAAGCACGTATTTAGTCATATGCGCTGAAAAACGGGGCGGTATTATGTACGCTTTAAGTCGGTTTTTTGTTTTAAAAAATAGAGAGGTATTTTATTAATAAGTTTTAATGTTGAAAAACGGCCGTGATTCTGATAGAATAACAAATACAAAGCCGATAGATATGGTATAAAATATAATGTGTATTGGCTTTTCAGGGATTAAATCGAGTATGGCGGCCGTATGCAGAGTTAAAGCTGTGGTAGAGCAATGCGTATTGCTGCCGGCCTTTTTCGCATTTCAAAGCGGCTTATGCGGCAGGAAATCCATAGTTACGGAGCCGGTTTTGCGGTGTGCGGCAATTTACGCTGCTGTTTTTAAACGCCGGTACGGCTGCCGGTAAAACAGCCTTTAAGGTGGAAGGACGGGCGGGGTACCGGAGCAAACCGGGACGATTTTTAATTTGTAATTTTTAGAGGAGGGTAATATGTCCGATTCGCAGATTACGAAAAAAGCCATAGCGGTTTCCCTTAAGCAGCTTATGGACAGGCGCGGCCTTAAGAAAATAACCGTTTCGGATATTGTACGGAACTGTGGCCTTAACCGCCAGACGTTTTACTATCACTTTGAGGATAAGTACGACCTCATAAACTGGATTTTTTACAACGACGTGATAAAGTCCGTAGTGTCTAACAGGAAAACATACGATGACTTGGACAGTATGATGCTCAAGATGCTCGGTGTGATGGAGAGCGAAAAGCCTTTTTACATGCAGGCTTTCAACTCCGCTGGGCAGGATACGTTCCAAAAGTATTTTTTCGACGTTACAAAAGGGCTCATATCCGAAATACTTGATACTATGAAAGAGGCAAAAGATATAGAGGACGACGATAAAAATTTTATAGTCGAATTTTATACATACGGCCTTGTGGGCATAATCGCCCAGTGGGTGCGAAACGGCATGAAAGAAGCACCGGAAAAGCTTGTGGGCAGGCTCAGGCATTTTATAGATGACAGCAAGCGCTTCGCCGCCGCGCGTTACTTAAAGGAAATAAAGTCGGAAGATGAGGGCGGCTGACTTTTAACCGTCCGGTTTGTTTCTCCCGTACTTAACGCACTATATTCTTGTTAGGACTAAAAAGATATTTTTTTGAATTATAATAAATTTATACTTGCAATTTAGTCTTAATTATATTAAAATCAATAAGGATTTTAATAAAATAGTGCATTAACAATAAGGGAGATGCTCATATTGGATTTTACGGCCTTATCAAAGCGGGAGCTTGAGGGGACAAAGGCTGAACTTGAGGAAGATTACAGGCGATTTCAAGAAAAGCATTTGAGCCTGAATATGGCCAGGGGCAAGCCGTCGTGCAGGCAGCTTGAACTTTCAAACGACATGCTCGCCACGCTGAATTCTTCATCAAGCTTTTTATCATCCGACGGGACGGACTGCCGTAACTACGGC
>ENA-UOOE01001813-UOOE01001813.1-fermentation-metagenome-genome-assembly--contig:-NODE-1813-length-16937-cov-7.108814_pt1 | contig 16937 bp, 11 predicted proteins | sample MGYA00245776_ERZ724021 | MGnify/ENA primary metagenome ERZ724021 (study PRJEB28704, sample SAMN03018321) | fermentation metagenome | biome: anthropogenic terrestrial biome; feature: soil; material... | reverse complement strand
CCTTATCTTTAAAAGGACGGGGATAACCTATTAATTTTGATTCATACAAAATATTGTTTACCCTTTCCATTACTTCATTTCTTACTTCAACCCTGACACCTATGTCAACGGTTCCTGCCCTGTGAGCTATATTATGCTTGACACAAAGTGATTTAAGCCAATCCGCTCCCTTTCTGCCAGCTGAAATAACAACAGTATCAGCATAAATTTCTTCGCTGTCTTTCTTTTTTAACGAATCGGTAATAACAACTCCTTTAATTGAACCCTCATCAACTATAATATCAGTGGTTTGTGTATTAAACTTAATTTCAACACCGTTATCAATCAGATATTCTTCAATTTTTTGATATATTTCCTGAGCCTTTTCCGTTCCTAAATGTCTTATTGGACAATCCACAAGCTTTAGTCCCGCTTCGATTGCCTTTCTTCTTACTTCCTTTATTTCTTCCTTTGCCTCTATACCTTCAACCTTACTGTCAGCACCGAATTCCAAATAAATAGCATCGGTGTACCCTATAAGCTGCTGGGTAAAATCATATCCTATCAATTCGGGTAAATCGCCGCCCACCTCGGGGCTTAAGGACAGCTTGCCGTCAGAAAATGCGCCCGCTCCCGAAAATCCTGTTGTAATATTACAATAAGGCTGACAATTAATACATTTTTTTGTTTTGTCCTTTGGGCAATTTCTTTTTTCAATTGCCTTTCCTTGTTCAATTAACAATATTTTTTTATCGGGATTTCTCCTGTTTAATTCCAAGGCGGTAAATATCCCGGAGGGACCTGCCCCAACTATTATCAAATCATGTTTCATAAATTTCTCCTTTCGCTTCGGGAACATTCCTTAAAGGTGAGTCCCCCTGCATTGTTTGTACCATCTTTCGTTTAGAACTCTATTAAAACAACATCATTTTCCTTAAGTCCCGACAATACTTCCACATTATTATCATCCTCAAGCCCGGCAGTAATTTCAGTTTCTGATTGATTTTTACCGTTTATAACTGTCACATATTTTTTATGCTCCTTTTCGTAAACCGCATCCTTATCAACCAATAATACACCGCTTTTTTCCTGCAATACTATTTCAACATCAACTTCCGAGCCTAATTTATATGTAGTATCGTCCAAATCAGCCTCTATTCTAACACGTTTTTGCTCAACACCCAAGTCGGAAATTTTTGCCTGTGCCTTCGGATAAATTCTGCTTATAGAAAGACCCGTTTTTACTTCATCATCCTCCATGATATTAAAAGTCATTCCTTTTAGAACCTCCATGGCATCTTCCGCCAGCACCTCCACATATATCCCAAGATTAGAGTCATCCTGAATTTCAACAACCGGTACTCCCGTCTGTGTCATGCTGCCCTGATGGACATTTAATTCTGTTATTATACCGTCGAATTCAGCTTTTATTGAAGATTGCTCTATATTTTTCTCCAAAATTTTAATTTGTATCATCACTTCATCAATTTGAGCTTCATATTGTTTTTTTACATTGGACGAAACACCTTGAATCAGCAGGCTGTAATTGTTATTTGCTTCCTGCAGCTGATTTTCCAATACAACAACATTATTTTTTGCCTCATCATATTCCACCTGACTTATGGCATTATTTTCATATAAAGTTTCTATTTTTTCAAGGTTGCTTCTTGCAAAGCTCAAATTGGTTTCAATTGTGCTTATATTGAGCTTTACATTGGAAATTTCCTGAAAATCGGCTCCCTTGATTGATTCGTTATAAGTTGCCGTAATTGCTTCAATTTGCTTGTTTGCCCTTTCTATTTCCAAATCATAATTATTTTCATAAACTAATATTACATCTCCATTTTTTACCTTATCACCGACAGACACATTAAGAGTTTCAACTCTTCTGCTCATATCCGAATAAAAGGTATTGACTCTTTTAGAAAATACAGTACCCGTTTCATCTAAGGTTTTTCTAATTGTGCCCAATTCGACCTTTGAAGTCTTGCCTTCATAGGACTGGCCGCCCGAAAGGAACGAAAACGCCATTACAAAAGCAATTACTAAAAACACCGATAATATTACATATTTCTTTTTATACTTTATTTTCATCTTTGCCTCCAAATCGATTTTATGATATTCTATTCTTAAGTGCCTGCATGAAGTCTAATTTGTGTATTTTTGCATAGGTCATAAGCTGCGCTGAAATTATAAATATAACAGTTAAAATAATTGCTGTGATTATTTCCATTAATGTCACCTTCCCTTGCATGGTATAAATGTCAGTGCTGAACATTATGCCCATATAATCTATGAGCCATTTCCCAAGAGGTATTCCTGCTATTATACCCAAGACGGACATTACCATATTTTCCTTCATGATAATCTTAAATATTTCTTTTTTTGTTAATCCCATTACCCTCATTGATGAAAATTCCAATGTTCTTTCATTGATACTCATGAGAGTCATGCTGTATAAAATTACGAAGCCGAGCATTCCCGAAAAAATAACCATCACACCCATGAATACAACTATCAGTCCTGTAAATTCTTCGAATACATTCTGCATATCTTTTTGGGATTGAATTGAAGAAATATTTTTTATATTGTCTAATTTAACCTTGACATCGTCATCTGAATTGATATATACGCCGTTTATAACTCCCTTATCAAGAAATTCCTTGCTTAAATAATTTATATTCATGTAACCGTTGATTCCTAAGCTTTGTTTCAATATACCCGTTACGGTTACATACTTTTCTTCTCCGTCAGGCAAGAAACTTTTCAAGAGTATTCTGTCTCCTATATTCGCATTAAGAGCTTCAGCCAAATTTGAGGAAATCAATATTCCTTCTTTTTGAACTCTGAGCTTGTTGCCTTCAATATCATAAAAATCATAAAACGCGGTTTTATCTTCAAGACCTATTATGTTTACCGTTTTAGAATATCTCCCGTTTTCTATTTCAAAAGGAAATTCAATTCTACCTTCCATATTATTATAGCTTATATTTTCTTTGATTTCATTTAAAATTCTTTTATCCTGAAATCCTTCAAAGGATATATTGTATTCAATTTTCATAAATTCAGAATAATGCTTTATGAACATAACATCCATTATATCATTCATCCACATTGTCATAATCATCATACCGGTAGTTATTGATACGGCTGCGGCAATAATAATGAACTTTTTCTTCTCTCTGAATATATTTCTGTAAACCATCCTCCAGGAAAATGAGAGTCTGTTCCAGAAAAGCTTGAATTTTTCAAGAAATATCCTTTTACCCTGCTTTGGCGATTCAGGCATCATGGATTCCGCCGGATTAATTTTGAGAATGCTTCTGATTCCCCAAAATCCTGAACCTATGCAAAATAATAAAGATAAAAATACCGCTATAATAATTCTATTATAATAAACTTTAACAGTAAGCATGGGTATATTGAAAAATTCCAGGTACATGCTTGTCATTGCCCCTGAAGCCGCGGTTCCTATAATTGACCCCAAAGCTCCCCCTATAATTCCTACGGAAGCGGCATATTTCAGATAATGAGCGATTATTTCACCATCCAAAAACCCTACAGCCTTTAAAACACCGATTGTAGTTCTGTCCTTTTTAACAATTCTTGAAAGCATTGTTGCAAGCATAATCCCGGCAAACAGCAAAAACACAATGGGTATTGACCCCGATACCTTGTCAAGACCGTTGATTTCTTCATTCAGCATACTGTTGCTTAGCTGTTCATCTCTGTCCAACACCCTGAGTACGCCATGTTTTTTAAGGTTATCCTCCAAAAAATCTTTTGTTTTGTTTATTTGTTCATGATTTTTAACCGTCAATACAGCTTCGTTGAAATATCCGCTCCCGGATATTTTTCTCAAATATTCTTCCTCAATAAAAACTACGCCAAAGCTGTTGGGGTCAGGCAGAAGCACCTGTTCGCTCTCCATCATATAAACATATTCGGGACTTGAGGCAATTGCAGAAACCTTTAATTTATGCTCCCTGCCATTTATATTAAGTTTTATTTCGTCACCCACATCAATTTTTCTTGCAACGGCAAACTGGTCAATAATAATTGCTTCTCTTTCGGAAAGGACTCTTCTTCCCTTTTTTAAATACAGTTTGTCTATTTTATCTTCATTTTTGTCAACAGATATTACTCTTACAGTTACTCTTTCATCATCATTGTCAGTAATTAACTTTGTATCAAAAGACAGCCGCAAATCAACTTCCTTTATATTTTCCTCACTGCTCAATTGTCTTTCCAGCCTTTCAGGAAGTGCTCCGGCAGTAACAAAAATATCTGCAAAATTAGTAGATTCATAATAATCATTCAGGGTATCCCTTAAATTCAATGCAGAGTTTTTTACAGCGGTAAAAATGAAAATCCCCGTGATTATTATTGACAAAACAGCAATATATTGACCTTTTGTGTTTTTAATCATTCTGAAAAGTCTTTTATCAAGCTTTTTCATTACCATACGATCCTTTCAGGCTCAATCGGATTTTTATTTTCAATAATTTCAGTTATACCGCCGCTTCTCATTTTAATTACCTTGTCAGCCATTTGTGCAATGGGTGTATTGTGAGTAATTACAACTACAGTATTCTTATACTTTATATTTACATCTTTCAGAACCTTTAAGATGGATATTCCTGTTTCAAAATCAAGCGCACCCGTAGGCTCATCGCAAAGCAATATATCGGGGTTCTTTGCAACAGCCCTGGCTATGGCAACCCTCTGCTGCTCCCCGCCGCTCATTTGCGAAGGAAAATGATCCGCTCTGTCTCCAAGTCCCACCGCTTCCATTACTTCATCAATATCGGCTGAACTGTCGGTTATTTCCGCAACTAATTCCACATTTTCCTTAGCCGTAAGAGTAGACAAAAGATTATAGAACTGAAATACAAAACCGATTTTATATCTTCTGTACATGGTAAGCTCCTTGTCGGTAAAACCTGTAACCATTTCATCATTAAAAAGAACACTGCCGCCTGACGGTGTATCCATTCCTCCGATAATATTAAGCAGTGTGCTTTTTCCCGAACCGCTGGGACCTAATATTACAATAAACTCGCCCTTCTCCACATCAAAGCTTACATTCTCCAATGCCTTGACAGTAACTTCACCCATCTGATAATATTTACTTAAATTCTCAACCTTCAATACTATTTTACTCATAAATTCCCCCATTACTTCTCATCTGTAATTCCATACAACACAATATTAATTAATTCTATAAATTCATCAACCGCATCATTAAAATACTTTTCAAAGCTATAAGGATCATCCGTGAAATGATATAAATATTTATTTTGAATAATATTCTGTATACCTAATATAATTGTTACGGCACTTTCAACCGAAACATCCTTTTTCAAAGGTAAGCTCTTGATTATATGTGTAAAAATATCAATTCCTATTTGGGTAATTTTTTCATACTTTTGATTCAGTTCTCTTCCTAACTCTTTAGGGGTATTGTTAAATCCATTTATTATCAGCTTGTAACGCAACGGATTCTCAATAAAAAACTCATATTTTATTTTAGTTAATTCCCTTATAATGGATATAAAATCTTTGTTGTCAATATCAATATTTTCATACTTATCAAGCATTTTATCAATGCAATCATTCACCAAAATCATATAAAGTTTACTTTTTGATCCAAAATAATGAAAAATCAGTCCTTTAGATACCCCTGCCCTATCACTTATCCTATCTGTACTCGCCATACTGTACCCATGTTCGGCAAATTCTTCAAGACCTGCATCCATTATCTTATCCTTTTTCGTTACATCAAGCATTGCTCCCCTCCAAAAATGGCATTGACCAAGTAGTCAATATTATTATAATATATGCTGACTGCTTAGTCAATATATGCATTTGTTACAAATATAAATATAAAGAGTATGTGCTTTATGCAGCCTTTCAAATATTCTTGACTACAACATCAATAAATTAATTAGAAATATATATATTGACAATTTTTTAATTTACAATATAATAAAGTAAAGCAACCGAATATTCTATTATTATATTCGGTTTAAAATCAGGAGGACAAAATGATAAAGTTCAACAAGAGAGTATTATCTGTGCTGTTAATTGTTTTAATGATAACTTCAGTTACGGCATGCTCAAAAGAAACAGCCAAAACACCTAAAGCACCTGAAGAAAAGGGAGTTTTCACACCTGGCACTTACACAGGAGAAGCAAACGGACTTAACGGTGCAATTAAAGTTGAAGTGACGGTGGATGCAAATAAAATTTTAGAAGTAAAGGTGTTGGAACACAACGAATCACCGGGAATTTCCGATAACGCTATTAAGAATATCCCTGAAAGTATAATAGAATATCAGAGTCTTAATGTAGACACTGTATCCGGTGCAACATATTCGAGCAAAGGAATACTTGAAGCTGTTAAAAATGCTTTAGTTGATTCAGGAGCAAATATCGACGAATTAATGAAGGAGATAGATTTGTCATCCGAACCGGGTGAAGCTATCACCAAATCAGCAGACGTTGTAATTATCGGCGGAGGCGGCGCAGGTCTTGCGGCAGCAGTATCTGCATTACAAAATGATGCTACGGTAATTGTTTTGGAAAAAATGCCAAGTGTTGGCGGTTCAACAATTATGGCTGGTGGTCAATACAACGCAGTTGATGACATTAGGCAGCATGCATATGAAATGCGTCCCGAATTAATTTCTGAAATAGAATCATATACAAAACAAGAACCCGTTAATGATACTCATAAAAGATTAATGGAAGAATTAGCTTCACAAATTGATGAATACAAAGCAAGCGGAAGCACATATGTATTTGATTCACCGCAATTTCATGCATTACAGGCATTCAGAGGAGGAGACCAGGTAGGTAATCTTGAATTAATAGAAACACTAACAAAAGGAGCCGAGGAATCCATTGGCTGGTTAGAAAGCTTAGGAGTTGAATTTCGTGATGAAGTAGCAACGGTAACAGGAGCCCTCTGGCAAAGAACACATCAATTTGTAAAACCGTTGGTTACAGGTCCAATCGATGCATACATGGAACATATTAACGGCAAAGGAAATGATGCGGAGATTATGTTGGATACTGCTGCAACTGAATTAATTATAGAAAATGATAAGGTTGTAGGAGTAAAGGCAAAACAAGGAAACAATGAAATAATTGTTAAGGCTAATAGCGGCGTTATTATTGCAACAGGCGGTTTTGCCCGTAATAGCGAATTAGTGAAAAAATATGATACTCATTGGGGTGGTCTCGATAACCTTGGTTCAACAAACAGTGTGAGCGCTACAGGCGATGGTATAATCATGGCAGAAGCAGTTGGTGCAAATCTTGTAGGTATGGAATATATCCAGCTGCTGCCTGTTGGTGACCCCATAACCGGAGGTATGCAAGGAAATATAAGTATTAATGCCGCAAACCAACTGTTTATAAATAATGAAGGTAATAGATTTGTAGCCGAAGATGCAAGACGTGACGTTTTAACACGCGGTCTGTTAGAACAACCCGACCAAATTATGTGGATACTGCATGATGCTCATGAATATTACAATGAAGAAGTTAGAAATGACTTTAATGAAACTATCGGTCAATTGGTTGAAAGCGGTGTAGTTGTAAAAGGCGATACAATAGAGGAATTAGCTGAAAATATGGGAGTAAGCCCTGAAAACTTAAGAGCAACCGTTAATGCATACAATGAAGCTGTAGCCGGTAAAACCGCAGAGCCCATGGGTAAAAAATTATTACAAGATCCATTTGACAAGGCTCCGTTTTATGCATCAAAAAGAGTTCCTACCATTCACCATACAATGGGTGGTTTAGAAATCAATACTATAGCTCAGGTTATATCAAAAGACGGAAATATTATTAAAGGACTATATGCGGCAGGTGAAGTAACAGGAGGAATCCACGGAGCTAACAGACTTGGCGGAAATGCAATTCCCGACACTGTAGTATTTGGTAAGATAGCAGGTGAATCTGCAGCATTAGGAAAGTAATCTGAAGCGATAATTCAACAATTCTAAGCAATATATTGCTGAGATAAATAATCGGTGACCGTTGAATACTCAACGGTCTTCTTTTTATATCAAAAGCTTTTTCTTTTTAACGCTTTGCCTTGATTTTTATATATATTAATACTATAATTTAAATGGTGGTGAACATATGAACATTAATGAAACAATATCCAAGAAAAAGCTTATTGTTGATGTAATAGTAAAGCTTATGGACGAGGAAGGCATGAAAAATGTAACAATTAAGGATATTTGCGACAATGCCAATATTTCAGTTGGAGCATTCTATCATTATTTCCGTTCAAAAGAATCCGTGGTAGATGAAATGTACGAAGTAATGGATGAATTCTTCCTTTACAATATGGATTCCATAGCCGGTCATTTTACAACACATGAAGATATAATTGATTTTACATCACATTTCGGATTCTTTATAGAGCAGTGGGGATATTATGCCAACCTTTTGATTCTCCGCAGTTCTATCGACAATAAAGAAAAAGATAACCTGGCAAAACCGAGAAAAATTTACAAAGTACTCGAAGATATTATATTGATTGGAATTGAAGAAAAGAACTTTTATCTCCCTCTTGAAATGGATGATTTTATTTCAACTATATTTGTTGCAATTCGTGCCTATCTTTTCGAATGGGCAAAAAAAGGAAACGATTATCCGGTAAGAAATAATATGGTTAGGCATATGGAATGGTTGATGAGGTCGTTAGGATAATTTTTAATATTCCTAACATTCCTCATCAAAAAAATTCAATGATATTTGTTCAAATGTACCTTCTTTTTGCTTTTGCGGTATATGACCGTTTCTAAATTTATAAAGAGGACATGTTTTTACTAAACAGCCTCTGATCTCCCAATACTGTCCGTTGCTGCATTCGTAACATTTTCTTCTGATAGCTTGTAATGGTGTAGTAATTTCCTTCATCTTATCCCCTTTAATAAGAAATTTAAATCTTTATATTGTTAACCTTAATGTTTCTATCTATTTATTATATTTAATTGTATCATAGTTCATTTGTTTATGGAATATAAATCATACGTGGATTTTACGTGGATTCTCCCCGGTAGATACTTTGGGAAAAAACAATGCAGGTATGGATACAAAATTTATGAAAGAAATTTTGTATCTTTAGTTTAATCGCTAAAAGGTCTTTAATTAGTAAAATTTTTGGAAGTTGACTTTTTCAAAAACCTGCATATTTGTCAGGAATAGGATTTTGAAAAATTATGTAGATAAGGCGGAAAAATGCCCTATTTTTGTAAAATTTTTTCTGTATGCAAGCACACATCCCATATACTACAATATATCCAAACCCACATGTTTAGCCTATAAAAAGTGTGCTAATTGCTAATTCCACGTGCTTTTATAGTTTTCATTATTTATTGTAAGATAAAAATACAAGTTGAAAAGTGAAAGTGTAGAAAGTTGCAATTACAAAATGCATGGTATTACAAAAATCCATTAAAGGCATAAGCCCAAAAATATATCCCCGTAATAGCAGCTTTAATGCAAGTCCCCATCTTTCGTACATTTCATCACAAAATAAATTTTTCTAATATATTATATATAACGCTCACTATCAAATAGAACAATGCGAAGCATCGCGCAATCAATGAATAAATATTAATTTTGCGGTCTAAAATATTTCAACGAAAGTATCAAGAATCTTGATATGATACAAATTTTAAAAACTTACTTCAAAAATAATGCCTCTACTTGTTGAAAAGTAGCCCTTGTTATTTTTCGCTAAACTCGTACATATTTAATCAATACTTTTGTAAGAATTGATGCTCTATTAGTAAGCACACAATTGACGCTTACGTTAATATCTAGTAGAAATTTTCAAAGGTCTTTAAACTATTTAGCCCTGCTTTACTCAAATCCATCTACAACAGTAGAAATTTTCAAAGGTCTTTAAACAAATGCCCTTATCCTCAAATGTAGATAATCTACAACAGTAGAAATTTTCAAAGGTCTTTAAACTTCTTTTTGTCCAATCTTCGTTATATCATCTACAACAGTAGAAATTTTCAAAGGTCTTTAAACCAACTTGCCATTAGAAGTGGCTACTAATCTACAACAGTAGAAATTTTCAAAGGTCTTTAAACAAATAGTGTTTGCAAAAGTGGATTTCCATCTACAACAGTAGAAATTTTCAAAGGTCTTTAAACATATCTACGCTTGGTACTTCGATAACCATCTACAACAGTAGAAATTTTCAAAGGTCTTTAAACAGGATCAGATGCAGAAGATGAATATAATCTACAACAGTAGAAATTTTCAAAGGTCTTTAAACAGAAATAGGCGTACAAGCTGCTGACAAATCTACAACAGTAGAAATTTTCAAAGGTCTTTAAACTCATCAATTATTCACTTGTGAATGAAATCTACAACAGTAGAAATTTTCAAAGGTCTTTAAACATCACATCCCCTCATTAAGTTTTCTATATCTACAACAGTAGAAATTTTCAAAGGTCTTTAAACATTACTGGGTGAATTGCTGGAATATCCATCTACAACAGTAGAAATTTTCAAAGGTCTTTAAACATTAAATCATTACATGGATATTAATGAATCTACAACAGTAGAAATTTTCAAAGGTCTTTAAACTAATTTTGGTTCTGTAGCTGGAAAAAATCTACAACAGTAGAAATTTTCAAAGGTCTTTAAACATCACTAAAAACGGTCGTACATATAAGATCTACAACAGTAGAAATTTTCAAAGGTCTTTAAACCCTTATTCAATTTTTTTGAATATTTTCTGTAATTTTATATACTATGAGTAACATAGCTGTATTAAATACCTTCACTTTGTTCAATATGTTCATAATACTTCACCGCTATTATTAATTAAGACTAAGGTTTGCATACTTTATCATATTAATCTACAACAGTAGAAATTAATGTATATTTTTAATTAACAATATTTAAAGTGCTGTCTTCATTCTTAGCATAACCAAATTTCTTAATTTCACAACTATTATTCATTATAAATATTATAACGCTATCTGACTGTTCGAACCTCTTTTCAAATTTATTTGTAATATCCATTATAATATTATTTATTATTTTTACGCTATTGTCAATCTCAAATACTGAATATTGAAGCCTGTGACCAAATCTTTTTAAATACTTGGAAAAATGTGTTCTTAACTTATCATTTGATATATCATAACTAATCAATATCATGCTTCCTCCGCTAAAAATAAAGGGTATTCACTAATTGATTTCTGTTTCATAAATGCCCTGTAATAGGCTTGAATATATAAAAAAATCTCCGCTCTATGTTCTAATAACGGTTCCATCAATATGGACACATATTTGGGGTTTTCCGACCATTTCAATAAATATTGCCCATTTATAACATTAAAATCATCTTCTTTAAATTGACCTAAGTTAATCGATTTTCTTATCTGCCAGTCTATCATTGCCCTGAAGGGTTCAATCAGATCGCAAACTAATGATTTACGCATATAAAACTGTTGGTGCAATACCCCTACAAATAAATCAAATCCATATAAATTCAGCAATGCTTCAATGAAATTAAACAAAATTGTGTATCCTATGTCTAAAACACTATTTGTCATATCAAACTTAATTCTTGGCTTTCTGCCTTTCCAATCTACACTATCAAATATGTTGTTGAAATATACCCTTGCTATTGAGCCTTCCACCCCCATTATACTTGACAAATCATTATATTCGCTATCCTGAAGGTGTTTTAAAGACTTGTCAATGATTTGAATTGCATTTTTTATTTCTTCATTCTTTTTTCTTATTTTATTAAGATAATATCTTTGGTTAATTATTTTATTAATAATAATATGTTTCCCTAATTCATTTCCCTTAAATACATATTGATGCCTGTGAAGCAGAGTATTTCCTTCCATTGGACAACATAGTATTTCATAAACCCTTAGTGAATGAGTCATAAGAACGATTCCAAACCCGTACTTTTTAGCTCGCTGCAGCAGTCCGCTCGTGAGTGTAAAATTTCCTACAACAAACAGGGCAAAAATCCTATAGCATGTTGTCTGATATTTTATTGTACCTTCTTTTGTTTTCACAATAATATTATCATTCGAATATGATATTTTTTCTCCTACATTTAAAAAGACAAATATAATCTGTTTTTTTCCAAAATCGTTTATATCTAACATATTTTCACCCTGTCGCAGACAGGTGCATAAATACACCTGCCACATTTATTAATGTTATCCTGGACAAAATCTTCGATTTGAAAATTAATAATATTATTGATAACTTCCTTAAACTTCTGGAACATTACATCATTTTTTTCCGGAATATCTATTGGATATACCTTATTATCATCCTTTGAATAAAGCTGCAATTTCTTAACATTGTACCCTAATTCAATTAAGCAGAAATATTGGGCATATAGTTGAAAGACATATCCATCATATATATTAACAATTTTCTTTTTTCTCTCTGTCAATACTCCTGTTGAACAATTAAAAATGTCAATTTTACCTATCAAGTTATATCTTTCGCTATAAATGCTTATTCCCTGCAAAATATCAGCCTTTGACGAATATCTTCCATTATCAACAGAATCATGAGCAAATGTGCCATTTATCTGTGCTTCGCTCTGGTACATCATTGTATCAATCTCGCCATATAACTGATGAAAATATATGGAAGCAGGGCAGAAAATAAAATCATTTAAAGTTGAAATAGAAATTACATCATCCATTAATTTACCTGTTTATAATTTATTTTGTGCAAATTTGAACCAATCGGTTGTTTCATTGCCTTGTTTCGTAATTACACCGTTTTCTATAAATTGGATCATCCTAAGTCCCTTCAATGCAATGTGATATGCTCCATTTGCATCTGCATTCTCCGGCTCATTGTCACAAGCATGTCTGGAATCAAAAAACATACCATTAATATCCGCAACCGGAGATAATATGTAATCATTTTCGTTTCTGCAGCCGTCATTTGAATTTGTATATCTCAATTGCATAACTACCTTTAAGTAAAATAATAAGGAACCGAAGAAGTTCTTTGAATTATTTTCAACTATAGATTTTCTCATGTCATTTTCATTGATGAAATCAATACCATTATTTGAAAGTAGCTCTTTAATCTTTTCTGTTATATCAATATATTCATATTTCTTTAATTTCTGATTAAAGAAGTACCTATCCTTTCCATATGTGCAAATTACCCATTTATTTTTACCGGCATTTTTACCAAATCTTGTATAATCCAAGTGAAATTCAAAATAATCTTTGTCCTTATTATAACTAATTTTGTCAAATTTATTAAAAAATTCCTTAGATTTTTCTATATTTTCATAATTTATATGAAGCAAGCTTACAAACCCTGTCCTTGGGCAAATTTTTGATGTATAGGACGGCCATACATAGTAAATTATTCCGCTTTGATTATTCAATCTTTGGAATCCCTCAAAAGGAGCCGTCAATTGATAACCTTTCAAAAAATGACCTACATCTTTATTATCTGCATCTTTAAGAACAAGATAATTCAGCTTATTTATCAATGACTTCTCGAAGTTTTGGTAGACTTGTTTTTCAATTTTCAGTCTTCGTCTTTTAAAACCACTGTTTAAATTTTCTAAAACAAGGATAGCATTATTATCTATTAGAAGCTTAGATACTTGATGAACAACATGTGATAAATATCCTTCCTTCATTTCTTTAATATTTTTAATCGTTCCCCAATTTTTTCTTGAATCCATTCTTTCGTCTTCCCTATCTTTTAAAATTGATTTATAGTCTGTAATTACAGGGATGTTTATGCCGTCTTTTTCATAAGAGTCATAAATGGTATTTAGGCTGCCTTGTTTGATAATTCCTCCCTTGATGTTTATTAAAGAATAATATAGTAAATGTCTTTCACCTCTGTCTACTCCCAATATATTCATATTATCGCTGTTTTTTATGTGCAAGTTGAATTTTTTGTTAAACTCAGAAGATAATATATTTTTAGCTCTATAATTTATTGTGATGGGACAATGGAAGAAAAACTTATCATCCATAAACCTTTTATCTTTATATAAATCATATTCAAATATACTTTCTGTTTTATTATTGTGTTTATTTTTGTTTTTGATGGGATAATTTTTTTTATGTGTTACCTTTTTATCTAATGATGCTTTTCTATAAAAAATTTCTGCTTCGCCGTTTAATTTGAAAACTGGCTTTCCAGTATTATCATTTATATTTCTTACATTGTTCTCATCAAACAGCATCTTCCAATAAACAGTGTGCAAGTTCGGTTTTCCTTTGCTATATTCTGAAAAATCCTTGTTATATATTTGAAACAAAAATAATTTACCTTCTTCCACTAAATCATTAATATAGGTCTCTTTAAACTTCACAAAATTTATGTAATACATTTGTGTATCGGCATCTTCGTAAAAACTGTTGACATTCTCATATTCATCTGAATGTCTAAAATTAAAATTAAAATATCTATTCCATTCAGGATGAATTTTAAGGCAGTCTTTGCAGAAATCGATCCATTTTATAACAGCTTCACGATTATTTGCTCCTTTTAGATACTGCTTATTTTCCCTTATGTTCAAAATTTCCTCGGAAGGTTTGAACATATCTTTGTTGCTGGCTGCAAAGAAAACTTTTGGAAACATTTTACTTGCACCTGAAACCTGCTTATATTCCATCTTCAGGAAGGTAGCTTCCTCAGACAGTTCAGTAGTATTAATTTTCACATCATCTGCAGAAACATCAAAAACAGAATTATATTTACTGTCCATAATCCCTAAATAATAAAATCCATCCTTAATTAACAACACGCTTAAATTATTTTTTTCTTTATTTAAATCCCACCCATCCAATAAGGTAGGCTTATTAAAATAAATTTTAAATTTATCTTTTGAATATGGTTTCTTAGTTAAATAATTTCTTACACGGTCGTATAATTCAGTAACCAGCATAAGCTGAGAATATAAATAATCGAATTCACTATAAAAGATTTCATCTTTTTCAATTTCATCAATTTCCTTGCCATTTTTGTAGAGATATAATGGTTTGTAAAAGTGAACCGCTTCTAAAATTTCATCAAGTAACTTCTTGACTTTAGAAATTTGTTTTGCACCTTCTTCTTCCTTTTCTCTATCTTTGTTTATTTCATCCACAGCTAAAACTGTTTTTGCTTCATAATATGCATTTTGTACACCGCAAACGTCAAAACTGCAAAAATGAGTATAAATTGCATCAGTTTTTAAATATTTTTCTTTTTCATCTTCGTCTAAATTATTAATATATAAATCAATAATATTTTGCAATTCGCTAATCTTAATTACTTCTTCTGTCTGCTTGACAAATAATTCTTTATTCTTTGCCGATAGTCCTGACAAATATGAGTATAAGGCATTATTTATAAAATTCCATTCACCAAATAACCTATTTGATATATTGGTAACAAAATCCTTTCTGATAAATATTTTGTTACCTTCGGTTATATTTTCATTTATAAAACTTACTATCCTGTTAATCTTATCTAAACTAGTTATGTAAGCTTGTTCAATTTGTTCAAGCATTTCTTTTTCATTACTAAAATCATTATTTATTTCATTATCGCCATTCTTGCTTATATGTTGCTTATATAATTGGTTCATTGTAGGCATATCTTTATTTTTAATTTTATTTTTTTGCCTATATTCATTTATTAGCTGATTGACCCCCTTATAATACAAATCTTTGCTTTTTCGTCCGATTATTTCGTTATAATTATCAATTCCTTCTTGCGTAAAAAAGTTATCATAGTTTGCCGGAACAAAATATTTCTCCCATTTTCCCATATCTTCTAACAATTCAGAATCTTTCATATTTTCAAAGCGTATGCAATTTTCAAAATATCTAATCATATTTACATCTATTATGCGATGTGATATGGCTGTACTTTGTTCCTCAGCGACAAACAAATTATTTCTGTTTTCCTGGTAATCTTTTAGTGAAGTTGTAAAGCCTATAAAGTATGTTATTATCTTAATAATATCTTCAAAATCCTCACCAGTTATTTCTCCGATATCCAATTTATTTTTATACCATTTATACAAAGGAGATTCTTTCAAATTACTTTTTTTACCGAATAAATCTTTAAAATCCTTGAGATTGAATTTTGTTTTTTCATTTTGAAATGCATCAGATATTTTTTTCCTCATAATTGCTTTTTGTGTGACGAATTCCTTATTTCTTTTGTCTGATTTATATGCTTTATATGAGGTATACGTTTGCCAAATATCGTCAGAATAAAAAACCTTCTTTGACAGGACAGTATTGATAAATTCCTCATAATACTCATCTATTATTTCTATTATCCTTTTCCTGGCTTCGGATCTTTTTTCATCAATTGCAACTATCGATTCTACATAACCATTTTTAAAATCTTTGATCAAATCATATGTTTTTCCGACAGGTCTTAATTCAAACCTTAATGTTTTATTGATTGGGTATATACCTGTGAAGTTATTAAAAATATTATCTTTTGTATTTGACATATATTCCTCCATAAAACTATACTATATTTATCATATTATAAATTTTGCTACATGTCAACTAAAATTTTCCAATACCCTCTTAGCATTAAATATCGCAAAAAGTTTCGAATTCGGTGCAAGGGATACTGTTGATACATTGCACAAACAGATAGAATCAATGAAATTAGCATTTGTTGACGGACAAACACACATTACTAACCCAAAGATAATGAAAGTTACAGTGGAGGAATTGTTATCCGAAAAATATGTACAAAAAGAAGAAGCTTAATAGGCGATATGCTATAATGCCTAATCCTGAATAAATATTGCCCCCTATATTTTTGGGATAAAGGGGGTTGTTATTTCTTATAAAACAAATTTACCCCCGGCGTTCTCTTACCCGTATCATACCCCAGCTCAAAATAATGATTATTATTAAAATCAAATGTTTTTA
>ENA-UOOE01001812-UOOE01001812.1-fermentation-metagenome-genome-assembly--contig:-NODE-1812-length-16941-cov-6.721426_pt1 | contig 16941 bp, 22 predicted proteins | sample MGYA00245776_ERZ724021 | MGnify/ENA primary metagenome ERZ724021 (study PRJEB28704, sample SAMN03018321) | fermentation metagenome | biome: anthropogenic terrestrial biome; feature: soil; material... | reverse complement strand
TACTGTAACACTCCCACGCACTCTGTGAAAGCGACTATCACCAAATCAAAGATTTAGGATACCTGCTTTTCTATCAAAGTGGGAGATAACAGTAGCTACGCCCCTAGATAATTCATCTAAACTTAGTGGGAGAAACAAAACTCTAAAGAGAAAGCGATTCACTTTAAATCAAAGATTTAAGTTCTCTGCTTTTCCCACTAAGTAAGATTCATTGATAAAACTACTCCATTTTTGTCAATATTAAATTTATCTATTGTCGTTTGAATACTGTTAATCAACTTGCTTACATGATACCCATCAGCTACCGCATGTGATATTGTCACAGTAAATGGCATTAACCATTTTCCGTTTTCTTCATGATATTTTCCATAGGTTATAATTGGCATTAAGGATGGGCTTGATCCACTACTGTATGTTGAATATCCTGTAAAACTCAACCATGGAACACAAGATATACAGTAAAAATTTATAGGCTGATTTGGCTTAATTTTTACGCCTTTAATATCTGAATACTTTTCCATATCACATTTATAATTATCATAAAATTTATAAAAATCATCTGTATATTCTGACCAAATATCTGAGAATGTATGATCATCTTTATGAAAAATTGTATAATTAGGATGAACAATATCATATACGATTAACTGATTATTTTCTCCTAGGCGCATACGAAACTCTGGCATAGAATTTATGTTGTAAGTAACACAATAGATAAATGAAGGATAAAATTTTAGAGTATTCCTTTTTAATGATTTCTTAAACAAAGTAACATCAAGATTTGCGGTAATACTATAGGCACATTTAAGCTGTTCAGTATAGTATTTAAAGTATTCACGTCTTTCCCATTTTTCAAAATCAACTATATGAAACATAAACTAACCTCTCATTCCCTTAATTACATTATTTTACAAACACATATTATATTATAGTTTACTTTTATCTTAATTATAACATTTTTTAATGGAAGTCAGAAACGACCTCCCTTAATTTGTTATGTTGTTTAAGCAAATAATTACTTTGCCCAATAGGTTGGGCGAACTATCATCATAGGTAGTTTTGTATGTGAATCACCCCTAGCTGTATTTCTTAAGTCAGTACCAAAATAATCTAATGGACTGAAGCTTACTTTCTTACTTTTTGAAGAAGTATTCCTTCCCCTAAATGCTTTAGTTCGTATCATTTTGCTTGTACTTCTAAGTTTTGTGAACAGAGCAGGTGAAGTCTGATTGTAAATTTATGAATGGCTTACCGACGTCTTTATCTGTGGGAAAACCTTCGGAAGCTGAAAAGTACAATGCCACACAACATAGTCCAAAGCATTTTTTACAGTTAATTTTCAATTCTGTATTGCGTTTATCTTCTTGTGTATGTATCATATTAATTTACCTCATATTAGAAAAATACAAAAATTTTTTTCTTTTAGATTATATCATATGTCATGTAATAAGGCAGCTGATCCTAGTTTCATTAATCTTTTTTCATGGTATTTTTTGTGGATGCCTACTATCATAGATAAAATAGCTACATCTAAAGAATGTGATGATAGTTCTGATAATTTATCTTTAAACAGTAAATTCCGAGACATTACAGCGTTTTCTGATAAATTCAAGTTACTTGTTATATCTTGTAAAATAGTAAAAACCTTTTCCTCATTTACATATGTTTTTTTCTTAAATTCTTTAAATATTTTTTTAATAGTTTAATTGATTTAACTTTTATGGGAGTTGGTAGAGTTTCTTGATTACAAATGTGTGCTAAGTATAGTTTACTTATTTTCTAATTATAACATTAATTTATACATTATTATACAAAAGATGATTTTTTTAGATTATTTTTTTATACAGCTAGGAATTATATTTACTGGGAATTATATTTAATAGATACATAATTCATGTCACAACCTTTAATACTTATGTGTTAATATTATAGATACCAAATTTAACAAAAAAGGTATTGAAAATATTCTAGAATATTCATCAAAAGCTTTTGAACAAGGTTTCCTAGAGGGGGGAAGACAATAAAAAATATGGGTGTTATCAGTTATTTTAAAAATAAGAAACATGAGCAAAATTTTAAAATTGCATATGAGAAATATTATGACACCATCTTAAAAAGGATCTCCTACCTAACTGGGGACATGCATGCAGCTGAAGATTTGACACAGGAGGTATTTATGAAGTTGTATAATTCACCACCTGGTCATGATAATATTGCTGCATGGTTAAATAGGGTTTCTACCAATACTTCCTACAATTATATAAGAAATAAAAAAATTCATGAAGGAAAAAATGAGATGATTTACAAAAAAGAAACAGATAATGTTATTTCAATTGAAGAAGTTGCAATTAATAATTGTGAAGTAGATTTAACTAAAAAAGTACTGAATGCACTTCCACCTAGAGATCGTATGTGTCTGGTTCTTAAATTTTCAGGATACAAATATAGTGAAATTGCAGAAATAATTGGAGTAGATAAAAACTCCGTAGGTACACTTATATCAAGAGCACAAAGAAAATTTAAAGAAAGCTATTTAAGCTTAGAAGAGAGAGGTGAATAAAAAGTGAAGTGTCTAAGTGAAGGAAGCATTCAAGCATATATTGATGGAGAACTTAGTAATACTGAAATGAAAGAAGTAGAAATGCACCTTTTTCAATGTAAAAAATGCAAAGAAGTTTATAAAGAATTGAAGTCTATAAATAGTTTTGCCGTGGAAAAGCTTCAGGATTATGAGAGAGATTTTAAAATAAATCATGTAGAAATAGAAAATAGGGATATTCAAGTAAAAAATAAAAAGGGAGAGTTTAAAAATATGAAAAAATATAAAAAAATAGCAGCAGCTGCTTGTGCAGCACTTGTCATAACTACTTGTGTTTCTGTAGAGCCTATAAGAGCATCAGTTATTAATGCAGTTTCAATTTTTAGAGCAAAAGATATTAAAAGTGTAAATATTTCAGTGGATGATATTAAAAAGCTCCAAACTGAGCTTCAAGATCGTAAGTCAGATATTAATATTGATAAAATAGGTAAAGTTAAATACCAGGGTGGTGAACAAAAAAATGTTACTATAGATGAAGCAAAAAAAACACTGCCATTTACAATATCTATACCTCAAAATATACAATCGAAGGAAGTAAAGAATATTTCAATAGATAAGCCTTCAAAAATGGATTTTACTTTAAATGTAGAAAATATAAATGAACTTCTTAAGTCTTTAGGAGGGAAAAAGCTATTTCCTAAAGACTTAGATGGAAAAACTTTTTCTTTAAACATGTCTGGAGCGTTAAGCATTATGTATGAAGATTCAACAAATGGTGAGCGTATAGCTGTGTCAGAAACTAAAGTGCCAGAAATTACAGCACCTAATGATGTAAATGTAGATGAAATATTCAATGCTTTATCAGATCTTTCTATACTACCATATGATATGCAGCAGCAGTTGAAATCCATGAAGGATTGGAAAAGTACTTTGTATATTCCTAATGTAGGAGGTAATAAAGCTGAAGAAATGAATATAAATGGTATGAAAGCCATTGGATGCTTTGATACTAGTAAAAATGACAAGGAAAAGAAACATTCTTCCATTTTAATTCTTAAAGACAATGTTTTAATTAGCATTGATGGTAATGTAGATAAAAATAAATTACTGGAAACAGCAAAGTCTATGAGGTGATAAATTTGGTAATTGAAACAGAAAATCTTTCTAAAATATATGAAAATAATAAAGGATGCAGAAACATAAATATATCTGTAGCTAAAGGTGAAATTTACGGATTTTTAGGCCCTAATGGTGCAGGAAAAAGCACATTCATAAAAACCCTTGTTGGACTGCTGTTTCCCACTTCAGGAAATGCACGTATACTAGGTAAGCCTATTGGGGATTTGGAGATCAGGAAAAGGATAGGATATTTGCCTGAACTTTTTAAATATCAAGAATGGATGACAGGATTAGACCTCCTGTCCTTCCATTCCTCATTATATAAACTTGATAAAAAATCTTCTTCTACAAAAATAGAAGAAGTTCTTGAAATTGTTAATCTAAAAGGTGCTGAAAAAAGTAAAATAGGTACTTATAGTAAAGGCATGCAGCAGAGAATAGGAATTGCCAGTGCTCTTCTTTGTGATCCTGAGCTTCTTTTTTTGGATGAACCTACTTCTGCCTTAGATCCTATAGGTAGAAAAGAAGTTAGAGATATTATGTTAAAACTAAAAGGTATGGGCAAAACTGTATTTTTAAATAGCCATCTTTTAAGTGAAGTAGAAATGATTTGCGACAGTGTAGCTATTATAAGTAAAGGAAGTATTGTAAAACAAGGAAAAATCGATGATCTTTTAGAAGGAAACACTGTTTTAGATATTCATGTAGAAAATATAAGCAACGAAATTTTAAATAAGCTTGAAAAAATTGATGAAGATACGACTTTTGATGGGAAAAACATTAAAATGCATGTTAAGGAAAACAGCGAAATACATGAGATTGCTTCATTAATCATATCAGGAGGCGGAAAGTTGTATGGTCTTGTTCCACATAGAAATAGCCTTGAGGACATATTTATAAAACTTATTGAAGGAGGTGAAGAATAATGTTTATCATAGCACTTTCTACTTTTAAGGAAATTTATAGAAAGAAAACCTTTCATTTTATAGGCATATTGACCATAATATATCTTATTCTTTTAACTATTATTTTTAAATTTACAAGTAATAACATATATAGTAATAATGGCATGATAGATATGATTGTTAATCTTTCTTCAACTATTTCTATAGTAGGGTTTTATTTTTCCAGCATACTTGTAGCATTTTTAACTATAATGCTGTCCATAGGAATGGTTTCTTCTGAAATAGAAAATGGAACTATTTTAACCATTTTAACAAAGCCAATTAAGAGAGAAGAATATATACTAGGGAAATACCTGGGTACAGCTGTCCTTATTATTTTATATAGTGCTTTTCTTTACACAGCAGTAATTATTATTTCTACTGTAAGTAAAATATCTATTGTAGGAACCTTTGGGACAGCAGCACTCGCTAAAGGATTCTTGTTTTTTATTTTGCAGCCTTTAACTATATTATCAATATCTCTTTATGGAAGTACTAAATTCAAAACCTTAAATAATGGGATAGTAATAGTGGCTTTATATGTACTTGGATTAATTGGTGGAGTAATGGAGCAAGTAGGAGCATGCATTAAAAATGATTCCCTTTCCACAATTGGAATAATTTCAAGTTTAATTTCTCCTTTTGAAGTAATTTATAGAAAAATGATTTCTACTATTTTTACTTCTTTAGGTACATTTAATCCTATATCAGGTTTTGGTATACCAGGGAAACCCACTACACCAAGCGTATGGATGATGGTTTATGTATGTGTATACTTAGTATTTTTCATATTTATGAGTATTAAAGGATTTGCTAAAAAGGATATCGGATAAAAATATATGGTAGTATTTATTTGTTTCACGTACATTGCTATTGAAAAGCTGAAATAAATTATCTGAAGCAGCAAGTAAATTCCAACTATAATCATTATTTCATTATTTTTTAGATAACTGTAATATAAATGTCTAAATTTATCATATTTTATAAGTAAAAAAGGTTGATTTTTTATTAATTTTTATTAAAATTAAAGTATACATGATTATTATGAAAAATATATAGAAGATTTAAAAAGTGGTATTAACCATAAATTGAATATATTGAAAAAATAAGACATACAAGTAAAAAATTTTTTATTAATTATTTGGAGATTAATTTAATGAGTAATACAAAAATAATAAAACTTTTTATTACCATAATTGTTCTTTGTTTTGTAATTGTTGGAGTATTTTTGATTAGTACGAATATAAACAAAAACAATAAATATGAAGTTGAAAAGTACTACAATAATAAGATATTTATAAGCATTGAAATTCATCCCGTTAGGGACTTTTAGAGGGGGTGAATTTCAATGTTTTGTTTTATCTGTGGTAGTGAAAGAGATAAAATAAACTTATAATAATTTATGGGGTGATGTTGTGAAATCAATAGCAAATTGTATATCCATTTTAAGAATATTTTTCGCAATTATGCTGCTATTTATAAAACCTTTGAGTACAGTATTTTTTATAATATTTTTTGCCTGTCAAATTACTGATGTTCTTGATGGATATATAGCAAGAAAGATGGGTATTGTAAGTAAACTAGGTGACAATCTAGATTCTATTGGAGATTTTACAATGATATTGGTATTAATAATTGTACTGTATCCAGTTGTCAAACCGACAATTAAGATTATTATCTGGGTTGCTATTATAGCAATGATTAAAATAATATCAACAATAATAGTATTTATAAAATATAAAACTTTTGAGATGCTTCACACTTATGGAAATAAGTTTACAGGTTTCATGCTATTTGCATTTATAATATCGATTGCTTTTTTACAATCAAATATAATTATGTATATAGTTTGTGCTGTTGCAAGTATTTCTGCTATCGAGGAATTATTAATTAATTTATCTTCAAGTGAACTGAAAATAAATAGGAAGAGTATATTTATAAAATGAAATAAATATGCTAATTTATAGTATAATAGATGATAAAAGGTAGTGATAACAGATGAGAATTTTAGTTGTGATTCCATTAAATGAACATGAAAAAGAAAAACTTCAGTCAAAGATGCCAGAGGCAGAGTATATTTTTATATCCACTAAGGAAATTACTGATGAACTTGTAAAAAGTGCTGACATAATTATTGGGAATGTTCCACCACAATACATAAAGGGAAGTAAAAAGCTTAAATGGTTGCAATTAAATAGTGCAGGCACAGATGGATACTGTGAAGCCGGTGTAATTCCTAAAGGAGCATATCTTACAAATGCTTCAGGCGCCTATGGTCTTGCAATATCTGAACACATGTTAGGTCTATTACTTGAAATTAAAAAGAAACTGAATCTATATTATGTAGATCAGATGAAACATATATGGAAGGATGAAGGAAATGTTACTTCAATAGAAGGAAGTACTACACTAGTTGTGGGACTTGGTGATATTGGAGGGGATTTTGCCAGAAAAATGAAGGCACTTGGAAGTTATACAATAGGTATAAAAAGGACTAAGGGACAAAAACCAGAATATATTGATGAGTTATTTACAATGGAAGCCCTGGATGAACTTTTACCTAAAGCGAATGTAGTGGCTTTATGTCTCCCGGGAACAAAGGATACTTACCATTTGTTTAATAGGGATAAATTTAACTTTATGAGAAAGGATGCAATTATTCTTAATGTAGGAAGAGGAAGCTCTATATGTACTGAGGATTTATGTGATGCTCTTGAAAATGGAATTATTAGTGGGGCAGGTCTTGATGTAACAGAACCAGAGCCATTACCTGCCAAGCATAGGCTATGGAATGCACCGGGAGTTGTTATTACTCCTCATATATCAGGATTTTTTCACCTTCCAGAAACCTTGAGGAGAATTGCTAACATAAGTATTGAAAATCTTGAACATTTTAAGAGACAGGAGTCATTAAAAAATATAGTTGATTTTAAAACTGGCTATAGGGTACGGAACAAATAATATTTATCAAAATGCAAATGGTAAAAAATTAATTCTAGAGTTATTTTGAATAAATTAAATGAGAATTTAATTAAGAAAGGAGCACACTAATTTTATGTGGATAGTGGCTCTTTTTCTTTCCTATTTTCAATTAAACTACTGCTTTTCCGTTATCAGCACGGTTTACACTGCCTAAGCTTGTAGCTACCATATAAGCTAAGGATGCATAAATAACAGCCATAAGCAACAACACTAACCAAACCCGATTTACATGTTTCAATAGCAATTGAAATGGTATAAAAATAAATTTAAGATAATATATATTTAATGAATGATGTCATTCAGTATTAGGAGGTAGAAAATGAGTAGAACAGTTAAAGAACCTGAAGAGAGGAGAAAGGATATATTAAAAGCAGCATTGAGGCTGTTTAAGGAAAAAGGTTATGAAAAGACAGTTGTAAGCGACATTGTAAAATCAGCTGGTATAGCTCAAGGTACATTTTATATTTATTATAAATCAAAGGAAGATGTTTTTTTGGCAGTACTTGAAAATTTAAGAGAAGAAATCATTGAAAAGATCATTGAAGTTCAAAAAAGAGAAGATTTAGATGCAATTCAAAAGTTTAATTTGATTACGAAAATTGAATTTGATTTAAATAGGAGACAAGACGATTTGTTTTTACAGCTGCATCTTGAGAAGAATGCGGGAGTTCACCAAAAATTTATTATAAGTTCTATAAATAAACTTATACCTATTTATACTTCAGTCATTGAGCAGGGAGTAGAGGAAGAATCATTTGACAACATGTATCCAAAAGAAGCTGCAGAATACATGTTGGTAGCTATTAAGTTTATGTTTGATCCTGGAATTTTTAATACAGATATAGAAGATTTAAAAATAAAGGCTAAAGCGGCTGAAGATATAACAGAAAGAATACTAGGAGTACGTAAAGGAAGTTTAAGTACACCCAATATTGACCAATTAGTGAAGGGAGAAAATTAATTATGAAGGTAATTTTTAAAGATGACCAATTTTCATTTCAGGTACTGAGGCTTCTTGGAGGAGCTACTTCTGGAGCTTCTGATATAGGAGAAGTAATTTCAACTGCAAACAAGATATTAGAAGGAGATTTTGAAAGTTGGTGCACAGAATGGACTAAACTTGCAAAGAGAATTCATGCATTTGCTGACGAATGTTATTCAAAAGGTCATTTGGTTAGTGCAAAACAGGCTTATCTTAGAGCATCCAATTACTATAGGGCAGCTGAATTTTACCTACATGAAAATCCAAATGATCCAAGAATAGCTGAATTGTATAATGCAGGTATTGAATGCTTTTCACAGGTTATGAAATTAAATAAACCTGTTATAGAAGCTGTTAAGATACCATACGAAAATACAACACTGCCAGGACATTTTTATCATGTAGGAGATGAAAAAAGACCTGTTTTAGTTCTTATAAATGGATTTGATGGAACTAAAGAAGAATTTTATGGATTAGCAATGTCAGCGTTAGAATATGGAATGAATTTCTTTACATTTGAAGGCCCTGGACAAGGGGAAGCTGTTTGCAGGCAGCATTTATACTTTAGATATGATTATGAAAAAGTTGTAACCCCTGTAATAGATTATCTTATTTCAAGAAAAGAAACAGATGCTTCTAGCATTGTGCTTATGGGAGAAAGTTTTGGGGGATATCTTGCCCCAAGGGCAGCAGCTTATGAAAAGCGTATAGCGGCTTGTATTGCTAATGGAGGAGTATATGATTTTATGGGTTTTAGAAGACCTTCTAATTCTTCAAGAGAGGATTTATTCAAATATGTATGTAATAACCCAGAAAAGATTGATAACAGTATGTGTAAAGAGATGGAAAAAAGTTCAGAGATGAAATGGGCAATTTCCCATGGAATGTATGTATTTGGTGCAAAGACTCCTGCCGAATTCATGTCAAAAACTGAAAATTATTATCTTAAAGGAGTGGCAGAAAAAATTGAGTGTCCTACACTTGTTATTGACGTTGAAAATGAAGGATACTTTAAAGGACAAGCAAAACTTCTTTATGATGACCTCAAATGTAAAAAGAACTTTATGCTTTTTACTAAAGAAGAAGGAGCTGAAGAACACTGTCAGGTTGGGGCTAAGTTAATTGCAGGTGAACGTATTTTTAACTGGATTGAAACAATTTTAAATAAAAAACTTTAAGATATCAAGTGTATATTTTAAGGAAAAGGTGTGCCATGAATGTTATTATTTTAGCATTTATATGCATTTTTTATTTTCACGTAAATATTCAATTGAAATTAACAGTTTTTGTATAGGTATCAACTTATAGATGGTATAATTAGGTTATGAAATTTCTCAAATGTCATTTATCATATATGGTATAATGCTCATAATTTAAGGAAAGGTGTGATATAATATGCTTAAAGTTGTAGCAAAAGCTTGTGTTAAAGTAGGTGAAACAGAAAAATTTAAGAAACTTTCTTCTGAGTTGATTAGGGAAAGTTTAAAAGAAGAAGCTAACATATCTTATAATTTATATGAGGATATTAGTAATAATCAAATTCTAACTTTTATAGAAGAATGGAAAGATAAAGAGGGATTGGCTAAGCACATGAAGTCACCTCATTTTGTAAGAATAATGACAGAGCTTGGAAAGCTTCAAGAAAAGGATATGGATATAAACATATATGCTAATTGTTTTTAGAACACATTATTGTAATGAGCAGTTTTCAATAAAACTGACTATTTCTTGCGACAAGGAATAGGATTATAACATAAGTAATGTATAAAAACCTCACTTTGATAAATTCCTAATCATATGAATTTATACGAAAGTGAGGTTTATTCTATGTGCAAATTTTTAATAAAAATTACACATTTGAAAAATAATACTATTAGTTAGAATTTTAATTTAAAAAGGAGAAAATTGATGAAATTTATAAAAGAGACGTTGCTAACTTTTGGTATTATAATTATTTTTAGTAGCAATATGGGATATGCCTCAGTATGTTCAAATAATAAAAATGAAAAGGTTACGTTTAATGAAATGCTCTGCACAAGCAAGAAATATCACACTTTAGGAAAATTTGACGCTGCAATTAAAGGATATAATTCAATACTAAATAGTGAGGCACCAAGATATATTAAAAATGAAGTACTTGTCTATAAGAAGCTGGCTGAGGTAAAAAAACCAATTTCCACAAGATATAAATATTGTCCAGATTTTATTCAAGTAGTATCAAAGTCAAAAGCGGGCTACAAGCTAAAAGGATATTCAGTTGAATTAAGTCATTATTATAGTCCCTATAAATGTTATTTTGATTGTGAAAAGAGTAATTATGAAAACTGTGCTGATTTTAAGTTTGATGCAAATAATATACTTATGCGTAAATATAATGGTAAGTTTTATTATAATCCTGTATCAGTAGAATTGTATGCATTGTCTATGTATGGCAAATATATAAATGGAAATGATACGAAAAAAAGTTTCTTAAACTGTGCTGATTTTTTAATTAATTACATGGATAAAAGAGGCGCTCTAAAATATGATTTTGCATACAATCACTATGAGGATTTACAGCCAGGATGGACATCGAGTATGGCCCAAGGCCAAGCATTAAGTGTATTTGAGAGGGCCTTTAAAATAACAAGAGATAAAAAGTATGTAGAAGCTGGAAATAAAGCTTTAAAATATCTCATTACACCTGTTTCAGAAGGAGGTGTAATGGATACACTGGAAGCACTGGACACAAATTTGAAAGACAAGATATTTTTTCAGGAGTATGTAAATACTACTAGTTCCTATACATTAAATGGATATATTTTTACTTTAATAGGACTATATGATTGGTGGCACGTTAAAGAAGCTCAAAACCAGTACTATTCTAATATTGCTTATGAGTATTTCAATAAAGGAATTGACAGCCTGAAATGTATTTTGCCTTACTACGATATAGGGGGTTTTACTAGCTATGATTTATACTACATAACAAAGAATTCCCAGCCGAACAGTGCAGGATATTATCATTCTGTACATATAAAGCAGCTGGATACGATATATTATATTACCAAAGACAAGTATTTTAAAGATATGAGAGATCTATGGAATAGTTATGTTACACTAATATAAACAGAGTTCTTGGCATCAGATGGAGTTTTAACTCCATCTGATGCTTATTAACAGGATTCTTAGTTTTAGCACTTAGAAGCGTTATCCTTTAGGGAAAATCGTTATCCAGGGACGTAGTTGCTCTTTACTCCCACTTGGAGAAAAGCAGATGTCCCAAATTCTTCGATTTGGTGACAGTCGCTTTCACAGAGTGCGTGGGAGTATTAGAGCAGGTAGTCATCGGATAAAAATAGAATAAAAAGGACATAAAAGTTGCTTTGAATACAATGATTTATTATTATACATAATAAATCTAGAGGTGATAATAATGGTTAACAAGCGTAAAATTAAGGATAAGCAATATGAAAAGATGGGAATAAGAAAAAATTCGCAAGGAGACTTTGAATATATAAATCGTGAAGATAAAACTAAATCAAAATATAATTCTGTTAAAAAGAGCTAAATTATAGAGTAGGGATTGTTCATAGCGATTTGAAAAATGGCTAATGTAACAGTCCCTTTATTTTCTTTAAGCACCGTAATAAATTGTTTTATACTATTATTATATTATGAATTATGAATGATAAATTATAGACTACATTGATTACAGGTTGTTTATGTGTAATAATTATTATATATCTTGTACACTAGATATATTTGAGAGGTGGTAGCGTAAAAAAGGGCGGTAGTTACTTGTGATGTTCCACCTTATGCAATTGTTGGAGGAATACCGGCAAATATTAAAAATATTCAATCAGGAAACATTAATAAATGAGATAAGATTTTTAAAATTAAAGAAATAAGTACTTTGGGGGATTAAATAAATGAATAGGATTGCTACGCTTGGCCCGGCAGGTACTTTTAGTGAACTTGCGGCAAAAAAATATATCAAAACATTTGACAAAAGTGCAGAAATAACTTTTTATCCTACTATAACAAGAGTTTTTAATTCAATTGGTAAGGAATGTGAATTAGGAATTATACCTATTGAAAATACCCTTGATGGATATGTACAACTTACCCTTGATTTACTTTCACAAACAGATTTCAATATAATATATGAACTTGTTGTTCCAATTCAGTTTTCATTTGTTAGTAATACCTTAGACATATCTGATATTAAAAAAGTATATGTTCAATTTAAAACTCAAGGACAGTGCTATAATTTTTTAGAACAGCGTACTAAGGCTAAAATTATAACTACTGAAAGCAACGGAGAATCATTTGAAAAAGTAGAGAGAGGTATTTTAGGACAAGCAGCTATAATTCCAAGGCATATGCTAAATACTAGTAATAAATTTCCTTTTAATATTGAAAATGTAACTGATTCAGAGGAAAATGAGACAAGGTTTATTGTACTTTCAAAAGATGCTATAAAGTATGATATTAATAGACAGTATAAAACTTCAATAATTATTATGGATGCTATAGATAATAAACCTGGGGCACTATCAAAAATTTTAAATGAATTTTCTGAGAAAAATATTAATTTAACTTCAATAATGTCACGTCCAACTAAAAAAGCACTTGGAAAATATTATTTCTTTATTGATATTGATGGACATTATCCTGAAGAAAAAAGTGTTAAACAAGCAATTGACAAAATAAGTAAAGGTAATATGGTTAAAATTCTTGGTTCTTATTCATTAGTTTAAATGGACATTATTAGGGTGATTAGTTTTTGATAAACTGAGAATTTTACTTTTTTGATCTTTAGTTTCAAGTCCTCTAAGGACTTGAAAAAGATGAATTAATTGGAATTATATGATACAATTGTTATAAGATTAATCAGTGTACAAGCATATGCACTAGATATATAATGGAGGAATAAATATGTTATCAGGAAAAATAATAACTTTAGGAATCACGGCATGTAGTCCGGCAGATCAATCACTTAGGTTAATTAGAGAATTAAAAAAGCGTGGGGCACAGGTACATGTAATTATGACGCCAAACGCGATTAATTTTGTTACACCGCTTATGGTACAAAGGGAATCAGAAACACCTATTCAGATTGAACAGTTTGAACTTCCAAAAGCTTATGATATGAATCACCAGTCACTGGCAGTTAAATCTGATTTAATGCTTGTTGCACCAGTTTCTGCTAATACCCTTGGAAAGACAGCAAATGGAATAGCAGATAATCTTCTTACTACAAATCTGTTATCAACAGATGCACCTATTATTTTTGCAACTCATATTAATCCGAAAATATACAGTAAACCAAGTGTACAAAGAAATGTAAAAATGCTGAAAGAAGATGGGGTAATTTTTGTTGAAAATAAAGAGGCTAAATTTGCAAGTCTGTTTCCAAGCATAGATTCTATTATTAAGACAGTTGAAGAAGTAATTAGTTGAGATGGAGCTATAATTTAATATAGTTCCTTTTTTATTTAATCTAATTTAAAGGTACAATAGGAACAGTTATTAAAACAAACATTAGACGTAATCACACAGTACTAGCTTGTGATTGCGTTTTTCCCTCCAGATTCCAGTCCATTTAGTAAGTATTCTATCGATACTTTACTAAAGGCTAAATTATCTAAAGGGGGGAAAGGTTTATGTTTAAACGATATTTTGCAAGCTTTATAACATGTATTCTCTTTATTGCTATGTTTTTAATTGCCTTTACACTAAAAGCTTATGCTTATCAAAACAGTGGTTATTTTAATAATGTAAAGGTAGGACTTTTAAGTATGTCCTCTACCACTATTGCTGCTACATTAAATGGAGATTATACTTTAAATGGACAAGTATATCCATCTGGAACTGTTTTAAATTTTGGGATAAATGGAACAAGTATTACACTAAATGGAGTAGTACAGAGCCAGATTACTTTAACTCCCAATAATATCTCTAACCTGGTAACTCTTACTTCTGGTTCAGTATCAAATAAGTACTTAGGCTCCTTTCTGATCAAGTTTTATAATGGAAAAGTTTTACCTATTAATATGATTGATATTGAAAGCTATCTAAAGGGTGTAGTAGGATATGAATTGTATAATAGTTGTCCAATTGAGGCCTTAAAGGCACAAGCAGTGGCAGCAAGAAATTATGCTATATCACGAATAGGATATGCTGCAGCCAATGGCTATGATTTTGATGATACCCCATTATCAGACATATAGAGATTATGATACAAGACTTACTAACGTGTTTAGTGCTGTGGACCAAACTAAAGGACAAGTTCTTTTATACAATGATAAATTAGTGGAGACCTTATATTCCGCTTGGCATGGGGGAGTTTCAGAAGATAGTGAAAATGTATGGGGAAATTATGTCCCATATCTACGATCTGTACAAGATCCCTTTGAAAATTTGCCTTGGCCTAATGGCAATATAGTATTGACCAATGCACAGATACAAGCAATTTTAGTAAATAGGAAATATATGGCTTCTACAGATACCTTTGTAAGTTTAGATTTAAGTTCAATAACTAAATTTCCAAGTGGTAGAGTGTCAAACATTAATATTATTTATAAGGATGCAGCAGGGGCGGTGCAAACAAAGTCTGTAACAAATGATTGTACAAGAACTTTCCTTGGATTGCCAAGTAATCTTTATACTGTAACTTATGATGCAGTAAATGGGGCTTACACTTTTTCAGGAAAGGGAAATGGACATGGTCTTGGAATGAGCCAGATTGGAGCTAATATGAAAGATTCACTTTCAACAAAGGACTATGAAGATATGAAAACTGTCACTGTTCAAGTATATGCTCAACCTACTATGACTTGTAAGCCTTTGTATATTGCTGCATTGCCTTTAAGTTTAGGAATGACAAGTAATGATGTAGTATCATTACAGAATGCTTTAATAAAATTGGGATATAATATTTCTAGTGCTACAGGATATTTTGGAATCCAAACTAACAGTGCAGTAATAGCTTTTCAAACAGATGAAGGAATACCAGCAAGCGGGACGGTGGGAACTTGGACTTGTAGTGAATTAAAGTATGCCCTTATAATAAAATCAGGAATAAGAAGTTTAAGATTTTAAAGAAAAACAGGAACAATGAAAAATATGAATCCGATAGAAGGAAATAAGCAAATTTTAAAGTTACTTTACCGAATAAAAGCTTTTTTTTAAAATATAATAGCATTAGGAGGTGAATTTATGCTTTGTAACATATTTAATGTAAATGGAGAAAAGCATATTGGAAAACTTGTTATAAGCATTATAATAGCAGAAGCAGTTGGAGCTATTAGTGCTTTTTTAGGAATGTCTAATCAGGAAATGTACGGACAACTTGTTAAACCTGTGTTTTCACCACCTGGTTGGATATTCCCTATAGTGTGGATTATTTTATTTTTTCTTATGGGTACGGCTGCATATAGGATATGGATTAGAGGAAAGCAGGGAGAAAATGTTACAAGAGCACTGGTGCTATATGCTATTCAATTGGCATTAAACTTTATGTGGACAATTATATTTTTTAGATTTGAGTTATATGGTTTAGCTTTTATAGAATTGATGATATTGCTAGTATTTATTTTAATTACGACTCTTGAGTTTAGAAAAATTGATAAGACAGCAGCTTATTTAATGATACCATACATACTTTGGGTGTTGTTTGCAGGTATATTAAATTATGCAGTATGGATGTTAAATGAGTAACATATTTTTAAACTTACGTAGATTACTTCTATATAATATATGAATTTTAAAATTATGTGTGATTATTTATATGTAGAAGAATATATGAAAAATTTGTAAAAATAACGCGCCTAGATTTGATTTACATAAATCTAGGCGTGTTATTTTTACATAAACATTTTATAAATTAAGATGAAATCGACATTGAAATTTTTATCAAAATTTAAGTGGAATTTATATGTAAGTGGTAACAAAATATATTTTTTGCCAGGAGAGATTAATAAAGAAGCTACAATTGTATTTTTATCAATATATGATAAAATAAATATAAATAATATAGCATTTAAAGAAGAATGTTATACAAGGAGTAATAAATATGGGATAGTACTAAAAAAGGCAAAAAATTGATTTAACAAAGAGAAATGTGTCATTAAAGAAAATATTAGTAGGGTTAGGCTGGAATACCAATAAATATGATGGTGGATATGACTTTGATTTAGATGCGGCAGCTTTATGTAAGAACTTTGGTTTAAACGTTTAATAAAATTTACATAATTTAAATAAGACTTTTACAATCAATAGAAGCAAAAGAATAGTGTAAGTATTGTTCTGTAAGTTATTGATTTGCAAAAGTTTTTATTTATCTGATGGCTACCTACTGTAACACTCCCACGCACTCTGTGAAAGCGACT
>ENA-UOOE01001809-UOOE01001809.1-fermentation-metagenome-genome-assembly--contig:-NODE-1809-length-16967-cov-3.947789_pt1 | contig 16967 bp, 17 predicted proteins | sample MGYA00245776_ERZ724021 | MGnify/ENA primary metagenome ERZ724021 (study PRJEB28704, sample SAMN03018321) | fermentation metagenome | biome: anthropogenic terrestrial biome; feature: soil; material... | reverse complement strand
CCTTTATATGAGGCTATAGAAGCTGAATATGATTTGATAGCTCCTTCACAAGAAGCGACTTGAGAATTGGCAGAAAGAAGTTTTTGCTCATTATCCTTAACTTCGTTTTCAAAATCTTGGATGCTTGTTTGAACATCATTGATCCTTCTTTGAGCTTCAGCCTTCGATGAAAAAGAAAGATTCTGCTTAAGCTTTAATTCTTGAAATGAGTAATTTTTTAAATCGGCTTCAGCCTTAGACTTCTCTGAAACGAGCTGAGTAAGTTTTTCCTGATTTGGGTTTTCGGATTCTTCAATATTTTTAATTTGATCTTTCAAACTCTTTTCATCGCTATGAAGAGAATCAAATATCTGGCACTGCTTTTCCAGTTTATTTTTCTCACTAAAACAGGTAGAAGAAAGACTATCAGCCGCTTTCGTGATACCTTCAACAGAAGTAGTAAAATCAGTATTGCTCAGTATGATATTTTTGGAAGCAAAGAAAGAAATTGAATCACTAATATATTTTTCAAGAAGAGAACGAGAAGATTCTAAATCAACAGAAACTTTGTTCCTGTTCTTTAAAGCTTCTGTAGCTTCCTTCTTAGCAATCTCCATTTCTTCTTTAGTTACATCATTATCTTTTCTAGTAGCAGGGCAAGGATGAATAGTGGAGCCACAAACAGGGCAAGGGCTTCCTTCTACAAGACTTGAAGCTAAGAAACCGCCCATGGAATCGTAGAATGCTTTTTCAATTTCTGATTGCTTGGTATAAAGAGTGTTATATTCGCTATCTTTTTTATGAAACAACTCATTCTTCCTTTGATATTCGGCAAGCTCATTTCTTGCTTTAGATGCATCATCTTTTTCTTTTAGGGCATTCTGATAATTGTTTGAAGCCACTACCAATTTGCTTTTTAGTTCAGACTCTTTTGAAAGCTGTTCTTCAACACTGGTTTGCTTCAAAGATAGGGAAGCCTTTTTTTGATGATTATCGGAAATTATTTTTTTAAGATTTTCAAACTTACGAGATACGACTTCAATCGTATTTTTCAATTCAGAGATTTGTCTTTGAAAAGTATCAAGCTTTTCATAATCGGAAAGCTTATCGTTTAAAAGTGTGACTTCTTCTTTGCTCTTTTCAATCAGCGTGGCTTTTTTAGAAAGATTGCCTTTAATAATTCCAAGAGTGGCTAATTCCCTTGAATAGTTATCTAATTTGCTTTTTTCTTTTTCTAATAAAGCCTTGTAAGTTTCATTGTCTTTGCAAAGCTGGCTTTCGATAGTTAATGAACCAATCTTAGTATCTAAATCTTTCTTCTTTGCATTTAGCGTATCAAAAAGATCTCTGTACTTCTTCTGACACTTCTCTATATAAGCTTCTCTTTCTAGATTACTGGTAAACAATTTTGAATTTTCAATATCTTCAGCAGCAAAATCCATAGAACTATAACAGCTCTCTAATTTGTCAGTGGCTTGTCGCTGCTTGTCTTCTGATATTTTTAGATGTTCTTTCAGTTTATCGGTGAAGTCTTGGAAAATATAAGTATTAAAAAGCTTTCTTAATATTTCTTGTCTGTCTTTAGTGTTAGAAGTAAGTATCTTTGAGAAATCCCCTTGAGCAATCATAGAGACTTGGAAGAATTGATCTTTATCCAATCCAATAATATCTAAAATCTTTTTATTGGCTTGTGTAATTGAAGTAATATCGGCAAAACTATCGTCTAGGAAACTCAGCGTTACTTGGCTATTTAATTGAATTTCTTTTCTCTTTGATAAAATCGTCTGACTAGGATAACGGGAAATACGATATCTTTTACCTTTTTCTTCAAATTCTAGAATTACATAGGAAGTAATGCTAGAAGGAGCATCAAGAGTCTTAATTTGATCTTTGTCAGTTCTTTGCGGCTCGGATAACTCTCCAAATAGCGCAAAAGAAATAGCATCAAAGATGGCTGTCTTACCTGAGCCGGTATTTCCGCAAATCAAAAAGATGCCATTAGTAGATAGCTTTTCAAAATCTATTTCTTGCTTCTGATAATAAGATTCAAAAGCCTGCATAGTTAATTTTATTGGTTTCATGCTTTTTTATCCTTAATGCATTCTTCGAGAATGCTTTTAACTAACTTAAGAGATTTCCCATCCAAATCAGTATTTGTCTTCTCTTTATAAAAGGCACAAATAGAATCAATAGCCGATTTACTGGAATCATAAGAACTAAATCCGCCTTGATTCTTTTGAGAATTGCTTATCTCTTCTCTTCTCATTCCTAAGAAATTTGGAAATAATCTAGTAAAGTCCCAAGAGATAGTAGGAGAAGTCTTTTCATCAGTTAAAACAATTTCAATGTAATTGACTTTATCTGGCTTTGAATTAATTAATTCATCATAGGTGCCTTTAAGGGTAATCAGTTTTCTCTTTGGATAAATCGGTAATAATTCAGTTGTAATCTTACCTTTTTCTTTTAATTCCACATAAGAAACAAAACGATCATTGCTGGTACCTATAGCATAAGGAAGCAAAGACCCTGGATAAACAACTGTTCCATTTCTAAAAGAATAATTCTTATGTATATGTCCTAAAGCCGCATAATCAAATTGAGAGTAGGCATTCAAGCCAATGGCATCACTTGTATTGGCTTTTAATAAAGGCTTGGTATCAGAAGGATCTCGATTAGCTCCAACAACATACTGATGAGAAACAATAACATTTCTTTCTTTGGTATTTATCTTTGATTGCTTAATTGCTAATTTTACTGCTTCATCATAACTGATCCCCGTTGTATCCTCTAAAGGAAAAGCTCGTCTAGCAATTTCAGGAGTAAAGTAAGGAAGCAAATAAAAATTAACTGGACCATATTCATCTTTAAGAGTAACCTTCATCATTTCTTTTTCAAAAGAGGCGGAGACATAATATCCAGAATCTTCTAATAAAATCTGGTGATGTTCAACTCTCATCGGTGAATCGTGATTACCGGAAATAGCAATAATTTTTGTTCCTAAAGAATGAACGGCATTTAAAAAATCATCATACAATGCCATAGCTTCATTAGTAGGATTGAAAGTATCGAAAATATCTCCCGCAATTAAAACTACATCAGCATTCTTTGACTTGATTAAAGGAAGTACCTGATCAAGAAGCATGTACCTCTGGTCATCAAGCAAGGAAATCTGATTCATAGTTCTACCTAGATGAAGATCTGAAATGTGAATAATTCTCATACACTTAATATATAGTCCCTCAAGACAAATTTCTAATTTTTTTGTACTTAAACAAAAAGCACCAAAACCGGTGCTTAATAATTAGTGAAAGAAAAGATAATTAATCCTTTCTCATCTTTCCCTTAAACTTACCTTTTGAAGCGTGGACAATAATAGCTCTATCCTGATTGACAGCCATCTTCTTAGTGTATTCCATAGCTTCGTCCTTCGTCTTAAAAAGTTTAATAGCTTTTTCTCCGCCAGCATACTTTACTTGCCACATGCCATCATTTCTTTTAGAAACATGATAAGTCTTTGCATTTTCTGCCATAGAAATTGCCTCCTATAATTCCATTTATTTTATATTACAACAAATGTATTTTCTTTGGATAGAAATAAACATAAAAAACTGCTTTTTTATATAAAAAATTATTGTTTTCTTGACACTTTAGCCTTTTCCAACTCTAATAAGAAAACTAAAAAGCAAACCTATTTGTTCCCTAAATCACTAGATACTTCTTTTTCTTTCTTGGCTTTCTCAAGCAAATTTGATTTCTTATTGACGTTCCATAAACAAGCTAATAATAGAAGAACTTCACTAAGTACAACTGGTACCCACCAATATAAAGTAATGCAAGTATAGATAACACTATTACTCCAAGAAGATGATTCTGGAGCATATCCACATCCAGCAATTGCCCAGAGAACAACAGCTGAACCAAATCCTGAACCAATCTTACAGCCAAAGCTATTAGCACTGGCTGCTAAGTCTTCAACTCTAACTCCATCCTTAAGATCAATATATCTCACAATATCTGGAGCTAAAGTGAATAATTGTGACATTACTACTGCAGATCCTAAGCCTTTAATCATGACACCAGTAAAAAGCTGCCGGAAATGAATAGGGGAAACAGGAACCAATAATGTTTCCTAGCAAGACACAACTGATGGCAGCAATCAAAGTAGTCTTCTTGCTGATCTTCTTAACTAATAGAGGAGTCAATAGCAAACCAAGAGCCATAGTAATCATCGGAATAGAACCAAACCAGGAGAAGTAATTAACATTTCCTAAAACACATTCAGCATAGTATTTACCAATACTGGTAACAGATAGACTAATAAAATAATTAATGGCAAACATCGAAACAGCAATATAGAAGTAAGGAGTCTTCAATAATGATTTAAGTCCTTTCTTCAAATCACCTTTTTCTCTCTTCTCATTAGATTTAGCCTGAATTTCTTTCTTTTCTTTCACTTTAAAGAAACAAGGAATCTGCCCAGCTAAAGAAATAGAAACCAAAATAAGAGCAAACAAAGTCCAAGACTGCTGTTGGCTAATTCCGCCAAGAGCATTAAGAATCGTAACAGCAAAAGCTGAAACTAAGGAGCCAACACTAGTAAAGACTGAATTGATAATGCAAGCATTGCTTTGATCATATTGATCATCGCTGATTCTTGGAAGCATCGCATTGAAAGCAACATTGTTCATCGTATAAAAAATAACAGTAAAGAGAAAATACAGAATTGAAATAACCACAATTGCAGAATTCTTATCTAATCCAGAGACAAAGAAAACAAAAAAGAAAACAACAGTCATTGGAATAATACTGATTCCATACCAAAGTCTAGCTTTACCGATTGGTGAATTAGTCTTCTCAATAACAATACCCATAAGAATATCGCTTAACCCATCAAAGATACGGCAAGCTAAAATAACGGTTGCCAAAACACTAATTAATTGATCACCAGGCTGGAAGCAGTCCGTAACATATATAGTCACATAAGTTCCTATAAATGCCCAAAGAATATAGCCACCCATATTCCCTAAACCATAAAAGAGCTTTTCAGATGAAGTTGACTTTATCTTAATATTTTTCGCCTCTTCTTTCTTATTAGGTTCTCTAATTAATTCGCTCATTTTAAAGTACCCCTATTTCAGTTAAAAATTCCTTCACAGAATTAAAATATAGATCTCTATTTACTGTAATAGAAGCAGCATGATTGGCTCCTTCAACTAAAACCAATTTTTTCTTAGCAGTACAAGCATCGTATAATTCTTGAGCCTGAACTGGGTGAATAAAACCATCAATGCCACCATGAATGAAAAGAATAGGAACTTTATTTTCTTTCATGGCATCAATAGGACGAGAATCATTGAAACTGAAATGATTAAAGAATTTCAGAGGGAAATCAATCGTATGAAGGAAGATTTTCTTGCTGAGGTGATACTTAGTTAAATCATCAGCAATTACTTCCTTTAAGGTAGCATATGAACAATCAGAAACAATGAACTTTACTCACTGCTGGTATCGAGTAGACATCAAAACTGTAGCAGCACCCATAGATACTCCTTGAAGACCTAAACAAATATCATTTCCAAACTTCTGATAAACTTTATCAATAATCTCAACCAGGTCGTGGCATTCCTTAACACCCATGGTTACATCTTTATGGATATTGTCTCCATGGCTTCGTTCATCAAAAATAACTGTTGAAAAGCCCAACTGCTCAAAAATTAAAGAATACCTAAGCGCTCCTTCTCTTGAAGAGCCGAATCCATGAGCAAGAATAACGAATTTCTTTGAACCGGTAACTAAGTTATAGTCGGCATGAATCAAATAGCCATCCGGCAAGGTAAAAGAAAGAGGATTCCTTTTAAGAACCTCAGTACCAAGATCGTATTTCATCTTATGGTTGTATTCTTTACATTCTTGAACCGAGAATCGATGGGGGTGAGCAATAAATTTAGCAGCAAACAAGGATATAAAATAAATAGTCAATAAAAGCAAAACTAAAATCGAACCTAGGACAATAAGTAAGATACAATACCAAGCCATAATTTCTCCTTTAGCATTTAAACAGTATAATTATTTTACAACTGTCATAAATTCAAGGAGTAAAAAACTTATTTCTTTTTCAGCAAAATACAATAATGGTCAAGGCCTTCATCAGCCATAACTAAAGAAAAAAGATCCAAATAGAAAGAAGCCTCCTCATCAACAGGAAGCAAATTCCTAGAAATATTAGAAGAGACTCCTGAATGACAAGATACTAAATCTTTCCTTGAGCAATTATGAAGAATAGCAAAGATGCCATTAGGCTTAAGAGTCCTTACTAAAGTACTTTTTAATTTTCCCCTATCAATAAAATGTGGATAAGCATTAAACATCACTTCAAAATCATATCCAGTATTAGAAAAAGATACGAAATCTTGATTATAAAAATGAAGTTGCTTATAGTTGAAATACTTTTTCTTGGCAATATCAATCATCTTACTAGATAAATCAATAGCATCAACATCTACTTGCGACAAATCAAATAGTTTCTTCGTAATAATTCCAGTACCGCAAGCAATATCAAGAACTTTAGAGCCTTTATAAACAGGAAGATATTTCTTTAAAAACAAAGAAATATCTTTCTCGCTTTCTTCTTCATTTTGATCCCAAGTTGGCGCACAGGAATCAAAAAAGTCTTTCATCTCTTTATTGTTGCTCATAATTGAAGGCTTATCTAGTTTACTAGTGAAGCCTGATTAATGGCAATGATGTTCTCCGCTGCCATCAGAGTCAGAATGACAGCAGCAGACATCATCGTTTTTAAGAAGTTTTCCTTCTAAATACTGATTAACTAGCTCATCACATTTACCAATGTTGTCAGCAAAAACTTCAATTCCGGTCTGACTAAGGAACTCAATAGCTCCTTGGCCAATACCACCACAAATTAATACATTAGCCTTATTCTCTTCTAAGAAGCCTACTAAAGCTCCATGACCTTGTCCGTTAGTATTTACAACCTTTTTATCTAAGACTTTTTTGTTTTCAATTGTATAAAAAACAAAGTTCTCTGATTTTCCAAAATGCTGGAAGACTTCTTCATTTTCATAAGGTAATGCAATAATCATTTTTTGTTTCTCCTAAAGTGAGTATAGTGTAATGAAAAAAGAATATTTAGTCAAAAGAAATGGCTGCATTAATTCCAATCTTATTTTTTTAAGTTTTTGGTTTTCTTCTTATAGATAATAATTGTAATTACCCCAATGATAAGAAAGAAAGCAAACAAGGAGATCATTATGATACCCATATTAACACCGATACTGTATTTTGTTACATCTTCGGGATTCATTCTATACCCATGAAAAGAAGCACCAATTACAAGACAAACAAGTGACAAGCAAAAAGAAATTACAGAGATAATCTTTATCGATTTTGGTTTCATATATTAATGTCTCCTTCTAAAAATATAATCCTTACTAGCTATAAGCAATAAGATAATATCAGTATCTGAAAAATAATTCCTAGATTTAAATCCAAAAAACTAATATTTTTTGCTTTGCTTACCATTCTTTAAAATTTATGATATTAGTCTAGAAGTGTCTTATTCTAGCAAAAGGAAAACAATTATGGATAAAACGGATTTAGATGTGCAAAAAACAGATTCTCCCCTTATCAAGATTTTAGGTGCCACAAAAACTTACGGAAAAGGTGAAGGCCAGGTCTATGCACTAAGATGAGTTAATTTAGAAGCTCAAAAAGGTGAACTACTAGTAATACTAGGTAATAGCGGAAGTGGAAAATCAACTCTTTTAAATCTGATTGGTGGAATGGAAAGACCAACTTCTGAATCAGTAATTGTTGATGGAGTTGATATTTCAAAATTAAACGATAAAGATTTAACTTTATATCGTAGAAACAATGTCGGTTATATTTTTCAATCTTTTAATTTGCTGACTGATTTAACCGCAGGTGAAAATGTTTTATTATCAGCCGCTTTATCACACAACACTAATGATGTCGATAAAGCCCTTGAAATGGTTGGATTAAAAAACAAGTATAAGAAATATCCCTCTCAAATGTCAGGTGGAGAACAACAAAGAGTATCAATTGCTAGAGCGCTAGTAAAAGACTCTGATTTTTTATTATGTGATGAACCTACAGGTTCTCTTGATTACCAAACCGGAAAGCAGATTGTTTCAATATTAGAAAAGCTATCAAAGGTAGATGGTAAAACAGTCATCTTCGTCACTTATACTCAAGCAATAGGTGACATTGCAAATAGAGTAATTATGGTTAAAAACGGTCAAATAGTCGAAGAAATAATAAACAATAATCCAGAAACGACGGAAAACATCAAATGGTAAAAGCTATTAATAAAGTTATTGTTTCAATGATCCGCCATTTTAAATGGCTGATTATTGCAATGACTATCATCTCGGCTTTGGGTACGTCAATGATGATTTGATTAGGATCCAGTTATGATTCTTTTAAGCCCTCAAGTTATAATTATTTAGAAACATATGGATATCCGGATGTCACCATTAACACCAACGCTTTAACAGACTTACATATTGATGAACTCCAGAAAATAGACGGAGTAGATAAAATATGCAAGCGAATAACATTTCAAAGTGGTTTAAAGACCCAGGATGAATCATCTTTATCTGCTAAATATTATTGCCTTACCAATGATGAAATAGAATCATTTTATTTTTATGAAAAAGATGACAGTATTGATGGCATATATCTAGAAAAAGAATTTGCTAATAATAACAATATTGCTATTGGAAATACCATTTCAGTTAAAATTGAATCATTAGGTAGTTTTGATGTTAAAGTATCAGCTTTAGTTACCTCTCCCGAATGTCTTAACAACAAACAAACATCAGGTACTTGGGGTGATAATTATAGACTAGGTACTGCATTTATTCCTTATTCAGTATGGGCAAACGAAATAAGTGATTATGATCTACCTATTTATAACCAAGTTCTTTTCAGATCAAAAAGTGAAGAAAACAATGATGCAATATTAAAAGCAGCAACCACCATAATTGGTGAAAGCAACATTTCAAGTTCCTACACATTTCAAACTTCAAATGCTAAGAATACCATTGATATAAACCTAGCCCCTCTTAAAGCCTTATCGATATTCTTGCCTTTGTGTTTCTATGCAGGAGCCTTATTAGTATCATGTGTATTCTTATTACAAATGGTTCGTCAATATCGAAAACAATTAGGTATCCTAACAGCTATTGGTTATACCAAAGGGCAACTCATATTAATTGTTAGTTTATTAAGCTTATTAATAACCTTGGTCTCTGCCATATTAGCAGTAGCAATCGGAGCACTATTAGCCAATTTATCTTTCTCATTATTCTTAAATTCCGTTCATATTCCTGTCGGTGTTTGCAGATTAACTATTTCCTCAACTATTTTAGCTTGTCTAATATCTATCGTAATTAGTCAAATTGCGGCTTTGATTTCTACCATAGTAATGTTCAAAATATCTCCTTCAGAGATTATTAATCAGGCTCCCGATCCTGCTCAAACAAAGCAGAACCGTCTATTAAATAAGATTACTTCAAAAGTATCAGCATATACTAAAATAAATATTCTAACCATTTTTAGGTCAAACAAAGATTACTTGTTTCATCCTTATGCTTAATTGCTTCTATCTTTTTAATAACGTCCTCTTGCTCTTTCCACTATTCAAAAGAAGCAATAATTAATCAATTATATGGCGTTAGATTTAACAATGATTGTCAAATTGTCTATTCACAATTCCCTGATAGTACTGAGATTGATAACATAAAAGCCATTGCTGGTGTTGATAAAGTTTAAACATATTCTTATTATTCAGCGGAAGTTTCTTTTAATGGCAAAGCAGAAAGCATAAGCATAAATGGCGTTCCCGAAAATAATTCGTTATTAAAGATACCAAATGAAACTGATGGGATTATCGGAAACATAGAAGGATTTGTTTTAGAAAAGCATACGGCTAAGAACCTAGACGTCAAAGTTGGAGATTATGTGAGCTTAGACGGTAAGAGTACCTTAGTAACAGCTTTATCTAATCAATTTATCTAATCAATATGTATATCGAACCTACTACATTCCACTAGCTGATGTCACTTCTGAATCAAAACATAGCGCAATAGTCTTATGTAATTTGTCATCAAAGAAAAGCATAGAAAAGGATATCTACAGCACTGATTATTTTTATGGTATTACATTTACTGACGAGCTCTACCAGGCCTCAAAAGACAATTTTGCTTTATACGATATAGGAGTCCTTATCTGTATATCCTTTGCTATTGTCCTGGGATTAATAATTATCCTTAATACTGAGCAAACTAATTTATTGGAAGAACAAAGAAGACTATCAATATTAAGAGTGTTAGGCGTAAAGATATCGCAAATCTCATTGTGGTGGTTAATAAACTTAGTAATTCAACTAATTGTTGCGCTACTTATTGGATTACCATTAGGAACCTTAGTTGCAAGAGTAATCTTATCTGGTATGAATACCGCTTCCAGGGAATATCCGTTTATTAACGATCCAAGATTATATTTAATAACTATAGCTCTCATCTTAGTTTTTTCATTCTTCAGTCATTTCATCTGTATGCTTTGGATAAAGAAATGGAATTTAGCCGAGAATACAAAGAGTAAGACATAAACAGCAAAGGAGAACATCATATGGAACCAGCTATACAAAATGACTTTTTTAAGGATGGCTTTTTTGGTTATGGAGAAAGTGGTAATTTTCAGCCTTGGTCTATAGCCCATATTATTCCTCTGTTATTTCTATGTTTAGGTATTTCTCTTATTTATGCTTTTAGAAAAAGAATAGCAAATGCTAAACATGAAGAAAATATAAGATACGTCATTGCAATATTAATGCTTTTCTTTGAGATGTCTTATTTTTGGAGACTGTTATATGTAGGAAGCGGTTCAACTGATGAAAAGAATCTATTATGCAAACTACCCTTGCAAGTGTGCGAATGGACCTGTATTTTTGGTTCTATTATGTTAATGAAGAAAAGCAAAAACCTATGTGATATTTGTTTCTATACTTGTTTGTCTGCGGGATTATTCCCATTACTATTTCCTGCAGTAATATCAACTGCTGGTCCTAGGTATTTTAGGTATTATCAGTATTGGGCAGAACATATCTTACCAATATTTGCTGTTTTCTATATGGTGTTTGTTCATGGATACCGTCCTAAATTAATAAATATCTACAAGCCTTTCCTATTCTTGTTTACCTTAGCGATTTTTGCCTCTATTGCTAATTATTATATTCCAGGTGCCGATTACTTATATCTAGCAAATAATACTAAAGGTTTATCAATAACTAGTTGGTTACAACAAAATGTATTTTTAAAACTCTTTGTCTTATCAATTCTCTTTGTTTGTGTCTTTGTTATTATCTATTTTGTCTATAGATTAATTATTTTCTTATATGCAAAAGCTAACCTAAATAAAGAAGCATCTAAAGTCAGTTAAGAATGAAATTTACATTGATTACTTGCTATTTAAGAAGCTTATTACAATAAAACTGATTTTTTAAAAAAGGCATATTAATTCCGTCTTTCACAAATTTATTGATGGAAATTAATTGTATTAAGTAGACAATTGATGATTAGAAATCTCCACTCACGAAAAAAAGAGAGTCTCTTTGTATAATGGCTTACTTGATACTAGGCTTACTGAGCTTAGTGATTCATGCCTTAACGCAAATCGCCCTTTAAATAAGAGTATCAGATGGGTTTGCATTTTAACCAGTTGGAACCGCATGACATATTTGATAAAAAATACACCCCCTACCCATCATCAATTTATTGAGCTAGACCCTTGATTTTTTGTAGAGTCAATAATTCGTAATCCAGAATGATGAAATTTTAGGTTGCGTGAATATGGTTGCTTTTATATTTGTGCTAAAAATCACCTAGTCAAAGGGACGAAGGTTTCTTGCCATCAAAATCATCTTGAATTCACCAGGCAATATACATATGTATCTTGCCATATCGGGTTTCCATTATCATCTTTTTAAAAATAGACATTTTGTTTAAAAAACGCTTCTCTTTTAAAATGCAGATGTTCCAATAATTGCCAGGAACATGTGTTGTTGGGGTTGCATTCCGCATATACACGATGGACATTGTTTTTGAATCCGTCATCTATGACAGCCTTTATTGCTTCAGAGGCATAGCCTTGTCTTTGGTAATTTTTATTTATGATATAGCCTACCTCTTTTGCCTCAAAGTCACGATTGCCAAAATAAACATTGCCAATAACCCTGCCATTCTCTTTCAAAACGATAGCGAAAAACTCGTCGCTTCCTAAGCGATATTTCAAATGCTCTCTGCCATTCTCGTAAGTTATTTCTGGATAGGCTTCAAACTCATCATATTTTCTCTGTGAAAGAAGCTCAAATAAATCATCATAATCGGTTTTTTCAAAAGGACGTAAAAGCAGCCTTTGGGTTTCGATTCTTTTCATTGCCCACCCCCAAGAGTCTTTTCCTAATAATTGTCTTCACACATAAGTATAGGTGGAAGCCATGCTTGAGGCCAATCAAAACGATATTTCTTTTCATATATTTGTTTTTCATCAGTCAATGACTGATTTACTGCCTTTTGTAAAAGTATTCAAAAAGTTCATTTGCCTTTTACTTCTTAGATGACTAGTTTTATTGGCTAATAATCAAGGCAGGCAAGATCTCTGATGTATCACGCTTTATACTACAAAAAAGTGACACGGATTGTATAACCTTTGTCGTTCTATGATGGGGGCCCTAACAGGATTTAAAGCTAAATACCTGGGCTTATATTCATTCACTGAAGATTTTTTAGAACTAACTCAATATTTCAACTACCAATCACATCACTTTTAAAAATAAAATTCAGGAAAGAAAGACATGCTAAATCACTTGAAACTTCCCTGTTTTTTGGGTTTTGTCCTTAGGAGTATCGAATATAATTTTTCCGCTATGACTGAACTCTAATCCTTCTTTCTTAAATAAACGAATTAACTCTTCGATTATTTCTTCGCTTTCAAAGGTCTTGATGATGTTTAAAGAAATTGTTTTATCAGTAGCGGTCATATTCATACGAAGTCCCTTAACTCCGCTATTAACTAATTGGATGGAAGTAACCATATAGTCATAATCATTTAAGATAAACTTACCGATATAAGAAAGGGCGAATGTATTACTGCACATCCTAGAAAACGGTGAGAAAGCTAAAATCCTCTCGTCAAGTGTCTGCCCACTAGCCATATTAGCTAGCATTTTATCTTGTCTGTTAATGTTTTCTCTCTGATAATCGGTGTTTTTTTGAAGGCCCATAGACTTCCTAAATTTTAAGGCAGTCTTTGCATCATCGTTTAGGTCTTCTTTAGAAAACGGCAAGGAAATTGAACCTACACAGTTATGATGAGTATGGATAAGCCCCAACGCTTCTCTTGTATCTATAGCTAAATGACATACGATAGGTAAATCAAACTTTGGATTTAGGTTGGCAATTGCTTTATCCATTAGCATAGAAATATAAATAGAAGGTGTACCATGGATATCCCTAGCCTTTTTCATAAAGACTTTACTATCAAAATCAAATTCATATCGTGTATCATTAATCCATTCTTCTTTATTTTCTTTTAAGGCGTAGCCCTTGTAGCCCTCGCGAGGAATATCAAGAGGCTTTACCTCACCACGTTCAAATTCCTTCATGTTAAAAGGATCTAGCATTTCATCTTCAAACATTTTAGAGTCAGATAGATTGATATTAGTGCTGTCAAAGGTCTGTTTTATTGAATTATAGCGGTTTTCTTTTAAAGAGCAATAATAGTAAAGCAAGGTTTCAATAAATGGCTTAATTCCTCTTCAATCACAGATGGCATGATGCCATGAGACACGTATCTGCTTACTAAAATAAGTGATATCACAGACATTATACCCGGTAGTAATGCTCCCATTTCTGACTCCGTTAGGAAACGGCTCATTAATATGATATTCGAGTTTGTTCTTCTCAAGATACCTGATGTTGTCCTCGCCGTGTACTCCCTTAACCATGGCAATTGGTTTTCTGTCTTTGTACTTAAAAATACCCCTTGACGTATGCTTCATCTCGTTTCTGCTGACATGACTGAATAGCTTGAACATAAATGCACTCTCACTTTCTTTAAGGCAATGAATTTACTGCTTAAGAACATTCTAGTTTCGAGTCCTCATTTAAAATAGCGTACACGTTCATAGATTTTTGGTAGACAAACAAGTATAGATTTGTTCTATTTTTCCTGTATTTTGGTAGACAAAGCAGGAAATAGCATAGCACCATGGAGCAGTCAGCTTTCTTCTACGTTAGGAAGAGGGAGAATAACAAAAAATAGGCGGGACTAAAAAAGCGGGCTTTTTCCAGCTTGTCATTATTTTACTTTTTTCAGGCGACTATAGAAGTCTCTTGCGTCAAGTCTAATACTTAAACACCGGTTGATCAGCAAATGTGTTATCACCGGAGTTCGACTATCATCTAAATTGGTGGAGGTAATGAGATTCGGAATAGTGCACAAACATTCGCTTTAGTTCTTGTTTTTTTACTAGCTTCATTTAAGGCTATTAAAAGTAACTCTATAAAAATAACTAAAGTTAGTTTCTAAAATGAAGTAATTCAATCTATTTATTTTTCGCTATTAATATCCCAAAATCCTTTTTTATCTGTTCCAATTCTACTTATAATTTTGTTTTCCTTAAGAGTGTTGATGCTTCTTTGAATTGTTCTAACAGCTTTTTTTAGCTTTTTCGCTAAGAGTACTCTAGTTATTGCGGGATTTTCTTCTATTTCATACAAAACTTTTGAATCAAGAGAAGAAAGACCATTTCTTTTTAATTTGCTAACATTATCAGTGACATTTGCAGTGACATTATCAGTGACACGATTTCTTAAAAAAGCAAATTCGAACCCGGATTCATCGTTTTTATACTCAACTTTTATATTTTGCTTTTTGCAAACTTCATACGTCTTCCTAAAGCCTCCACCAAAATTCTCAACATCTTTTGATTTAAAAAGAACGTTTAAAATTACTTTGTTCCTCGGAATAGATCTTTTTCTATTAGCTACATAGTCTAAAGGAGTCACGTTTAATGGCAATGAACCAGGATTATAAATTTCAACTCTAGTAGGGGTAATATCAATTTCGTTCTCGGTTTCTGATCTATAGTCAGCATGTGCGAATGAATTAACCACTATCTCTCTTATGGCAACAATTGGAATCTCGGGAACTTCAATTCTTTCAGAACCACTTCCTTGTTCTACTCTCCAATTGATGTGCTCTTTTATATAAGCAACTCCTTTCCTAATTAAAGAATAAATGTTGCCACTAAACCTATTAATATCTGAAAAACTTATTTTTTCATCCGTGACATATACTGCAGTTTTTAAAACAATAGGATTAACTTTTGAAAACAAATAGAATCCCGCATTTGTCAGCTTTTCATTTTCAAACAACCCAAGTCCTTGAAGAAGGCTTTTTTCATCATATAATTTCAAAGGCTCTAATCTCCCACATGAAACTGACTGATTATAAAAATCCTTTAAAGCATCAGAATCAACAGAGTCTAAACCATACTTTGTTGTTTTGTTTTCCCAAGATGAAGAATAATCAAACGACAACATCATACTTTTTAATTCTTCAGGAGTCATCTCTTCAGATCTATCAAAAACACGTTTATAGTATCTTCCATATGAAGAATATGGCCTCTCAGTTCCTGAAAACTGAACTTTAATCACTGTTTTCCCATCCATGTTTTCTTCTCTTATTATTGGGAAAACCATTGGCTTAATTGCATTTTTGAAGAATGTTCCTACATCATTAAGAGAGCTATCAGATATTTGTTATCCTACAACATCCCCGTTATTTTTTACACCAAAATATAGAATTCCTCCACAATGTTTGTTTAAAATTGCACAAACATCATCCATGGCCTCCTTCTTTTCAGAAGTTGATTTTTTGAATTCAATTTGTTCAGTTTCTTTTCCTATGTTCATATTTTCCCTCTTATTTATGTTGTAGCAAATGTCACCGTAAATGGCACTGTAAATGGCACTGTAAATGTCACTGTGAGCTTTAGAAATTAAATACCCGAATATCATAGCGACATCACTTATGTTGAGTGGGAATCTCCACTCACGAAAAAAGAGAGCCCGGGAAACTCTCTTTCTATAATGGCTTACTTAATGCTAGGCTCCATCGGCTTAGTAATAGCAAACCTTAACGCAAATCGCCCTTTTGATACTAGTATCAGACGGGTGTGCGTCTGGCGACCATTTGGTGGACCAAGTTAGTTCCGTAGTCGAACCAGCCAGCGGAATTTTGATTTTTGGCTCTTTTTAGCGGTAATTGAAGCAGATGTCGATGTCGCCATCCTCCCGCAAGGTGACGGAATTGGCCATGAGGTCGATGATGTTTTTCTTCGCTGCCTCGCCTTTTAGGCACACGTTCCTGTTCCTTTCGATGTAGGCCTTTATCTCGGGGATTGGCATCACAATGTTACGGCATCTCTCCTCGTCCAAATTGTGCTCCAGCTCGTCGCGTCTGGCCTTAAGGGCGTTGTAGCGCATCTTTATCTCCGTCGGGTCGAGCCCGGCCTCTATCGCGTTCATGAGGTTGGACATCTTCTTTGTTGTTTCGCCTATGCTGACCTCAAGCGCCTTCAGCTGGGGGCACGCCGACTGCTGGTAGTCATGGATGTCTTTGGAAAGATGGTCTATGTCCACCTCGTTGGAGAGGAACTCCTGCGCCCGGAAGGCCACGTAGTCCTCGATTATCTCCTTCTTTATCGGCTTCATGGAACAATGGTTACCATGCTTGGCTTTGGTGCATTTGTAATAGCGATGGACGGTGCCGTTCCTCGAGGTCCCGCTTTCGCCGATCATGAGGCCGCCGCATTTCCCGCAGTAGAGCTTCCCGGCCAGCAAGAAGCCTTCCTGCGGCCTGAAGGACTGGGGCTGCCTTGC
>ENA-UOOE01001802-UOOE01001802.1-fermentation-metagenome-genome-assembly--contig:-NODE-1802-length-17035-cov-8.079446_pt1 | contig 17035 bp, 20 predicted proteins | sample MGYA00245776_ERZ724021 | MGnify/ENA primary metagenome ERZ724021 (study PRJEB28704, sample SAMN03018321) | fermentation metagenome | biome: anthropogenic terrestrial biome; feature: soil; material... | reverse complement strand
GCAGTCTCATTCACCAATTTATTTGCTCCTTGCGTCGCATAAATTTGGAATTCGTTGCGAATGACCTACCGCTATTTTTCAGAAAAAACACTCTGAAAAATAGGGTTAGGGCATCTTTATTCTACGGATATTATATAGTAATAAAGTGGTTGTCCTCCGTATATTATTTCAATGTCACAGTCTTCGGCAACTTCTTCTATTTTAGCTTTTATACCTTCGGCAGTTTTTTTGTCAACCTTATCTCCATAGAATACGGTAACCAAAAAACTGTCTTCATCTACCATCTTGCTGATTAATTCAATAGCTTCATCTTCCGGATTTTCTCCGTGACTTACAATTTCGCCATCATAAATAGCGATAATTTCATCTTTTTTGATATTTAGCTCATTATATACAGTATCTCTCACCGCATAAGTTACTTGACCTGTTTTTACTTCCTTTACAGCCTCAGTCATAGCTTCCATATTTTCGTCTATATCATTTTCTTCTTTAAATGCGATAAGAGCTGTTATACCTTGGGGTATTGTCTTGCTCGGCACTACATGGAGATTTTTATCGGAAATTTTCTTTGCCTGTGTTGCGGCTAATATTATATTGGAATTATTGGGCAGAATTATTATGTGCTCCGTATTTAATTTGTTAGCCGCTTCCAATATATCTTCCGTGCTTGGATTCATTGTTTGACCGCCCGACAAAAACACATCAACATTTAAGTCGGTAAAAACTTTTTGAATTCCATCTCCCATGCCTATGGAAACAAAGCCGTATTTCTTTTTTTCCTGATTGTTTTTATGGCTATTCTTTAATCTTTCCCTGAACTGTTCCTTCATATTGTCTATTTTTATACCGGTCAATTCACCGAATTTAACCGCTATTGCCAATATTTGCCCCGGATTGTTTGTGTGTATATGTGTTTTTATAATATTTTCATTTCCAACACAAACTATGGAATCACCCTTGTCATAAATTCTGCTCAGAAATTCCTCTGATGTCTTTATCGGATTTTTTATTAAAAACTCGGTGCAGTAAGCAAAAATAATTTCATCTTCGCTTGTAAATTCCTCGAGTTCAACAGCTGTATCAATCACTGAATTTTCTGTTTTCTCCTGTTTTATTTCTATTCCTTTTAAAGCTGCCAATGCCCCTTCCAAAAGGAATATTAATCCTTTTCCTCCGGCATCCACTACATCTGCCTGTTTTAAAACCTTAAGCATTTCAGGAGTACGGTTTAAAGTATCCTTTGCTTGTTCAATAAGGCTTTCCAAAAAAATAACCACATCTTCGTATTCCGTAAAAGTTTCCATTGCTTTTTCGGCGGTTTCCCTTGCAACGGTAAGTATTGTTCCTTCAATAGGCCTCATAACCGCTTTATAAGCAGTATATGATGCAGATTTAAAGGATTCGGCAATAATCTTACAATCTATTTGATTAGCTCCTTTTAAGCCTTTTGACATTCCTCTTAAAAGCTGTGATAATATTACACCGGAATTTCCTCTTGCTCCCATCAGTGAACCGTTGGCTGCAGCATCTGCCAATGATGTGATCGTGCTTTCCGAAAGGTTTTGAATTTCCTTAATGGCAGCCTGCACCGTAAGATTCATATTAGTGCCCGTATCTCCGTCCGGAACGGGAAATACATTTAGAGAATCCACTATTGTCTTGTTGTTTTCAAGATTAACGGCAGCCCCTAAAAGCATTTTTTTGAATGTAACATTATCTATGTATTTTATTATCATTTTAGCCTCCTATGTTATTTTTGCACTCTTACACCCTGCACAAAAATACTCACATTATCCACACATACTCCCGAAAAAGTTTCAACGCTGTATTTTATTCGAGAAATTACATTTTCTGCAACAACGGATATTTTTACTCCGTATTGCAATACTATATATAAATCTATATTTATTTTATCTTCAGTTACTGAAACTTTTATTCCTTTAGTTAACTGTTCTCTTTTCAGCAGTTCAAAAAAACCCTGAGTTGCGTTTCTGGAAGCCATTCCAACAACACCGTAGCATTCCATTGCAGCTAAACCCGCAATAGCAGCTATGGCTTGGCCATCAATAACTATACTTCCGTTTTCATTAAACATCTTAACTGACATATTTACCTCCTACTTTTTTATTCCTATTATTTAATTTATTATAACCTTTTTGTCATGAATTTACAATTATAAATATCAATGACATAAAACCCTATTGGTATGTTCTTCTATTCGTGTCTGAAACCGTAAGCAAGTTATTTTGCGTTTTCGGCGACGATTGTGATAGGTAACTACCTTTTTCATTCAATTATACTAATTAAAAATTAATATTGCAATATTTAAATTTTAATGTTAGAATGATTAGGTTCAAATAATAAAAGCTATTTCGATAATTATGATAGTGTTATATATAAATGGGAGGTGGAATTATGGCTAAATTTTGTGAAGTATGCGGAAAAGGAACTATATCCGGGAACAGCATAACACATTCTGACAGGAAAATAAAAAGAACGTGGAAACCAAACGTAAGAACTATTACTGTTATGGAAAACGGAAAATCTTTAAGAAAAACAGTTTGTACAAGATGTATGAGATCCGGAAAAATCCAAAGAGCTATATAAGCGCAAAAATAGTGGCCGTGGCCATTATTTTTTTATGTCCCCCTTTAAGTACGGGGACATTCCTCTGCCCGCAAAGACTTTCCCTATAAAAGAGGTGTGTCCCCCTTCCTTACAAAAGCCTGAACAATGTACATCCCAATATTACTAAAAGTATACCCAAAATAAACATCCATATTTTTATGGGCAAAATCTGAACTACAATAATTGCTCCTATAATTGCAATCATTAAACCTAATATTTCGGTGAATTTAAGTTTATTGTTCGATGGACAGCATTTCTTTTTATGTTTAAAATAATTCATAATTCCCTCCTAAGTACTATAATAAAACAATTAAAAAACAAATCCTAAATTTTAAGCATACTATTTATACATTCTATTCAAGGAATTAAAAAAAGATACAAAGAAATTTTCACTTTCTTTGCATCCCAATCCGCCATACAGTCCATTCCAACCATTTCTCAGAAAAGAGACTCTGAGAAATGGGGTTATGGCATCTCGCAGTCTCGTTCACCAACTTATTTGCTAAAATTCGGCATTTTTTGGAGTTCTCGGGAATGGTATTACGTCTCTTATGTTGCTCATGCCTGTCAAATACATTATGAGTCTTTCAAAGCCTAATCCGTAGCCTGAATGTTTGACTCCGCCGTACTTTCTCAGTTCCAGATACCACCACATGTTATCCTTTGTCACTCCCATTTCATCCATTCTTTTTTCTAAGAAATCAATTCTTTCTTCTCTTTGGCTGCCGCCTATTAATTCACCTATTCCCGGAACCAATAAATCCATTGCCGCCACAGTCTTGTTATCTTCATTCATTCGCATGTAAAATGCCTTAATATCCTTCGGATAATTGACTACAAATACAGGTTGTTTAAATATCTTTTCCGACAAATATCTTTCATGCTCAGTTTGAATATCCGTTCCCCATTGAACCGGATATTCGAAATTATCATTGTTCTCCATCAATATATCGATGGCATCCGTATATGATATTCTTCCGAATTCAGAATTTATTAAATTGTTTAGCTTATCTAAAAGTCCTTTTTCTACGAAGTTATTGAAAAATTCCATTTCTTCCTTGGCATTTTCCAATACGTAATTTACAACATACTTAACCATATCCTCCGCTAACTGCATATTGTCGTTTATATCTGCAAATGCTATTTCAGGCTCAATCATCCAAAATTCGGAAGCATGTCTTGCGGTGTTTGAATTTTCAGCCCTGAACGTCGGTCCGAATGTATAAGTTTTCTTAAAAGCTAAGGCAAAAACTTCTGCTTCCAACTGCCCGCTTACGGTAAGATTTGCCGAGCTGCCGAAAAAGTCCTTTGTATAATCCACTTTACCGTCAACTTTTTCTATATTGTTCAAGTCAAGAGTTGTAACCCTGAACATTTCGCCTGCACCCTCCGCATCCGAAGCAGTAATAATGGGTGGGTGGGCATAGATGAATCCCCTGTCTGTGAAAAACTTATGTATTGCATAACTTGCCAAGCTCCTTACGCGGAATACAGCTGAAAAAGTGTTTGTGCGAGGTCTTAAATGTGCGATAGTTCTTAAATATTCCATTGAATGTCGTTTTTTTTGCAATGGATAGCTTGGGTCTGATTCCGCTTCCATGATTATTTCCGTTGCTTTAATTTCAAAGGGCTGTTTTGCTTCAGGTGTTAAAATCAAGTTACCTTTTACCGTTATAGCGCTGCCTGTGGAATATTTTTTAACATCATCAAAATTATTTAAGCTGTTTTCAAATACAACCTGCACATTTTTAAGATATGTTCCGTCATTTAGTTCGATGAATCCAAAGTTTTTAGAATCTCTGATCGTTCTTATCCAGCCTTCTATCCGGACTTCTTTGTAATTTTCTGGAGATAGGAATATATCTCTTACATCTGTTGATTTCATATATCCTCCTGTTTAATCTTTTGATATGAATACTATAGCTGTTCCTTTTTTTAGTGTAATTCTTCCTTTTCGGTTGGTTATTTGATTACTTATGCAAAGGGTTGAGCCTCTTTGCACATCAACATTGTCTAAAGGATATTTAAATCCTTCCAAATTAAGTCCCCGAATAAAATCATCAACAGGGATTATTGATATGTAATAACCTTCCTTATAATCTATAATTAAATCAGTATTATCCGAAATAATCCTCATTTCATTATTATTGTCAATTATGGTGACATTCACGCCTTTTTTGTAATATTTCTCCATCAGTATAATATTACCAAACGTGTGGTCTAATCTTGAGCCTGTTGCCCCTGTGAGAATTATGTTGTCATATCCCTTTGAAACGGCAAATTCAACAGCCAATTCCATATCTGTCAAGTCCTTTTCCGAAGGGAATTTTACAATGGGAATATTGAAGGATTCGTATTGTTTAAGAACTGAAATGTCTACCGAATCGAAATCCCCGATTATAGCATCAGGCATTATTTCATATTTTTTTACCTTTTCAAGCCCCCCATCGGCACATATAACATAGTCATATTGAATATTTTCAATTATACTTCTATCGGTTTCTTCCCCATTTCCGATTATTAATGCTTTTTTCATTGCTCCATGACTTCCTTAAATTTTCTTGTTTCCAAAACAACATCATTTGCTTTGTAAATTGCTGAACCCGCAACTACAACATTGACACCCCAGCTTAGCACTTCTTTTAAGTTTGAAGAGTTTATGCCGCCATCAATTTCAATATCAATGTCTAAACTACACTCATTAATTAATTGCTTTAAATCATTTAATTTATATTTGACATTTTCTATGATTTTTTGACCTCCAAAACCCGGGTTTACACTCATTAGCAACACCATATCAACATCTCTTATAATATCCTTAATAGTATTAACAGGTGTTGCGGGATTCAGTGATACGCCCGCCTTTATACCATATGATTTTATTTTTTGGATTGTTCTGTGTAAATGAATGCAGGATTCCTGATGCACGGTAATTATATCCGCACCGGCATTATAAAAATCTTCTATAAAATTATCCGGATTTTCAATCATCAGATGCACATCAAATGTGAGATTCGTTGTTTTTCTCAAACTTTTTACAACATCCGGACCTATTGTAATATTAGGAACGAAATGTCCGTCCATAACATCTATGTGGATATAATCTGCTCCGCCTTCTTCTACAAGCCTTATGCCTTCACCAAGGTTGGAAAAATCGGCAGACAATATTGAAGGGGCTAATTTATTTCTCATACTTCCTCCTTAATAGAGCTTGTTACTTTTTATTTGCTCCAATAGCTTTATATAGCTATCATATCTTACTTTGCTGATTAAATTATTGTTAACGGCTTCTTTTATTGCACAATCAGGTTCCTTGTAATGAATACAATCTAAAAATTTGCATCCTTCATCATATTTTACTATTTCAGGATAATAATTTTTAAGGGCATATTCATCAATTCCTTCCAATTCAAAGGAACTGAAGCCCGGTGTATCAACCGCATAACCGCCGAAGCTAAGCTTAAATATTTCAACATGGCGGGTAGTGTGCTTTCCTCTTTTTAATTTTTCGCTTATTTCCCCTGTTTGCAGATAAAAGTCCGGCTGTACCGCATTCATTATGGATGATTTTCCTACGCCGGAAGGTCCGGAAAAAACATTCAACTTATCTTTGAGTATACTTTTTAGTTCCTGAAGGGAATCCTCATTATATTTGCTTGTGAAAATTATTTTATATCCTGTATTTTTAAATGTATTTTGTATATATTCTTTTTGTCCTTCTTCGGCTAAGTCTGCCTTATTAAAACAAATAACAGGTTTTAAATTGTTTAATTCTGCCGCAATTAAAAGTTTATCCAACAATAAGAAGCTTGGCTGCGGATTCTTTACGGCGAAAATTATAAGAAGCTGCTGTGCATTGGCTACGGGTGGTCTTTTTATTTCGTTCGTTCTCTCTTTTATTTCTTCAATATATCCCGAATTTTCATCTTCCTCCGTGATTCTTATCAAGCAAATATCTCCTACCAAGGGTTTGATATTTTGAAGTCTGAACAATCCTCTTGCTCTGCATTCAATTATCTTGTTCCCTATATCAACGTAATAATTTCCCCCCACACCCTTTGTTATGATTCCTTCAATCATATATACTCCTATCTTTATTGCTCAAATGTTATTTCAACTCTGTCATATAATTCATTGTCAATATATATTTCAAAAATTTCAGTACCGGTTCCTTTAACATTTACCAAGATACTTCCGTCTGAAGTGTTTACCTCCTCAGAGTATACAACTTCCCGTCCTCCCTGGGCGATTCTCTGGATAACTACCGCTACCTTATCCTTATCGGACGGCAGGGCTATGGCTAACGGGAATGTACCTTCTTCCGGTGTTTCCGGCGATTCAGGCGTTTCCGGCACCGGTTCTTCAGTTTCGGGTTTCCCCGAGCTTAGGGTAAGCCATATTGACGTTCCTACTTCCACATCCAGACCCGGTGTTATGCTTTGCTTTATAACTAATCCTTCTGCTATTTCTTCGCTATGCTCTTTATTGACCTCGCCTACCACAAGACCATGTTGAGTAATTGAAAGCTTGGCTGCTTCCAAATTTAAATTTAATAAAGTCGGCATCTTTACATATGTTATTTTCGGACCGATGCTTACCACATAGCTTACTTTATCATTCTCTTTTGCAGGAGAACCGGCAGCGGGATTTTGGTCAATTATTTGTCCGGCGGAATATTTGTCGGAATTCTCTTCAGTTACTTCTCCTTCGGAAAGTCCTTCATCTTTAAGTATGATGCCTGCTTCAATGGCATATTTTCCGATTAAATTAGGAACCGAATATTCCTGTTCGCCCTTGCTTACAACAACTTCAACAGGATATTTTTCCTTTACCTTGGCACCTTCATCAACACTTTGTTCCATTACCTGTCCCTCGTCGTACTTATCGGAATATTCTCTGTTTGAAACCTTGAATTCCAGACCTAAATCTTTAATAAGTTTCTCGGCTTCGGCTTCGCTTCTGCCTAATAAATTCGGTACGGGAACTTCAGGCACATACAATAAAGCTTTAAATCCTATAATTCCCCCTATTGCAGCAATAACCAAGGCACTTAATATTGCTGCTATTGTAATCTTCTTATTGTTATGTTTCTTTTCATCACTTTCTTCTTCTTGTTCATCCGCTCCAAAAAAGCTTTTAAATGCATTATTGGATTTTTCGTCAACTAAATCTATGTTTATAACATTCTCTTCCTCTAAATCCGTAATTGCCGGAATTACAATAGTAGGTGAATCAATTATTTCTTTTTCATTTTTTTCAGGTTCATTATTGCCGTTTAAGGCATCCAGCTTTTTTAATAACTCGTCTATATTCTGAAACCTGAAACTTTGATGCTTCTCAAGGCATTTCATTATAATGTCTTCATAGGCTTTGGATATATCTATATCTTTAACCTTTTTTGAAGGAAGCATAGGTTTTTCCTGAATTTGTTTCATGGCTACCGAAATATGATTGTCTGCATCAAAAGGAAGCACACCTGTTATCATTTCATACATTACAATCCCCAAAGAATAAATATCGGATTTCTCATCTACATATCCGCCCCTCGCTTGTTCCGGGGAAAAATAATGCACGGAACCAATAACATTTGAAGTATTGTTGATGGTGGAGCTTGTAGATGCTCTTGCAATGCCGAAGTCCGTTACCTTTGCGGTACCGTCTTCTGTGAGAAGTATGTTGTGGGGTTTAATATCTCTGTGAACAATGTTGTTTGTATGCGCAAGCTTTAATGCTTCAGCCACCTGCCTTGAAATTTTAACTGCTACCTTTTCACTTAATCTGCCTTTTCGCTTAATGTAGTTTTTTAAGGTTTCCCCCTTCACATATTCCATTACAATATAATATATGTCACCCTCAATTCCCGTGTCATAAATATTTACAATATTAGGATGAGCAAGGCTTGCCGCAGACAAGGATTCCTGTTTGAACTTATCTACAAAATCCGGGTCTTGAGTCAATTCATCCCTTAAAATTTTAATAGCTACAAAGCGGTTTAACACATTGCACTTTGCCTTGTATACATTTGACATTCCCCCGCCGCCGATTTTTTCTATAATTTCATATCTGTTTCCTAATATTCTACCTATCATAAGTTTCACCTCTAATGATATTATCAACAATAATTATGGTAATATTATCTGTACCGCCATTATCGTTTGCCATCTTTATTAATTTTCGCACACTTTCCGACGAACCGTATTCTTTTATAATTTCCAACATTTCATCATCGGATACGTGAGTTGTAAGACCGTCGGTGCAAAGAAGAAGTATATCGTTTTTATGAAATTCAATTTCAAAGATATCGGCATGTACAACTTCTTCACTGCCCAAGGCACGTGTTATGACATTTCTTTTTGGATGTGTCTTGGCTTCTTCCGCCGTAATTTTTCCATCCTTCAGTAATTCATTCACATATGTATGGTCAGTAGTAATTTGTGTAATTTCATTGTTTCTTAATAAATACGCTCTGCTGTCTCCCACATTGCCAATGTATATAATATTTTGCAGCTTATCTATTACTGCCATTGTCACGGTTGTACCCATACCGAAGCATTCTTCGTTTTTCATAGATTCTTCTCTTATTTTTTCATTGCTCAGATTAACACTTTCAATGATAAATGACGGAGGCCGGAAATCTTCCATCCCCATTCCTTCTACGAAATAACTTCTTATTCTTTCAATCGCAATTGAACTTGCCACTTCACCCGCCTTGTGCCCTCCCATGCCGTCAGCCACGGCATACAGACTGTATTTGTCAAATTCCTCAACGATTAAATTATCTTCATTGTTTTCCCGCATTAACCCCTTATTTGTTTCGAAGAACACATTCATACAGCACCTCACATTTTTAACAAATCATTTCTCAGCTGACCGCACGCAGCGTTAATATCGCTGCCTAATTCTCTTCTAACCGTTGCATTAATCCCGTTATCAGACAATGTTTTTTTAAATTTCATTATATCCGAATCGCCGGATGGTTTAATATTTGCTTCCTTCACATAATTGCACGGAATTAAATTAACATTTGCTAATTTGTTTTCCAATATTTTGCTTAAAGCTAAAGCATCTTCCTGACTGTCATTAAAACCCTTTATCATTATATATTCAAAGGTAAGTCGTCTTCCTGTGGTCTTAATATAGTAATCGCAAGCCTTAAGTATATCAGGCAGTTTATATTTCCTTGCAATGGGCATTATTTGCTCTCTTTTTTCCTGAGTCGGAGCATGAAGAGAAACCGCCAATGTTATGGGAATATTTTCATCGGCTAACCTGTAAATATTTGGGACTATACCGCTTGTGGAAAGGGTAATTTTACGCATAGATATATTTTGACCTTTTTCGTCGTTTATTATGTTTAGAAATCTCACTATATTATCGAAGTTTTCTAAGGGCTCTCCCGAACCCATAATAACTACGTTAGATATTTTCTCATTTGTATCTTTTTGAATTAAATATATTTGCTTAAGCATTTCTGCGGAAGTTAAATTTCTAATAAAACCATTCTTTGTCGAAGCACAAAAATGACAACCCATCTTGCACCCCACCTGTGATGAAATGCATGCGGTATTGCCGAATTTATATTTTAAAAATACACTTTCAACTATGTTTCCGTCACCAAACTTAATTACATATTTTTTAGTTTCATCTAATTTTGACTGAAGCTTTAATTCAATTTTTGCTTTTGTAAATTCATGTTCTTTTTTAAGCTCTTCTTTGGTTTTTTTGGACACATTGGTCATATCATCATAATTGTCCGCAGTTTTATTGTGTATCCAATCAAAAATTTGATTTGCTTTAAATTTCGGTTCGTTAATTTCAAGCAATACACCTTTAAGTTCTTCAAAGCTCAAATCATCGATTTTTCTCATATTTTACCTTCTTTATAGGTTAACTCTTAGGATGGGAAAATTATATCATAACCTTTTTAATTTCGCAATAAAAAAACCATCCATATCGTGAAGATGAGGATAAATTTCAACATAGCCGTCTTTCGCGGTTGTGAAGCACTCATCTATATTATCAGAAAAATCAGTTAAAACAAAGTTTTTGTTCTTTAAGAATTTATTAATTATTTCTATATTTTCCTCCGGGTTTGTAGTACAGGTGGAATAAACCAATTCACCCGAAGGTTTTAAATATTTTGATGCGTTTTCAAGAATCTTATATTGTATTTCTTTTATATCATTTACGTTCTCAGCCCCATTATATTTAATTTCCGGCTTTCGCCTTATTATACCGAGACCCGTGCACGGAACGTCAGCTATAACATAATCCGCCTTTTCCAATAATGATTCATCAAGTATTGTTGCATCATATTCTTCCGCTTTAACATTATTTATGTCTAATCTTTTTAATTCATTTTCTATCAGTCTCAGCTTTCCCGGGTATATGTCCCTGGATATTATTTTACCCGTATTATTCATCATTTCGGCAGCATTTAAAGTCTTGCCCCCGGGTGCTGCGCACAAGTCGATAATGAAACTGCCTTCCCCCGGGTTTAATATTTGACCTGCAAGCATTGAGCTTTCGCTTTGAACAGAAAAGAATCCGCTCTTATATTCCTCTGTCCCGTCTATTTCAAAGGGATTTTCTATAACCAATCCCTTGTCGGCATACTTACATTTATATGCCTTAATACCCTTTTCTTCAAAAAGCTTAATTAAATCATCTCTTTTAATTTTAAGTGTATTTACTCTTATTTCCAAGGGAGCTTCCTTGTTGTTTGCAATTAAAACACTCTCTAAATCCTTGCCGAATTGCTTTTGCCATTTATTGATTAATTCCTTCGGATAAGAATATTTTATGCTTAAATAATCATCTTTTGGCAGCTTATTCATTTTTGCAATAAGATTATCCTTGCTTCGCAAAATATTTCTAAGCACTCCATTGATAAATTTTGAGCCTCTGATGTTGCCTTTGTCCTTAATATATTGGACACTTTCATTAACAACAATATTTTCATGTGATTTATCTAAAAAGAACATTTGATATACTGCCAACCTGAGCACGGTCAAAACATCAATTTCCATTTTCTTTGTTTTAGTAACGGATACTTCATTTATAATCCAATCAATAAATAATAAATTCTCAACAACACCCAAAACTGATTTGCGGTATAGGGAAAGAAACCTATTATCAACATTTTTTATATCATTGTTTATTACAATGTTTGAATAGGATTTATTTTTAAATATTTTCTTCAATGTTTCAATTGCCTGTGTTCTGTAACTATTATTCATAATAACCTCAAAATTCCGTGGACGGACCTTAAAAATGCTCATCCTATCCGACTATTTAATTTTAAATTTATTTTATTTATGCTTGGCAAACGCCCATAGTTTCTGTTATTCCAAGCCGCTTTTATCATTCTGACCACAGCGTGGAATCTCATAAATATCCAATTCATTATATCATTAATATAACCAAATAACAAAAAATATTTTATTTCTGCATAATTGCGAAGGGACATGAAACAACGCATTTCCCGCATACATCGCAAAGTCCTATATCCGAAAGCTCCTCTGCATTTTTAAGAAGCTGTTCATTACATTTAAACCTGTCAAATCCATTTATATTAAGAGCATTTTGCGGACAGGATTTTATGCACTTTAAGCAGCCTTCATTTTTATTATATATGCAGTATTCCATAGCTTCTTCGTTATTTATCGGAACTTCTTCAGAAATAATAACTGTTCCGAATCTCCCTGCACAGCCTTCGCTTGTTATGACCATTCTGTTAAGACCAAACTTGCCCATATTTGCGATAACTGCGGCGCTTCTGTGGGACCATGCCGATTTTAAGGTTTTTTCATCATAATTGTGTGTTGCCTTTATTGTTGCCGAAATTATGTTTTTACTGTCCAAGTAATCGACTAAATTAACAGAAATCCGATTAATAAGACTGTTTGTTTCCACATAGCTTATACCCCATTCCCTTGAGACAGACTGACCTTTTCTATTTGACTTTACAACGCTTTCAGAAAATGGGACAAAAAATGATACCACAGTTTTAGCATTTGGCAGAATATCTTTCGGATGCAAATGTTCAGCTCCTACAATCTCCTTGAGCTCTTCATACAAAGGATTATTTGCGGATGAAAAACCAACAATCGGTTTGCGGAACAGCTCCTTACTTTTTGATTCAAGCACAGCGTTTTCGATAAAACTAATAATTTCTTCTTTTATATTCATTCTCAATTCCTCCTATAGGCATTCTGGGGACGGACCTTTGAGTTCCCATTCTCTATCGCTTTATTACATAACCGTTGCATTCAAGAATTTTTATGGATTTATCAAAATTTTCCTCTTTAGTTAAAATGTAATCCGTATTATATGTCGACACTGCAAATATTCCAATTTCATTCTCCGCCAATAACGTGGATATTCTCGACAAAATACCAATAAGAGAAAAATCTAATATCCCTTGTATTCTAAAAGCTTTCCATCCATTATCACATTCAATTGCATTTACGGGTACCGAATTTGTGCTGCATACTAATGATAACTCCTCATCTGTCTTGCTAATAAAACAGAATTTATCCGAATAATCTATTTGTGATAAATCTTCTACTTTACATATTGAAAAACTTTGATTAATTATTTTTAGCTCCATTAAATAATCCTCCTTAAGATTTCTGTTTATTCATCATCTCATATGATATTTTCTTCCTTTAATTAAATATTAGTATATAACTAATGCACTTAAATTTCTACCAATAACTTCATATAATTGAAATTAATATTGACTATCATGATAAATAGAGGTAAAATTTTAGAAATCATTATATAGGGGAATAGTATGAAATTAATCATTATATTTGGACCTCATGCAGTCGGAAAGATGACAGTTGGTCAAGAGCTTTCAAAGATTACTGATTTGAAGTTATTTCATAATCATATGACAATAGACATAGTAAGTGATATATTTGAAAATTTACCTAAAGAAAAAAGTAGGTTAATAAACTTATTTAGAAAAGAAATTTTTGAAGCTTTTTCAAATAGCAAAGAATACGGAATGATTTTTACATACATGTGGGCATTTGATAGACAAGAAGACTGGGATTATATTAATTATGTTGAAGAATTATTTGCCTCGAAAGGTGCAGATGTATATTTTGTTGAGTTAGAGGCAGATTATGACTTACGTATAGAAAGAAATAAAACCGAAAACCGTCTGCTCAATAAACCTACAAAAAGAGACTTAGAGAAATCAGAAGCTTTGTTTCGAAATTTAGAAATAAAGTATCGTTTAAACTCATACGAAGGAGAAATAGAAAAAACAAATTATATTAAAATAAATAACACTGACCTTTTACCTGAGCATGCGGCGTTGATTATCAAGAATAAGTTTATGTTATAGAAAATTTCATTTCAGATTATCCAACCCTTGTACCATTAGGAACCGGTTTTTCCGGTTGTGCTAATACAGGTATAATACCGTCGGCATATCCAATATCAAAAATCATTCCTTCTGAGATTTCACCTGCCATTTTTTTGGGAGCTAAATTAACTACAAATAATGCCTGTTGCCCTTCAATTTCCTTAGGATTATCTCTTTCCTTTTTCATTCCTACTAATATATTTCGCGTGAATTCGCCAAAATCAACTGTAAGCTTAACCAACTTATCTGATTTAGCAACATCCTCAACTGATTTTATTGTTCCTACCCTGATATCAATTTTATCAAGTAAATCTAAAGTTATGTTTGTTTTTACCGGCTCAGCCATATTTCTCATCTCCATTCTGTGCATTCTGGGATTCTGGGGACGGACCTTTGAGTTCCCGTCCACCAAGCTCCAATTCTTTTTTGCTAAACAGCATACCTCCATGTATATGTTCCTACCGGATATAATCCTATATTATAATAAAATTGTTGTTATGACATTACATAGGGCTTCTTGGCACCCTACGGTAATATACAAGTTAGGTTATCATCTTTATCAATTATAATTAATATACTTAGTATACTATGAAACAAGTTGGATTAATAGTAGTTTTTAATAAATATAATTTATCTGTCAAAAGAACCTTTCTCGATGTATATCTATATGAAAAATATATAAATATTGATTTCAAATTGCATACATGGTATAATTTAACAAATGGGCAAGCTTATTTTAAAAGAAATATCTAAAAATGCAATGTCTTTGCCTGTAGTCATTTTAAGAATATTCTAATATTAAAATATTTAAGGAAGGATAAAAGTATGTCAATAATACCGTTTATTTGCTTGGGTGTTGGAATTACATTAGGGTTAATCGTTAAAAACGAAAAATTTTATATATATTCCGATAAGATATCAACTTTTGCTTTAATCTTATTAATGCTGGTTATTGGTTTGGGAATAGGACTTGATAAATCAATAATTGACAATTTCTTAAAGATAGGCATCAATTGTGCGGTTATTGCAATAGCAGCCATTGCATTCAGTGTAATTTTAACATATATCGTCGAGAAGACAGTACTTCCGTTAAATAAGATCGATGGCGCTATGGCAGAAAATAATGAACAACTAAACACTCAATGTAAAGAAAATGCAATTAATGATGAAGAAGATAAAAAGGGAAGTAATCTTGTATGGATAATGCCTGCAAGTATAATTGCGGGACTTGTGGCAGGTGTACTCCTAAGAACCGCAATATCGCCCTCTTCGATAGATACTTTTTTTACTGTTGCACTAATAATATTATATATTTGTGTGGGCATTTCTCAGGCTGCTAACAAAGAAGTATTCTATTATTTAAAATTTATGGGATTCAAAGTTGTTTTGATATCAATTGCAATTTTATTTGGAAGCTTAATTGGGGGAGTAGTTTCAGGGCTTATATTAAAGTTACCCTTATACATTTCGACAACATCTGCAGCGGGTATGAGTTTTTATAGTATAACAGGTGTCTATATGACACAGCAATACGGTATAGAAATAGGGACATACGGGTTTATAGTAAATGTAATGCGTGAATTTTTTACTGTACTTACTATGCCGTTGTTGATTAAAATAAGCCCGGGAGCACCGATTGCCGGGGGTGCGGCCGGAAATATGGATACAATGCTTGCACCGATAACAAAATTCGTAGGCATAAGATTAAGTTTAATTACCTTGTTAACGGGAACGATTCTCACCTTCGTAGTTCCGCTTCTTTTACCTGTTGTTTCCGTAATTTTTCAGTGATTCTGGGGACGGACCTTTGAGTTCCCTTCCACCAAGTTCCCAGACATGGGGACGTATCATCTGTCCGTTATCGGTGAGTATTTTAGTTAAGGGGCACTTGTTGTCACTCCTTTACATAGAATTTCCTCAGTAATGGATGTTTTATTCACTCTTTTTAATGAAAACGGGAATTCTATTTAGACATTCCAATAATAAAGGCTCATAATTTTTTATCATAAATCTGTCTTAATGGCATTTTACAATCAATATTTGTTTCCATAAATTCACCTCAAATCATACTCACATTAAAAAAATCTATTCTTAAAAATTGGAATTTTTCTTTCTCTAATTTATATAAAATGGTTCTCTTAATTTTTGTAATACGATCCTATATATAGTTTCAAGTATTGATTTTCTCGCTAATTAGATATATAATAATCTTGTAATAACAATTGCCAGCTAATGCATTACTTGGAATTATATTTTCTTGTTGTTCCGTCCTCTATGCTACCAGCCAAAAAAGAAACTTTACTTTTAGATTTATCTTTTCAGGAGGTACGCTTATGTCAATAATTGAATTACTTAAAAACATTTTGGTAGGTGCAGGTGCGTGTAGGCTTTGCATAGAACTATTAAATGAGGAACAAAGGCAAGTAATGTTTGGACACCGAGGGGTTCAATTCCCCTCAAGCCTATCCTTCAAAACAAATTTGTATTTTAACTTTTCCTAGATAGCGATAAACTGAAATTTCAGAACCAAATTGCTATTTACATTTGAATCAAATATAGTCACAAACGTTACTCATGAGTAGCTCAACCAATTCCCTGTCCATAAAATCATAATCATCGTTGATATATAGGCAAACCACCTTTTTATCTGCAATCATATCAGAATATTTTTCCTTTATTCTTCTAAAATGCTTTTTCTCCATACAAAATATGATTTCAGCCCATCCAAGAAGTCCACCCGTAACTTTAATCCGGGCATTCGATTCTGTTCCTGCTGAACGTGCTTCGTGCCCATTATACCCATCAAATATATTTTCGGCTGTCAAACTACGTCGTTTATTTTGACTACACAAAAAAAGTAACTTCATCTTTTCTACCTTCTATCTTAATTTTCAATTTTCAGTCCTGCAAACTGGAATTTGTCGTTATACAGATTATGCTCATAATCTCACAATTAGCTGCTTTTAATTTTCGTTAGCCAGTTTTTTATAAAACAACCAAGTTCCTGAAATCAACACCACAGAAATT
>ENA-UOOE01001799-UOOE01001799.1-fermentation-metagenome-genome-assembly--contig:-NODE-1799-length-17074-cov-353.244962_pt1 | contig 17074 bp, 15 predicted proteins | sample MGYA00245776_ERZ724021 | MGnify/ENA primary metagenome ERZ724021 (study PRJEB28704, sample SAMN03018321) | fermentation metagenome | biome: anthropogenic terrestrial biome; feature: soil... | reverse complement strand
AAACTATTTACTTAAAAAAATCTGAAAAAGAGGTAACTTGTTTGTTATCGTCAGAGAACATTCAAGTCAAAATTATAATGATAACGTGCATTATCATGGTCACGATGAAAACGGTTGTACCTTTGGTGAGCATCTTGGTTGCATCTCTCTCCACGAGAGCAACGATTCCATAGGCCAGGAGTGCTGAAATCAGTATCTTTGAAACTCCCAAAACCGCAGTGTTTTTGTATCCAAAGCTTATCAGATAAGCTGCAAGGGATGACAGGAGGAACACTATGATTATAAGTGCAATCATGTTTCTTAAAAGGGCTTTGACTATGGGGCCAACTGAAATGGCACCGCTTTTACCGCTTTTTTTTGATAAACTCTGTTTTCCCCTGTTTATTAATCCAGTTGTGACCACCCGGGATTTTGGTTTTGAAATTGGTTTGGATGATGGGATGTACTCTTCATCGTCTTCAAATTCATCCATAGCAACATCTGAATTGGGTTCAGATATTGAAGCAGAATTTCCAGAGAAATTTTTGGCCATGGTAATAAGCCCTTCTTTGTCTACGATTTTGATGTTTCTTCTGCCTGCGTAGTTTATGGCGCTCTTGGTGAAGTACGATGTTGTAACAACCACGACCTTGGAAGCTTTAAGGGTTTTTGCAACCATCTCCATCTCCTTAAGAACGTCCAGTCCCACTTCCCATCTTTCATCGTAGTTTTTACAGGCCACAACAACGCCTATATCTCCCAAAACCGTGGGTAAAACACCGTAAATGTCTATCATGTGCCTTGATGTTTTGAAGTTCTGGTAAACCTTGAACCCAGATTCTTCCATAACCTTTGCAACGAACTTGACAAGTCTGTTTTTTTCCAATTTCCTCACCCTTTGCAGTACAGGTGAATGATTAACCGGTACCCTTAATTATCATTATTTAATAGGTATTATTAATTATTTTCTAATTTGCTATACGTAAAATGTAAATCCATTTATTTTTTCACCGCGTAAACTTTTTGAGGGTTGAGGCATATAATATGACACCATGCGAATTCTCATAACCAACGATGATGGAGTTAACTCTTCAGGAATTATGGCCACAAAAAAAGCAGTAGATGATCTGGGAGAGATCCAGGTTGTCGGACCTGCAACCCAGCAAAGCGGTATAGGGCATGCATTAACCCTTTTTGAACCCGTAAGAGTCACAGCAACTGCACTGGCAGATGGAAGTGAAGCATATTCAGTTTCAGGAACTCCAACAGACGCAGTCATAATTGGAATATACGAACTTTCACGTGAAAAACCAGATCTGGTTATATCAGGTATAAATATTGGAGAAAACCTTGGAATGTCAGAGTTAACAACTTCTGGAACAATAGGTGCTGCAATGGAAGCTGCAGTTCATGGAATTCCTGCTTTAGCTGTTTCTCTACAGGTTTCACGTGGGGATATAAAGTTCCACGATGGTCACGTGGATCTTGACTTCACCCATGCACAGAAGATCCTTCACAGGGTTTCAAAAAGAATCCTGGACAGGGGACTACCTGAAGGTGTTGATTTCCTGAATTTGAACATTCCTTCCTCACCAGAAAATGATAAAATAAAGTTGACAAGACTTGGAAAGCGAATGTACACGATACACATCCAGAAAAGACTGGATCCCCGGGGAAGACCTTACTACTGGATCGATGGCGACCCTGTTGAGGATGATGCTGAGGGGACCGATGTTCACACCCTCCGATCTCAAAGTTGTGCAACCCTAACTCCCATCTCTCTTGATTGCACATCCATCTTAGATACCACGAGGGAATGGCTGGGCTGAAACAGAATGTATTGGCAGTGATACATATAAATCCTTCTGCAGATACATGGCATCAGATATTTTTTTCCTGATTATAAGTACAGCTCAATAAACGCCAGGTTCCATCAAGCATTCACACGAGTATAACTCTCCTGTCCTAATAATCACAGGAGTTTTTCATTATTTTGGTGGCATGGCTGCTGTCAAAAACTAATGCAGTTTTTGCAGTAATCGGAATCAAGTTCATTTAAAACAAATATTCTTCTATTCTTTTATACAAAGTTATTAAACTCTTTTTTATAATTTTAATAATAAAAATAACTTTTTAAGTTATTTAAACTTTTTTTAAGCCTTAAATGATTTTTTTAAAGGTTAATACTGGGATTTGGTATAGATTTGGGCCTAATTTTGGAAAAATTACTTTTATACCAAACGAACAATTTTAATCAAACAACATGTAAAGGTTTTGATGCACTGTTTTTTTAGATTTTCACCTTTTATCCGCATGTTCACATCTTAAAATAGATAAAAAATAGCTAAAAATATTTTAAAACAAACAAAATTTTTAAAAAAATAAAAGATGGAAATGTTATGGTTTACGATATTTTATTACCCACAGTACCTGTTTTGGGGGCTTATTTAATTACTTATTCCCTTTACAAGCTGGGTTTAATCAAAAAATCTCTTCACGTTAGTATTTGGAACTTCATAATAGGGTTAACCTTCCTGGTCTGTGGTGGGGCAGGATTCATACTCCTGATACTCCTTGACATGGGTGCCACCCTTCCAATCAGTCAACAGCTTCTGTACTGGCACGTTGAATTTGGAGTTACAATGGCCCTTGTGACACTGTTCCACTTCCACATCTACTGGAAGGGTACCAAGGCAATGCTCGGACTTTCAAAGAGGAGGTCCGATTCATGAAGATCAGCATTAAACTGAATGATATTAAACGATGGTTGAAGGGCAAGGAACGCCTCATGGGAGTGTTAGGCGCAGCACCAGTTGTAGCTGCAGCAACGATTTCAGGATCCTGTGCAGGTGGCTGCCCATATGGCCTTGTAAACGATCCATACCCTGGGCAGTGTCCAAGGTACATTGATGCAAATGGAGATGGAATCTGTGACCTGTCCCAGGCTTCAACCACCAGTACAACGGACTCCGACACTTCAAATTCAAACACGGATTCATCCACGGGGGATACCCAAACAGCCACAACGGACTCCCATGGAAATCCAGATACTGGGGCGGACCAATCAACAGATACAGGTGGTGCTGATCCTTCAAATGTTACTAATGCATCAAATGTAACATCAGCAGATGATAATGGAGGCTTTGATCTTGGAGATCTTCTTGGAGATGGAGGAACAGGGTACCATGTTATTCCATTAAGTGTACTCCTTATGGGCGCCTACCTCTTCACCCACTACCTCTTCACCAAAGGTGTTTTAACGCCAAAAAGGCATAAAAGAATTTGGAATCTCCTTGTAACTGGAGGTTATCTTGGTACTGGAGTAACGGGAATCCTGCTGATATTCATGATAAAATTGGGTATAACTGCTCTGAGGCAGCCCATAACATTCTGGCATGCAGAACTGGCAGTTTTAATGGTCATTGGTACCTTGATACACATACACATCTACAGGAAACCATTTAAGAAGATGTTCAAGGTGCTTTTTGGACGTGGATCAACCAATACTAAAAATTCCGGAGAGACGTGCGAAGCTCCAAATAAAATAATTTAATAGGACTGTGAAATCTTGATTTGGAAGTTCAGTCGATAGGTTTATTCTTCATGGCCCCAAAAATCAGATCAGTTTAGTTGGGTTTATTTTCCCAAACATGTGGTGATGTCATGAAGAAAATATTATGGTGGCTTATAGGTGGTACTAAGGGGGGTGTTAACAGAGCAAGGATAATACACAACTTACACCAGCGACCATACAATGCCCATCAACTGGCTGAAAAATTGGATCTGGACTACAAAACTGTAAGACATCACATAAAGGTTTTGGAGGAAAACAACGTTCTTACTTCCTCTGGAGAGAAATATGGTACAATGTACTTTCTAACATCACAAATGGAAGATAATTACGAAATTTTTCAGAAGATATGGCATGAAATGGGTGAAAATTAGTCGGGTGATTAGATGATTCAAGATTTAGGTTTAAATGCCGGAATAAAAGGACCGGAAACACCACAAGCACAGGAACTACCTCAATTTCCAGATGATGACTTCAGTCTGGCCCTGGTGGCTGCATTCGTAGGAGCAATCAACATAGCTCTGCTTCTCGTACTCTTCATAATTTACATTTCAAACTACAGAAAGCTTAAATCTAGTTTCAGCATGGGGCTGGCCCTTTTTGCAGTACTTTTAATAATGCAAAACGTGCTTTTCATTTTCTTCCTGGTTTCAAGACAGGGGTTCCATGGTCCGGGCATGGGAGCACCGGTTTTAAGCCTCAACATCATACAGTTAAGTGCATTGATAGTTCTACTCAAAATAACATGGGTTTAATTAGGTGAATTAATCAGTGGAATATTTGAATCTAAAAAAGAGAATTAAAAAAAGAATTAAGAAGTTTTTGTAAAAATTCTCTTTTTTAAACCGTTTTTTTTAAAATCTTAATTGATATTTTCACAGGATTCTTCAAGATTTTTTAAGCTTTCAACGTAAGAATTTTTTCAAAGAAAAGATCAGATAAGTATAATAATAATAATCAAAAAGATTCTTACAATGAAACTGGATTTAAACTCAGGTTCTGAGGCTAAGAAAATAGGTTTTATTGGTCTGCTTCTGATAGTTTCTTCTATTTTAATTTGTTACTTTCATTTAAGGGGAATGGGGCATGTTTTCACCCATTTATTTTACCTTCCCACCATAATGGCATGTATATGGTGGAAAAGGAAGGGTTTAATAGTGCCTTGCACTTTAGCTTTGCTTCTACTATTGAGCAATTTAATAATGCCCTTTTCAGACTTTAATCTTACAGAAGATCTTGTAAGGGGCTCCATTTTTATCATTGTTGGGTTGGTAACAGCCCTTTTAACTGAAAGATTTCAGGAAACAGAAAGACAACTTTCAACCCTTATGAGCAACCTTCCAGGCATGGCATACCGTTGTATGAATGATGATGACTGGACAATGAAATTTGTGAGTGAAGGATGCTACGAATTAACTGGTTACACGTCCCATGACTTTATAGAAAACCTGAAATTATCCTATGCTTCAATCATACATCCAGAAGATCTTGAAAAAGTGTGGAGTGCTGTTCAAAGGGGATTAACTTTGCATAAACCCTTTAAAACAAGTTACAGGATCACAACAGCAAATTTTGAAGAGAAGCACGTTTGGGAGCAGGGTCAGGGCATCTACTCTGATGATGGGGAAGTAATGTTTATTGAAGGGTTCATAACAGACATAACAAACCTTAAAAATGTAGAAAAAGAAGTTAAACATCTTAATTCCATACTTAAAGCTATACGTAATGTCAATCAGCTCATCGTTAAGGAAAAAGATAGGGATGAACTCTTCAAAAGGGCTTGTGACATACTCAGGGAGATCAGGGATTTCAAGCTTGTATGGATTGGGCTGGTGAATGAAAATAACTTCAAAATCTCTCCTGCAGCTTCATCTGGTATTGAGGAGGGTTATCTTGATTCCATTAAAATAACATGGGATGATTCACCCGAGGGTAACGGACCTTCTGGCATGGCTATTAAAAATCGAAAACCTTACATAATGAGGAACTTAGTCGAAGATCCCACCTTTAAACCATGGAAAGCTGAAGCAATGAAGAGGGGGTTTTCATCTTCAATCGCTTTTCCACTCACGTATGGTGAAAAAGTTTATGGGAGCCTTGCCATATACTCTGAAGACGTTGATGCTTTCAATTCTGCGGAAACATCACTTCTACTGGAACTTGCAGAGGACATAGGATTTGCAATACACAACCTTGATGTTGAATCTAAACAGAAGGAAATGGAAGAGGAGTTAAGGGCAAGTGAGGAAAAATACAGAACTCTTTTTGGTAATGCCGAGGACGCTATTTTGATAATAAACGATAACAGGTTGGTTGATTGTAACTCAAAAACCTTGGACATGTATGGAGCAAACCGTAGTGAACTCCTCGGTGAAACTCCTTATGATCTTTTTTACCCCTACTCAAATGAAAAAACGCAACGAAAAGCTTTAAAATATTTAAATAATGCATTAACTGGGTTTCCTCAGGTTTTCGAATGGAAGTTGAGAAGAAAGGACGGTGGACTGTTTTATGGGGAAATTAAATTAAATAATTTAAATTTGAAGGGTAAAACGTATTTAATGGCAATGATAAGGGATATTACTGAGAGAAAAATTGCGGAAGATAAAATAAAAACGTCCCTCCATGAAAAAGAGGTTCTCCTAAGGGAGATACATCATCGTGTAAAAAACAACCTTCAAATAATATCCAGCCTTTTAAACCTTCAGTCACGTGGCATAGATAATGAAGAGGTGCAGGAAGTTTTTAAGGAAAGCCAAGCTCGTGTTAAATCCATGGCAATGGTACATGAAAAACTTTACCAGTCCCAGAACCTCTCCAGAATTCAATTCAAGGATTACATACTGAGTCTTGTGAACAACCTCCTTCAAACCTACCTAAGGGATCCCTCGGGAGTCCAACTAAAAACTGACATCGATGATGTTTACATAGACATAAACACCGCAGTTCCTTCGGGTCTGATAATAAATGAGATAATCTCCAACTCCCTCAAGTATGCATTTGACGATGATCGCGGGGAAATAAAAATATCCCTGAGGAAAGATGATGATGAGATGGTTCTAAAAATTTCAGACAACGGTAAAGGATTTTCCAAAGATTTTGACTTTAGAACTACTGAAACATTGGGATTGCAACTGGTTAACAGTTTAGTTCAGCAACTTGATGGGAAAATTGAGATTGATAACACCAAGGGTGTGGGATTTAAAATTACCTTTAAGGAGTTGGAGTACGAAAATAGGAATTGAGTTATAAGCCAATTTAATGGGAAAGTGGCACCTATTTTTTTTTAAATTTCTATTAATTTAAATATCCCTTAAATCTTCATTTTTTCAAGGTTTCAGAGGATTCTTAGACACTTTTTTCTACAGTAGAATCAATTTTTAGACGGTTACTAAGGGAAATTTGGGAATGAATAATATGGAAAAAAGGAGTTTCAACTTGATTCTTTTTTGGGATAATGTTTAATGCAAGTTAAACCCAAATTTTTTCTACTGTAGAATTTCCTCCCCCTTGCCATCACATTTTTCATGAAAAATGTTCGTTACACTTGAAACTGATGTTTAAGATCCATGTCTTTTTTCTACTGTAGAAATAATGTATCTTTTAAATAGTTTCAAAATGTCTATAAAAATTTTTTAAAAGTGTTTGAATTATTCAAAGGACTTTAATACCTAAAATGTCCTTTTCACCCGTAAAAACCGCCTTCGCGATCTGGGCACTTCCAACTGAACCTGAAGTTGGTGGGATCATAGAAACAGGTGCAATCTCCTTAACACCCTCTTTTATCATCTGGAAGATGTTTATGGGTTTCTGCATGGAACCAATGGAACCTGTGAGTATTATCCCATCAATTCTCTCTGTTATTCCCCTAAGTCCCCATATCTCCATGATTATGGTCATGACCATGGTTTCAATGGCGAGTTCAGCTTCCCTACTACCCTCAAGGTACCTCCTGATGATCTCATCCTTGGCACGGGCAACTTTGGTGTCAACCCCTGCAACCTTAACCGCACCTGCACGTGAAAAACATTCATTTGCAGTTTTCTTACCCTTGTCTATGTCCCTGATCATCTCAAGGTCAAGGGGACCGTGTATGATGCCCATGGCACCAACACATGCATCCATAGCGCCTCTGATTTTTCCATCCTCAACCAGGATGCTCACGCTGTTGGAGCTTATGTCTGCAACGATCATGTTATCCAACCCAGTTTCAAGGTAGGCGTTGTAGGATATACTGACCTTTTCAGGGCTTGCGGCATGGGAGTAAGCTGCCCTGAACCTTTCATCCATGCAGGGGGTGTTCTTGTGAAGTCCTGGAATGAGAATGGTTGGAACCCCAGATTCCTTTATTTCATCGTAGACAGATGTTCCCCCGCCTGTAACCTTACCTGCACCGCCTATTGAGATTATTCCTCTGTTTTTGACCTTTTCTATTGGAGTTATTTCAGCTATACCGTCGCCCATTGCATAGGTTATGGCCATTAGGTCTATGGATCCTAGGTCAACCCTTTTTGAAAGCTCATCTAGGGCTGATACTTTTCCAGCAGATAGTTCTTCCCTTCCAATCTTGAAATGAATTGGTTCTTCTTCCAATACTGTAAATGAAACGCCTGTTGTTCCGTGATCCATACCTACAAAAACCATAAAATCACCTGATGTTTTTAATTCAATGATCTTGGACTGAGATATATTTCACGCAGTTATTAAATTTATCTCATGATTAAAATGCCTGAATCGATTATGTAATCTCTAAAAGAAATTTTTGGGTTTTAATAAGTCTTAATAATTAAAATCAGCGAATTAACTATGGTTTTGTACCTTTCAATTAAAGAAATAATCACTTAAGAAATTGTGCTACTTTAAGAATCAGAAATAGAAATAAAGAAACAGAAATAAAAAAGAAGGATTTTTAATCGTCCTTCTGTAAACCGCAGGCTTTCCTTAATTTTGCGCCGACCTTTTCGATCTGGAGATCGTCTTCAATTCTCCTGAGGCTGTTGAGCATTGGAGCTCCTGCGTTGTTTTCGGTTGCAAATTCTTTGGTGAATTTACCGGTCTGGATCTCTTTAAGGACCTTTTTCATTTCTGCACGGGTTTCATCTGTTACGATGCGGTCCCTGATCATGAGTCCTCCGAATTCTGCTGTGTTACTTACATCGTGCCACATGTTTCCGAATCCCTTCTTGTAGATCAGATCCACGATAAGTTTCATTTCATGGCATGTTTCGAAGTAGGCTATCTCTGGCTGGTAACCTGCCTCAACAAGGGTCTGGAAACCTGCGTTTATGAGTCCTGTAACTCCTCCACAGAGTACTGCCTGTTCACCGAATAAATCGGTTTCGGTTTCTTCTTGGAATGTTGTTTCAAGAACACCACCCCTTGTGAGTCCGCATCCCTGTCCCATTGCAAGGGCTATTTGAAGTGCGTCTCCTGTGGCATCTCTTTCAACTGCAACGAGTCCTGGAACTCCGAAGCCTTCAAGGTACTGCTGTCTTACCATTGAACCTGGTCCTTTTGGAGCTATCATGGTTATGTTAACGTTTTCTGCAGGTTTTATGTAACCGAAGTGTATATTGTAACCGTGTGAAAAGGATATGGTGTTTCCCTCTTCCACATGGTTCTTTATGGATTCCTGGTAAACTTTGCCCTGTATTTCATCAGGGATGAGTATGTGTATTACATCAGCCTGTTCTGCAGCATCTTCAATGGTCATGACTTCCATACCCACATCTGATGCAGCTTTCCATGAGCTACCGTCTTTTCTAAGACCGACAACAACGTTTAATCCGCTGTCTGCCATGTTTCTTGACTGTGCCATTCCCTGGCTTCCGTAACCTATTACAGCAACGGTTTTATCTTTTAAGACGTTTGTATCTACGTCTTTGTCGTAATACATCTTCATCTACAATTCCTCCTGTTTTAGAAATTCAGTGAATGTTAACAATGAAATGTTCAACCACTCAACAGTTTCAAAATAAATTTCAAGTTGAATATTTCAAAAATATTTTCAAACAGTTGAAGTTCAACATTAGATTTTTAACACTAGGTTAGAAAATTAATCCTGATCTACTATTTAATGGAACGATTTATAAAGTTTATTATGGATATGTTAAAACCCTGAAATTCCATTTATTTTTCCTTATAACTCTATTATAAACCTTTTTAATCCTTATAAATTAAAATTAAAATAAAAAAATATTTTTTAGGGGATGAACTCCCTTAAAAAAATTTACATTGTCTTGTTGCCACGTGACATGGCTGTGGGTCCTGTTCTGGCTATTTCCTTTATTCCAAAGGTTCTCAGAAGATCGATGAGAGCCTCTATTTTATCAGGGTCTCCTGTGATTTCAATGGTTATGTTTTCAGGGCTCACGTCGATGATTCTGCCCCGGAAAATGTTTGCGTACTGTATAACCTCTGATCTGACCCTTTCTGTAGGGGTGTGTACCTTGATGAGGCAAAGTTCCCTTTCCACGGTGCTTTCAGGATCCAGGTCTCTGACCTTTATGACCTCTATCAACTTGTTCAGTTGTTTTGTTATCTGTTCCAGGACCTTTTCATCACCTTTAGCAATTATGGTCATGCGTGCCAGGTCCTTCTGCTGGGAAGTTCCAACTGTGATGTTTTCTATGTTGAATCCCCTTCTTGTGAAGAGTCCAGCTACCCTCTGAAGGACACCTGGCTTGTGGAGGACGAGTGCACTTATTATGTGGGTTCTCTGTTCCTCCATTTTAATCACCACCCTCCTTTGCCTGTGCCTTGTAGGGTATCTCCCCAGGAGTTTCCCTTGCTACCTTGTACTCTCCAACGATCTCTGTTAAACCGCAGCCCGGCGGAACCATCGGTAATATCTCCTCTGGGTCGATTGTAACGTCGATGACTGCAGGTTCATCTGCAAGTAGAGCCTCTCTCAAGGTTTCACGCATCTGTCCAGGTTTTTCAACCCTTTCACCTTTGATTCCAAATGATTCTGCAAGTTTCACGAAATCTGGAACCTCTCCAAGGTCTGTGTGGGACATTCTTTCGTTGTAGAAGAGTTTCTGCCACTGGGCAACCATTCCAAGGTACCTGTTGTCCAGGATGCATACAACGACCGGTATATCGTATTCCTTAATGGTTGCAAGGTCCTGGCAGACCATCAGGAATCCTCCGTCCCCACATACAGCAACAACGTCTGTATCAGGTTTTGCAACCTTTGCACCGATTGCAGCAGGGAATCCGAACCCCATGGTTCCAAGACCCCCTGAGGAAAGGAAGGTCCTTGGAATCTTTGATGTGAAGTAATGGGCCATCCACATCTGGTTCTGACCAACATCGGTTGTAACGATGGTGTCATCAGTCACTGCCGCAGATATTTCCTTTATAACCTGTTGGGGTTTTAATGGAATGTCATCAAAGGATAAACGTGGAATGCACGTCTTTTTGAAGTTCACTACATGTTTTCTCCATGCCATGGTGTCCTGGCCTGGATTTTTAGTCTGTGAAATAGTTTTTATCAGACTTGCCATTATTATCTTGGCGTCTCCAACTATTGGAACGTTTATCTCCACGTTTTTGCCGATCTCTGCAGGATCAACATCGATGTGCACTATCTTTGCGTTTTCAGCGAATTTTGGAATTGAACCGGTTGTTCTGTCCGAAAACCTGCATCCAATTGCTATGAGGCAGTCACAGTCATCAACAACGAAGTTTGAGCTTTTTCTTCCGTGCATACCCAGCATTCCAAGGGAAAGTGGATGATCTTCAGGAAATGCACCCTTTCCCATCAAGGTGGTTGTAACTGGTGCGTTGATGATCTCCGAAAGTTTTAAAAGTTCTTCAGATGCTCCTGCAAGTATAACTCCTCCACCTGCCAGTATAACAGGTTTTTCAGAGTTTAGTATGAGATCAGCAGCCCTTTTAACCTGTAATGGATGTCCTTTTTTGGTTGGCTTGTAACCTGGAAGCTCCATTACCTGGGCCTTTTCATAGTCAAGCTCCTCCACCTGAACATCCTTAGGAAGATCCAGAAGAACAGGGCCTGGTCTACCGGTTCCAGCTATGTAAAATGCTGATTTTATGAGCCCTGGTATCTCATCGGCGTGCATGGCTTGGAAGTTGTGCTTGGTAATGGGCATTGTCATTCCTAGGGTGTCCACTTCTTGAAAGGCATCGTTACCAATAAGTGGTGTTGATACCTGTCCTGCGATTGCCAGTACTGGAGAAGAATCCATGTATGCAGTTGCAATTCCTGTTACCAGGTTTGTTGCACCTGGACCGGATGTTCCAATGCATACTCCTACTTTTCCAGATGCCCTTGCGTATCCGTCTGCTGCGTGGGCTGCGCACTGTTCATGTCTAACAAGTATATGTTTCAGGTCTGAGTCGTATATTACGTCGTACAGTGGAAGTAGAACTCCTCCGGGGTATCCGAAAACAACGTCTACTCCCTGATCCGTGAGTGATTTGATTATGGCTTCGCCACCCTTCATAAAAACACCTTTTAGTTCATTATTTATTTCATTGCTTGTTGAAGTGGACCTTTAAGTTGTTAGTCAACCAGCTTATCTCACTGAAGATGATGTTCAGTTGGATAAGAAAAGGCCCATCTACTTTATTTAACTAATTTCATCATTGGGTTTCGATGTATATATTACCTTTTATTGGAGGTATGATGTCAAATTTTCATGTTTTAACAGTGGATCGATAGAATTTTTAATCAATTTTAATGTTCTGCTGCTTCTAAAATAGAAAAATAACAATTATAAAACTAAAAATAGTCCTAAAAATCATTTAATCAAAAGATTTATATTATCCCAATTCTTTAATTTATTATGAGGTGTTTTAAATGGTTATGACAGATGAGATGATGAAGGCAGTTGAGAATGACCTGGTCTTTTTTGCAACAGCAACAGTTGATGGCGTGCCAAACGTGGTTCCAATAGGATTTGCAAAACCAATCGACAGTGAACACATTCTTATTGTTGACAACTACATGCATAAAACCCATGAAAACCTGGAAAAGAACCCAGAAGCTGCATTAGTAGTTAAAGATGCTAAAAAATGTCCCTACCAGTTCAAGGGCAAGGTTGAGATATTTGAGTCAGGCAAGATATTCGACGATGCAGTTGAATGGGCCACAAACGTCATGACAAAGCTCCAACCAAAGGCAGCAATCCTTATGACGGTTGAGGAGATTTACTCAGTTCAGCCAGGTCCAGATGCAGGTAAACAGGTTGATTAAACAGATGATTTGAGGTTTTGGACACTTAAATTATGATGCGAGTCGAAGCAATCAAAGTGGAGTATTTCATTCCAAAACCTTTTAAATAATTTTATTTACCTTTTTAAGAGATTGAAATTATTTTCATTAGAATTATTTTCATTAGATAACTTTTCATAGATTAAATAGCTTCAACAATCTTATACAGCTCTTTTAACAGGTCTTTCAATTCTTCGAATAAAAAAATCTTCAAATCCTTGATGATGTAAAACCTATTCGGACTCATAATAGCAAATTAAACATATCAGTATGAATATTCAAAATTTTTAAAACCATTTTAAAGCTAAATTAAAGAAAAATTCCACAATAACCTGATAAGAATAAAATAAAAGTTTTAAAACCTTTTTTTAATCTAGAACATTTATTTTTATAAGGGTACAGATTTAATGTTTAACAAAGGAGGATTACGATCATGAAAATTCTTGTTGTAGGAACCGGAGCAAGGGAACATGCCATATGTAGGGCCCTGGAAAAAGATGCTGAACTGCACTCCATAATGAGTAAAAAGAACCCTGGAATAGCCAGAATATCAAAATTTCAGATTTCAAGTGAGAACGACATAGAGGCAGTTAAGAACTACGCTGTCTCAAATAAAATCGACATTGCTGTGATAGGGCCGGAGGCACCCCTTGAAAATGGGATAGTGGACGCACTTCAGGCTGAAGGAATAGGATGTGTTGGTCCAACCAAGGAAGCAGCAAGGATAGAAACTGATAAAGCCTTCATGAGGAACCTCTTCGAGGAACACAGGATCGGTGGATCCATAGTTTACAGGGTCTTCCACGACAGCCATGAAGCTGGAGATTTCATAGACGAGTTCGGAGAGGACGTTGTAATAAAACCTGTGGGACTCACAGGTGGTAAGGGTGTTAAGATCATGGGAGAACACCTTGAAGATGCTTCAGCCGCTAAAAACTACGTTAAAGAGATAATAGATAACAAAATTGGCGGATATGCTAGTGTTGTCATCGAGGAGAAGTTGGTGGGTGAGGAATTCACTGTTCAGGCTTTTGTTGATGGGGACAAGGTTGTTCCAATGCCTGCAGCCCAGGACCACCCTCATGCCTATGAAGGGGATCAGGGTCCAATAACTGGGGGAATGGGATCCTACTCAAACAAAGATGGCCTTCTACCGTTTTTGGATGAAAAGAGTTATGATGAATCTGTTAAGATAATGCAGGACACTGTTAAGGCCATAAAGGATGAGGTTGGACCCTACAGGGGAATACTTTATGGTCAGTTCATGCTCTGCAGGGACGGACCAAAACTCGTGGAGTACAATGCACGTTTCGGAGATCCTGAGGCAATGAACGTACTTCCGCTCTTAAAATCCAACTTCGTGGACATCTGCCAGGGAATAGTTGATGGAAACCTCACGAGAGCAGAATTCGAGAGAAAGGCAACCGTTTGCAAGTACATGGTGCCCAATGGATATCCTGAAACAGCCCAGGGAGGAAAAGTGCTTGATGTGGATGAGGCAGCAATAGAAGCTGCAGGAGCAAGGGTTTACTATGCAGCAGTGAACCAGCAGGATGGTAAGGTATACACCTCTGCTTCAAGGGCACTGGGCCTTGTTGGAATAGGAGACAGCATAGAAGAGGCAGAAGAAATCTGTGAAGGTGTTACAGGATTCGTTAAGGGCGATGTTTACCACAGAAGGGATGTTGGAACTGCTGCCCTCATAGAAAAGCGTATGAAGCACATGGAAGAGATCCGCGGCCAGTAACTTCAAATCTTCATTTCCCTCTTTTTTAAGATGTGCTGATTCTTTAATGAATTGACCTAAAACTAGGATCAGTAAACGAAACTCCCTAAAACAACATTCCCCTATGAAATCCATAAATGCATAAATTATAAAAGGTTCATAATAATCTGTAAGCCCTACAACTTTTAAAAAATTCAGTGTGATTGAAATGATTGATGAAAGGCTGTATCTAAAAAGGCTCAAGAACTGCCAGCTTATAGAAGATATTGGCTGTGAAATGGTTGATCTTCAGATGGAGATGGTTTCAATCGATCAGGAGAGGGGTGCGGTCCAAGGGGAGCTCCGGTTGAAAGAGGTGCAGTTGAACGAATTTCAAATGAAACTTCCAGAAACTCCGGAAAGCCAGTTTATAACAGAAATAAAAGAGATCTTGCTGGAAATTAATGATATGGATCGCAGGATCAGTGAACTGAAATCCAACGGCCTTGAGAAGGAACGTCAGTTCGTTGCACTGAAGAATCAGATTCAAAGGGAAATAAAGCAGGGAATCAACGAAATTCTCAATGAGAGCATTGCAGAACGTGATAAAATCCTTAAAAAACTTTCCATATCTCAAAAACAGGCCCTGAAATCTCAGAGGGAGTGGAAGGATACTAAAAATCAGGAAGCCCACTACAAATGGATTACACATTCAGAAGCAGTTTTGGAGCTTGAAAATCAACTTGAGAAGCTTGAAGACGATATTAAATCTATAAAACGTGTTATGAAGATGGAATTTGGGGAATGAAACCCTAGTTTCACGTGATCCTTTTTGCCCTTTTAAAGCTGATATCAATCTCTAGGGAATTTTAGCAAACTTTAGCAAACTTTAAATAAATGTTTTACAGATACTTTAAGATCTAAAAAGGAACACCATATGTTTTTTTGGAGATGAACATTAATGAAACATCTTTTATCAGTTACAGACGCAGAGGACAGCATATTCGAGATTCTCGAAAAGGCTGCAGAATTTAAAGAAGACCCGATAATGGGACAACCACTCAAGAACAAAACCCTTGCAATGATATTTGAGAAGGCATCAACAAGGACAAGGGTATCCTTCGAGGTGGCAATGTTCCACATGGGCGGCAGTGGCCTTTACCTGTCTGCAGATGACCTGCAGCTTGGCCGTGGAGAAATAATAGAGGACACAGCAAGGGCAATGACCCGATACGTTGACGGGGTTATGATAAGGGCCAAAGAACACGACGACGTCCTTAAATTTGCAGAGTACTCAAACGTACCTGTAATAAACGGATTAACAAACAAGGAACATCCATGCCAGGCATTGACGGATCTTTTAACGATAAAAGAGCACAAAGGTACTTACAAGGTTAAACTGGTGTTTGTTGGGGATGGAAACAACGTCTGCAACTCACTGCTCCTTGCGGCTGCACTGGTTGGAATGGACATGACTGCAGTGTGCCCAGCAGGCTACGAACCAGATGCTGAGATATTCGAGAAGGCCAGCGAGTACGCCCAAAAATCTGGATCCAAGATAGAGATAACGTCTGATATTCAGGAAGGACTTGAAGGTGCAGATGTTGTCTACACCGATGTCTGGGTGAGTATGGGTGATGAGGCAGAGGCTTCAAAACGTGAGGAAGACTTCAAGGACTACCAGGTCAACACAGAGTTCTTGAAGCATGCGAAGGATGATGCAATAGTAATGCACTGCCTGCCTGCAATAAGGGGGCAGGAAATAACCGATGAGGTTATAAACAGTCCACAGTCTGTTATATGGGACCAGGCAGAGAACAGGATGCACACCCAGAAGGCAGTGCTCTACAACCTTCTAACAACCTTTTAAAAATTGCGGAATAAGTTCCGCAGACCTGCAAATTTTCATTTGCAAGAAAAGGTCGATCAAAACTTCCTTTTAAAAAACTTTTTTAAATCAATTTTAACTTATTTTACATTAAAATGGAATATTTTTGTTATTAATTAACAATTTATGAATCTCTTTTTTTAAAATAAAAATAAAATATCAATTATAATTCTTATTAAATATTTATAAATCGTTATTTATTAATTTTAAAATATTTAACAACGAATTTAAACAAATTAAATTCAAAAAAGCTTATTCCAATTAAATTATTGCTGAATTACTTCAACCAAAAATTAAAAATGCCTAAAGATTGGCATTAAAAAAGATTAATGGATGGAAATGCGCTGCTCACATTGACTCCGGAGCATCGATTCCCATAAGTTCCAGGGAGTTTCTGATGGTTATTCTGGCCTTGTCCACGATTAAAAGCCTTAAATCTTCTTTATCTGATCCAATCACAGGAACAGATTTGTAGAACTTGTTGAATGCACCTGCAAGGTCCATTGCGTACTGTGCAACAGGATGAACCCTGTTTATCCGTGCGGATTCCTCTATAACCGTTGTGAACTTGGACATGATCTTGACAAGCTCGATCTCAGCGGGATCCTCAAGGTTCCAATCTATTACAGTGGTGGGATCGATGGTCTCTGAAATGCCTGCTTTCTCCAGAAGCTTGCATGCACGGGCATG